>Ga0307508_10000584_pt1 | contig 43488 bp, 54 predicted proteins | sample 9_EM_MG_FD_203089 | JGI IMG/M metagenome (GOLD analysis project Ga0307508, IMG submission 203089) | Populus trichocarpa ectomycorrhiza microbial communities from riparian zone in the Pacific Northwest, United States - 9_EM | ecosystem: Host-associated > Plants > Roots > Unclassified | place... | reverse complement strand
TAACAATATTACATTGTTTCTGGGATCAACTCTCTAGTGATATTTCGAACACGAATCTCTTAGTGAATTTCCCACCCGCTCCCGTGCAAATCCTTCGGGACTACACAGTCGCTCCGCTGCCATCATAGAAGTGTTGCCCGCTCAAGGGTGATAGACTGTTGGTGACCACCTGGGCGATTGTGCCGTTGGTGAAACACCCGAGTGTTACACTCCCAGCCACTGGATCAGGGCATCATTCTCTGTAATCCGTCGGAATGGCTGGGCCCTCTGAGCAGGCCGGTGCGTGCTCATACTATCGTCCAGTCCTATGACGGGCCACGCTTTGTCCCTACCGCGATTCGTTTCTCCAGGAGAGGGGTTAGGAATTCGGTGGGCCAAGGGCTGGTAACCGGGATTCAGATAGAGGCCACGACAACTCATCTGGATGAAGCAAGCGTGTCTGGAAGTGCCCGCGCCTTCTCGGTCGTCGTCCCGTATCTCCCTTCCTGGTTCCCCGGATCCTCGTTACCGGGTAGTGAGGTACCCCGCGTGGGTCCAACAAGGAGGCTTGGTTGCATGCCCGCCAGGCGGTCCTTTTCCATGTGATTTCGGGGCCCAAGAAGCGGGTCTTTTTCAGGTTGTTCCTCGTTTCAGACTTCAGTTCCAAGGTCGATTCGAACCAAGCACTTGGCGTGCGGCGAGAGCCTATGGTGCCCTTCGTGCTAGTAACCGGGATCTAGGTAGTGGCCTCCTGCGCGCGTGCCGAGGAGTGCCCACGCTGTCGGTGCCGGGGTGCACCTGCGGCCCTGGATCCGAACCGCTGGTTCCTTAGTCCGAAAGTTGGTCAACCGGGTCGTCATAGATGTGCGGGGGATGAAGTCCTCCAGCCCCTTCATCCCTACTACCGCTCGTGTCTTGCCGGACCCTTTTATGGACATTCCGTCTTAGGCGTCAGTGAGTCGGTAGTCCCTCGGCGCGTCTGGATTCTGTCGGTGAAACTCCCAGAGTTTCTCCAGGCTGCCTACCAAAAAGTTGTCGAATGGTTCTTCCGTCCAGTCCTTACGTTCCGGATAGTCGAGCTATTTGACGAGGTAGAGTATTCGTTTGTTATTTCCCCGTCCGCATGCGACCGAGGACATAACTTCTTCAACATCGTATTCTTCCGACTGTTCGATGTCGTCCGCTTACCGGAGTACCTTAGATGTGTCCGATGGTGCTCGCTGCTCGCTGGTTCGTTAGGGTGCGAGCAGCGAAACGTGGAAGACGTTGTGGATCTTCCATTTGCGATGCAGCATGAGGCGGACGGCCAGCGGGGAAATGATCTTCTCAATCTGGAAGGGACCATTATTTTTGTGGTCCAGCTTCTTCGAAGGCAGCGCGTTTTGATGTTACGCCCGTTGAGCATTACCAAGTCTCCTACCTGGTAGGCCTGGGGTTTCTTTCATGCCGGATCGGTGTATCGGCGCATCCGCTCCTGTGCTTCTTCCAGCCCTTTCCGAGACTCGTCGTGCACTGCGTGCATCCAGTGGGCGCAGACCTGGCTCGCTGGGTTAAGGGGTTCCGTCAATGTGGGATTTATGGCTGCCGGATGGAATCCATAGTTAGTGTAGAACGGAAACATACCGTTACCCGTGGTGGTCGAGTTGTTGTAGGCACACTCGGCCATTGGTAGCAGTCGCACCCAGTCGTCTTGTTCCTTGCCAACGAAGGCCCGGAGGTAGGCGTCGATCGTTTGGTGTAGGCGCTCCATTTGTCCATCTGTTTGTGGGTGGAATGCGGTGGACATGCGGCGTCAGATGCCGGAAAGTCGTAGGATCTCCTTCCATACTTCTGATGTTAACCGAGACTCTCTATCCGACACGATGTCAGTGGGCAGCCCGTGGTGTTTCCATACTTCCTGGCCGAAGATGATCGCTAAGTCTGCCACAGTCTTTTCTCGTAGCGGGATGAAGTGCGCCATCTTAGTAAATCGGTCGATGACTACCCATAGCTGGTCACATCCTTCGGAGGCTGGCAGCTCCGTGATGAAGTCCATTGCTATGGATTGCCATGGCGCGTATGGTAATTCCAACGGTGAGGATAGCCCGTAGGGTTGGTGGCAGGACGCCTTGTTTTGTTGGCATTGAGGGCCGCTTCTGACAAAATCGATGATTCGTTCGTTCATTTTTGGCCAGCAGAAGTTTCGCCGGATCAGCTCGACAGTCTTGTCCTACCCCATGTGCCCGGCCACCTTCGTGTTGTGCTCTGATTCCATAATCCTCTGTACCAATCCCTTCGGCACCCAATGCAGGTTTCGTCGGTATCGTAAGTCGTTTTCGGAGCTCAATTCCCTGGCCTTTCGGTCCTTCGGGGACGGATCTTCCGTCACCGCTTCCTGTTTCCTTGCCTGTTCATAGGCTTTGTCCTTCTTTTCTTCTTCCCTGACTTTTGCCAGTAATTCCTCTGTCCACCTTCTTTTCGGAAGTGATGCCAGTCGTGCCGATGAGCAGATGAACGATCGCGTTAGCCGTTCCTCGAAGTGGTTTTTTCCCAAAACCGTCATGACTGGCTCGTTTTCTACCCTCCCTTTTCCAGGGCGGTACTCCGAACGCCTGGACAGCGCATTCGGCTTTCCGTTCTGTGTTCCTGGACGGTAGTAGATTTTGAAGTCGATGTCGGCTAGTTCTTGTGCCCATCTTGCTTGTCGTCGGTTTAGTACCTTGGTTGTAGTAAAGTACTCTAAATTGTAATCATCCGAAAAAACCTGCACCTGGTGTGTCGCTCCTTGGCAGTACTGTCGCCAATGTTTGAAAGCGTCCACTATGGCCAAAAGTTCCTTGTCGTGGATTTCATAATTGATCTCCACGGGTTGGAATTTCCTCCAGTGGAAGGCCACCGGATGTAGACGACCCTTTTCGCTCCGTTGCAATAATACTGCTCCTAGCGCAAAGTCCGATGTGTCCGTTTCAATGATGACTGGTTTCTTTGGGTCGAAGTGGGCTAGGATCGGTGCTGTGGTGAACCAGTGTTTGAGTTCCCGGAAGGCAGCTTCTGCCTCCCGGTTCCAGGTCCATTCTTTACCCGACTCCTTTTTTGTCAGTTCTGTGAGGGGCCTTGCTACCCGGGAATAGTTTAGGATGAATCGTCGGTAGAAGTTGGCGAAGACCAGGAAGGATTGGACTTCCATCAGCGATCGTGGGGTCTTCCAATCGTGAACCGCCCGCACCTTGTCGTCTGCCATCCTGATCCTGTTCCTTCCGATGACGTACCCAAGAAACTCGACTTCTGCCGCCTTCCACATGCATTTTTCCGAAGAGATCGCCAGTCCGTTGTTCTGAAGTCTTTTGAGTACCTCTTTGACCGTTCGGTCGTGACCTTCTTCCGTGTCGGCGTAGACCAGTATGTCGTCCATATAGGCTAGTACTCCCACGTCGAGCATATCTGATAGCACTTGGTTCATCATGTCTTGAAAGGTAGAAGGGACGTTAGTAAGCCCGAACGGCATTACCTGGAATTCGAACGGGCCATAACGAGGTTTGAACGCCTTCTTCCACTCATCTCCTTCTTTCACACGGATCAGGTGGAACCCGTTTTTTAGATCCATTTTGGTGAACCACAGCGCTCCCAGAACCCAATCCTGGAGCTCTTGCATCAGCGGTAGGGGGTACCTGTTGGGGATAGTGATGTGGTTCAGGGCTCGGTAGTCGACACACAGGTGGAGCCCCCTTCCGTGGGGCTTCGGCACAAAGAGAATGGGAGACCCGGCCGCGGATGTGGAGCGTCTAATTTTCCCGGTTGGCTCCATTTCTTTTATCCATTCTTAAAGCACCTGGAGTTCTTCCTCCGAGAGTGGGTAGATTGGTCCCCAGGGTGGCGTGCTTCCTTCCTGGATGTTGATCTGGCAGTCGTACAGACGGTGGTCCGGTAGTGACTCCGCTACCTCCTTCCCCATTATCCCAAGATATTGTCAGAATTCTGTGGGTACTTTTCCCATGAGTTCCCCTTCTTCTATTACTGACACGTATCCGATAGTCTGGGCGCTCGGGTTGGTCGCGACTGCGTCATCCCAGGTTAGCGAGAAGTCGGCTTGCTCGTATTGGGTACACTTCTCTCAGCATTCGACGCTGTTGAACTGTATTTCCGGGTCCAGCCACGCTCCCTGGGGGGGGTGTTTGGTGATCCACCAGAAAGGAAGGAAGATGTCTATTCCTTCTTCCATCGGGGAGACCTCGAATCTTTCTCTGGTGACGTGTCACCGGTGCCGCAAGAGCAGGGGCTCGGTATAATATTGCCCCACTCCTTCCACGGTTTGCCCCGTGAAGTTTTCGATGGGTATCGTTTGGTTGTGTTTTTGTAGTGTGATACCCAGCCTGCCCGCCATTTTCTGGTTGATTAACGGGATCAAGCAGCCGGTGTCCAGGAGGATTCGAACTCGATGGTCCTGGGTCCCTACTGATAACAGCATTGATATGACTGGTCGAGGTCCTACTTTGGGTTTTTTCACCGGGGTTTTTCCTTCCTCCATACTTTTCCTTTTTTGGCCAGCTCCGCTTATAATGCGCTGGGGCCCCCTGGTTGGCCTGGCCAGTGGGCTCCTTAAAAATCCACCTCTTCTGCCCACAAGGGCTCGGAGTCCATAACGTCTAGCGCTGCTGTTTTTTACGCTTTGGGCTCTGGGGCTGGTGCGTCCTGTTCTTCGGGTTCGCGCTGCTGCTTCGTCCCAGCAGCTATTTTCCATGGTGCTGCGGGGAGGTCGGTGCCCTTTGCCGTGGTGCCGGCAAAACATTTGGCTGCCCGGTGACCTGGCCGCCCTCAGTGATGATATCCTCAGGTGCTCGCGTATTCCCTGCGTTCGGCGTCCGGAACTCCATTGTACGCAGCGGTCTCGGATACCCATCGTCCTGTTCCCCCGTACTCGCTACCCTTGTTACCCTCGAGCTGGGGTTGCTTTTCTGCTTCCCTATTTTTTCGGCTATCGTTCAAGCCTTCTTTGTTTTGTCCATCCTTTTTTTTCTCATCCCGTTTTCCAACTGGGGCCAGAGTCCTTGCTTGCTCCCGGGCTAGTCGCAGGGCCTTTTTCTTCTCGACTTGCAGCGCCGCTTGGTAGGTCGCTTATAAGAACCCTTCATCGTCAGCGAAGTCCTCCAGGTAATGGGTGAACCTCATGTCCATCACTGACTCCGGCATTGTGAGGTTTACCTTCTCTTGGAGGCTTTCACCTGTGGCGCGCACATTGAGGTTAAGGACCCAGAACTCTGTCATGTAGGACCGGATGTCGCCATGGTATTTTAACTGCCCTAACTTCAGCTGGACGTCCGCTGCTTCTTGTTCGTTGCAGTACTCAGTCAGAATCGCGGCTGAGTAGTTCACCCAGGTGTCGTTATCCCGTAGTTGGCGGTGTCGGTGAAGGTGCCAGACCAAGGCCGTGTCCGTCAGAAGTGTTCTGACCCAGGCAATATTTTGCCTGTCACTGGTCTCGGGGTAAAATCCGAGGTACATGGTGACTGACTCCCACCATTGATTGAAGACGGTGGGGTTTTTTCCGTCGAACTTCGCTGGGTTTTCCATTTTTAATCTGGAGGTCCTTACCTGGGGTTCCACGGGCCGTGCGGGGACTTGGGCCGCTGCGATTCCGGCTCCTACCAACCGGGCTATTTCTTCTGGCGTGAGCATGGTTGCCAGCCGTTCGCGGGTCGGTTCTTCAGTGTTTGGCGGGGGCCTGCCCATAGGAAGGTTACGCTCGTAGAGGTCGCCATCACCTTCACTTCGAGGCGGGGAGGGTGAGTGCGGCGTGCTCCTTCGTGGGGGCCTTGGGGGGCCGTTCCCTCCTGCTCCTCTGTCGTTGGCCAGGATCGTCAGGGGTCATTGCCGCCGCTGGGGCCTTCCGAGCAAGGGGCTTCCCAGTGTTAGTTGGGCCACGGGTCCCACTGCCGGGTCCTGGGCTGCGGGGGGTTCGGGCTGGGTCCGTGCAGTAGCTGTTCCTGGTAGGGGTACGGCAGTTGCTACCCGTACTAGTTCGTCTTGGGCCTGAGTTAGACGCTGTTCCAGTCCTACCAGCCACCTTTGGTCCTCCTTTTATTGCTGCTCGAGCGTTTCTACCTTCTGTTGGTGGTCTGCAGCCCATTTCTCTACATTACCTTGGAATTCCGCAAGGTGCATGTTACTCGTCAGGTTTGCTTCTGACAGGAATGCCACCGCGTCGTGCATTCGGGCTACCTGGGTTGCTTCGTGCATTCACTCTATCTCCTCCGTCTTTGTTACACCCGAGGGTAACAAGGGAAAAGAGATACAAGAAGAAAGGTAGCCGAACGGTAAGTCACGTGACTAGAATCCCTGACAAACATCTCGGGGCCTCGGAAAGCAGGCCAGCAAGAACAGGTAGAACGGAGGGTAACCTCGACGGGTGATGGATCTTAGGCCAGCCCGCCGGGTAGACCCAAGGCACTACCGACTCTTGTAGCCGCTGCATACGAGAACGAGATAAGGGTAGAACTAGCTTCCTGCAAGTCGCACGCCATAAGCGGGGCCCATGTCGCAAGACAAGTCTGGGAGAGTCTAGACGGGAGATAAGACCCGGAGTTAGGACCTTACGGCCGAGACGAGCGGACGAAAGAATAACTCCGGAGAGGGGCCGGCGTCAAACTAGGAAGGGACGGCGAACTCCGAAAGAGTTACGGCCGATCCTGACTAGGACCTTGATACGAAGCCCGCATAGTCCGAAAGACTAGCGTCGGGGGGAATACGAGGTCGCCGACTGTTGGCCTCCACCCTTATCGCTAGGACCGGTCAGGACCAACCTCGCCCATGTGCGGAGCTCTCTGAGACCATGCGTCTTGGAACTGGGATCCCTGGCGTGACGACAGGAAGAAGGACCACGTGACTAAAAAAAAAGAAAGGCATATATACCAAACAAAGAACTCCACCAAATTCCCCTCGATTCCCCATCCTCGGATACCACACTCACGAAACACCCCGACACGACGAACCTAAGATTATTCTGTTGTGAATAAAGAAATCGAACCTGACTCTACGATATCTCTACCTCCACCTCCGTACGTGCGTACCCAGGTGTCACACTATAATCTTAGTTCACAAGTCACCTTCGATTTACACACATGCCCTCGTTCGAGCAAGACCACTTCTTTCTCCTCGAACTAGCAAACATCTTTGAACCACTCTCCACCCAGCACTTTGACCAGAGCTACCAATCGATCGAAGCCCTGCTCTACGAAGATCCTTGGGACGAAACCATCGACGGGCCCATCCCCTCGGAAGCAATCGACTGCACCCCCAGGCACTGGTATACGCAGTACTGGTACGACTGCGTATTCGCCCATCAGTGCGTAAACCTCTCCGGACTCGACTTCCGAGACATTTGCGACTACACCTTCTACGATGACGAAACAATCTATACAGGACACTTCCTAGACCTGTACTGAAAAAATGACCGAATCCAACGTTGATATGCTCCGGTTGGAATACCCACGAACCGCCCTGGAAGTATACAACGACACCGAGACCGATCAACCAACGATCGACCTCCCGAACCCCACTGCTTGGGTCCGACTGCTGGTTACGCAGCACCAGCAGGCTCAATGGGACCTAGAGCAGCTGCACGGAATGTGCGGCGACGCCTCCGACCGGGCCGACCGACGAATCGTCGCAATTGAGCGGAACTACCACCTGCTCACGCAAGCCCTCGAATACGTCTACAAGACAGCCGAGGCCAACACGACTGTATCCCACGAGTGGATGCAAACTGAGCTGATGCGCACCGCAAGCGCCGCTCAGAAATTTACCTCCGATGTCTGGACGGCCATCACCGCCCGCGATAAGGACCAGGCCGAAAAGGAGGGACACCAGATCACCCGGATCACACGGCTGAACAATGCCGTCCAGTTTCTCCAAGTTGCGGACCGGAAACGGGCGGAGGAACAACAAACCTGGAACGCCAACTGTGAGAAGTGGGCCATGAACCAGCAGGAGGAGACCGAGCGATTAGCCAGGGAACAGCAGCGGCTGCGCACGGAGGTAAGTGCCATCAAACGGGCGACCACCACGCCCACTTACCTACAGTCGGCTCTCCCAAAGGACGTCCCCCTTCCGGCTTCAAGGGAAGGAACCCCTGAGGCAGCAGTGGGAGGGGCCGGAGGAGAACCCCCGAGACGACCCCGAACAAGGTTGGTACTCCGGTCCCCTTCCCCGGAACCAGAAAACCCCGCCGAGGACGCGGACTCGAACAACAACAACAACGACGACGACATGTACACGGTCCCGGATAAACGACGCAACCCGGTGACCGGAAGGCCTCCACCGGGAGCCACCCCACTCCGAGAAGGGCACATTGCCACCATGTTCACCCCGGAAGAAATCGCTTGGCTAGTGGGGGAAGGTATTGCGGCGGCCCGGACCGACCAGAGGGCACCGGAGGTGAGGACCAATACTTCCCGACTCAAGCTAAAGAATCCAGAATCCTTCGACGGGAAGCCCACCTCGGCGTTCAATGTCTGGTGGGAATCGGTCCTTGAGTACATCGGGTTCTACCCGGAAACCCTCGACACCCAAAAAATCGCTTGGGTGGAAACACTGCTGTCAGACACCGCAAAAGCCTGGCACCAGCACCGACGAAGGACAATGGCGGACCGGGACACCTGGGCCCGATACGCCGCGGCAATCCGGGCTGAGTTTCGAGACTCCAGGGAAGCCGCGAACGCCCAACTGAAGCTCAGTCAGCTGCGGTACAAAGGCGATATCAAGGCATACTTTACCGAGTTCCGCGCCTTGAACGTATACGCCCAGGCCACCGGCGATGGGCTAAGGGAGAAAATCGACCAGGCCATGCCCGACAACATCCTGGATATGCGCTTCGCCCACTACATGGAGGAGTTCATAGACGATGAACACTTCCTCACGGCCACCTACAACGCCGGTCTTCACGTGGAACGGAGAAAGGCCCTGAAGGCAACGCGCGAAGCCCAGCCAGGGAGCGGCACAGGACGGAAGGACGGCCCGGATGGGAAAAATCCGGGCAATGCCCGAAAGGGCAAGGAGAGCGGTGGCCCCAAGCAGACTGGGAAGTCTGACTCGGGGGGCAAGGCTGAAAAGCCAAGGAAAACATGGGCAGAGAGCCACTGGGGAAGCGGGGGTAATGCCTATAAGGGGGTTCCCCAAAATGAGATCGACTCCCACAAAAGCAGCAAAGCCAACTGCTGGAGGTGCGGCCGGGACAGCCACACCACCCAGGACTGCTACGCCCGAACAACGGTCAAGGGCACGGAGCTACCGGAGGCCCCGAAGCAGGTGAGCTCGATCCAAGGGAAAAGGAAGAGGGGAGAGGATGCCGAGGAGGCCCCGACCCCCAAACAAGCCAAGGCCGTCCATGCCAAGGTTGAGGACGAGGATATGCGGGAAGCTGCAGCAGTGACGCTACAGTCAGCCTGGCAGGACGACTCGGATTTTTAAAGGGACGGGGCCCGCCGCACCCCAGGTCCTTCCCAATAATTTGTGGAACAAGTCGAAAACGAAAGGGTCCGGAGGAACCAAGTGCTGGAACCCCGCAGGATAGACAACGAAGAAGGCTGAACCCCAACGAAGCCTCACCCGAAAAGACTACGAATAAACCACAATGCGGCCGAAGACCGATCACTACCATCATCATCTCGTGGGGCCCGACTCAGCACGCGGTACGAGCCCTGCTCGACACCGGTTGCTCGGTACCGTTGATCAGCACGAGGATCACAGAAGCAACTCGACATACCCCGAATCCGCAGGGAAAAACCAGCCCCACTTCTTAACTGCTCAGGGGAAGAAGTCAAAGGAGCAGGAATGGAGTACACTGAGCCACTCCTGCTCCAGCATCGAAAGCACTATTCCCGAGAAGTGTTCGAGGTTGCCCCTTTGGAACCAGAGGTCGACCTCTTCCTCCCATTCTGGTGGATTGCGAAGCACCCCCCCCAGGGCGCATGGGACTCGGAAGAGCTGCGCTTCAGCAGCCACAACTGCCTCGAAAGGTGCACAAGATTCGAAACAGCGGAATTCTCTCTGTCCCTAGACGAAAAGGTTACCCTTGACCCAGAAGCCAAAGTCATTGGGTATGTCTCAGCGATAAACGAGGAGGACCCTCGAGACCGAATCCCTAGGGAGTTCAGGAACTACCTCGACATCATGAGCCAGGAAGCGGCAGAGGCGCTACCCGCACACCATCCATACGATTGCAAGATAGACCTCAAGGAAGGAGAAACCGCCCCCTGGGGACCGATTTATCCCCTCTCGGAGTACGAGCTCCAGACTCTCAGGGAATGGCTCAAGGAGATGTTAAGGACAGGCAAAATTCGGAGGTCCACCTCGCCGGCAGGATCCCCGATTTTGTTTGTACCAAAGCCAAACGGGAAGGGACTCCGGTTGTGCATCGACTACCGAGCCCTCAACCGGATAACGATTCCCAACCGATACCCCCTTCCCCTCATGCAGGAACTACAGGACCGAGTCCAGGGAGCCAAGTGGTTCACTAAACTGGATCTGAAAAACGGATTCAATTTGATTCGCATCCGGGAAGGTGATGAATGGAAAACAGCCTTCCGAACCCGTTATGGGCTCTACGAATTCCAGGTCATGCCATTCGGGTTAACCAACGCTCCTTCAACCTTCCAAGACATGATGAACCACGTCTTCTCCGACATGATCGACCTAGGCCTCCTGGTCTACATGGACGATTTCCTGATCTATGCAGAAACCGAGGAGGAGCACGATCAACGGGTTAAGGAGGTGTTGAGAAGGCTGAGAGAGAACCGACTGGCAGTCTCACCCGACAAATGCGTCTGGAAAACTCAGAAAGTGGAATTCCTGGGATATGTCATTGGTCAAGACGGAATCAAAATGACAAAAGAAAAGGTGGAGGCGGTGCTGGAATGGAGGACCCCGGCATCACTAACAGAGGTGCAGTCCTTCTTGGGGTTTGCCAATTTATACCGGCGCTTCATCAAGGACTACTCGCGAGTCGCCAGGCCCCTAACGGAACTGATGAAGGGAGGAAGAAAAGAATGGGAATGGAACCCACAGGCAGAAGAAGCCTTCCAGGATCTGAAGCGACAGTTCACGACAGCCCCAATACTCACCCATTTCGACGCCACCAAAACGGTGATCATCGAAACCGATGCCTCCGACTTTGCCATCAGCGCCGTCCTATCACAAAGAGATGAGGAAGGGAAACTGCACCCAGTCGCCTTCCACTCCCGAAAGTTCCAGCCGGCGGAAATCAACTACGAAATCCACGACAAGGAACTTCTGGCAATCGTCGACGCCTTCAAACACTGGCGCTGGTACTGCGAAGGAGCCACGAATCAGGTCCAGGTGTTCAGCGATCACCAGAACCTCGAGTACTTCACAACCACGAAGATACTCAACCGACGCCAGGCACGGTGGGCACAGGAACTAGCCGGTATTGACTTCCGCATTTACTACCGACCAGGGAACCGAAACGGGAAACCGGATGCTCTTTCAAGGCGTTCGGAGTACCGCCCTGGAAAAGGGGGGAGTGAAAACCAGCCGATCACGACAGCTTTGCGAGAAACCAACCTCGCGGGACCAGAGTTTGCGGAACCAGACAGACGAGAACGGACGTTCATCTGCTCTTCGGCAAGATTGGCATCACTCCAACCACGGCAATGGTCGGAGGAGTTTGCGGAAGCGGTCAAAGAAGCTGGGAAAAAGGACGATGAATACCAAGGCGCATGGAAGGAACTGGAAGCAGTGCTGGGGAATGCAGCACTGAATGACCGAAAGGTCACGGAGGAAGCTGCCCGCCCTTGTGAGGCGCGGCGGAGGGACCGAAAGGTCAGGATGGAAGAGGTCCTCGAGATCAAGGACGGGCTACTCTACCGAAGGGGTATGCTCTGGATCCCGGAGGATGGAAACCTCAAAAAATTGATTCTCGAGTCAGAACACGACACGAAAATCGCAGGGCACATGGGCCAGGATAAAACAATCGAACTCATCCGACGAAACTTCTGGTGGCCAAGGATGAACGAAAGAATTATCGACTTCGTCCAAAGCTGCCCCGAATGCCAGAAGAACAAGGCGGCCCGACACCGACCATACGGACTTTCCTCCCCCTTGGAATTACCATACGCCCCTTGGCAGTCTATCGCAATGGACTTCATCACGGAACTACCACCCTCGGAAGGATGTGACCAATTGTGGGTGGTTATAGACCGATTCACAAAAATGGCACACTTTCTCCCCCTCGAGAAGGAAAAGAAAACCGCAGCTGACTTAGCGGTCACCTTCGCTCGGGAAATTTGGAAATACCACGGACTCCCCAAGGATATCGTCTCGGACTGCGACTCCCGATTCACCTCCGAAACATGGCAAGAATTTCTGGGTCTATCTGGTATCCGCCCGAGAATGTCGACGGCCTTCCACCCTCAAACCGACGGGCAAACGGAACGCCTCAACCAGACAATCGAAGCGTACCTCCGAGCGTTTGTTGGTCACGAACAGAACAACTGGGTAGGCCTACTCCCGATGGCGGAATTCACCTACAACAATTCAATCACCATGGGAAATGGGATGTCCCCGTTCTACGCTAACTACGGATTCCATCCCGTATCCTCCGACCCAGCCGCCACGGGACCCTTCAACCCCGCCAGCAGGCTCTATGCCCATTGGATGCACGCGGTACACAAGGCGTCCGCTGAACGACTGGAAGCGGCACATGAACGAATGCGCCGCTACACGGACCCCCAGCGCATCCAACCCCTGGCATACCAGATCGGGGACTTGGTGATGCTCAACGGGCGCAACATCAAGACGCGCCGACCCTCCCGGAAGCTGGACCACAAGAATCATGGCCCCTTCCAGGTGGAAAAAATCGTCTCGCCCCTCGCAGTCAGACTCACACTACCCCGGAAATGGAAGATCCACAACGTCTTCCATGTGTCGCTAGTTGAACCCTACCGAACCAGCGAACACCGGGCACCGCCGGACCCCTCAAAGATCCTCCGAGAGGCCGACGACATCGAACAAAGCGAGGAATACGACGTTGACGAGGTCCTTGGGAGCACCAAGAAAGGGCGCCGCGTCCTGTACCTCGTCAAATGGCTCGACTACCCAGACCGGAAGGACTGGACGGAAGAGCCCTACGATAACTTTTCGGTAGGCGGCCTGGAGAAACTTCGAGAGTTTCACCGACGGAATCCAGACGCGCCGAGGGACTACCGGCTCACCGAGGGCTAGACTCCGACCCGCCCCTGGCGCATATCGAAGCTGAGGGGGTTGAAGCACGGTCGGGGGGTAGTAGGATGAAGGGGAGGAGGACTTCATCCAAACAAAGAATCTTTCGACGAGCAGAAGAGCAAAAGGTATTGTAATCCCAGAAAGAAACAGCACCTGTCCTTTAACTGTGGCAAGGCGTGGGTGGCCGGTTAAGAGCCACTGGTTTTGACCGGCTCTGGTGGCGAGACTACCGTACGGCCGGCCTGATCCCCTGCTACACCGGCGTGCCAGGCCAACCCGTCTTCTGATCACCTCTTCGGGGGAATGGCGCTGTTTCCTGGTCTCCTTTTGCACCACTCCGACAGTAGGATCCTGGACCGGTCGGAAGACCACCCAGATCCGAGGGCCGACCGCCAATCGAATTGGTTTCGAAGTTTTTTCCCGCTGGAGGGTTTTCTTCGGGGCCAGGCGGTCGGAGGGATGCAGGAGATGGAGGACTGCATTCCACCGATTCACGCAAAGAAAGAGGAGGAGTCAGGAGGTTAGCTTCGGGCCGAAGCTAAGAAAGAGGGAGAGTAGTGTTACACCCGAGGGTAACAAGGGAAAAGAGATACAAGAAGAAAGGTAGCCGAACGGTAAGTCACGTGACTAGAATCCCTGACAAACATCTCGGGGCCTCGGAAAGCAGTTCGGCAAGAACAGGTAGAACGGAGGGTAACCTCGACGGGTGATGGATCTTAGGCCAGCCCGCCGGGTAGACCCAAGGCACTACCGACTCTTGTAGCCGCTGCATACGAGAACGAGACAAGGGTAGAACTAGCTTCCTGCAAGTCGCACGCCATAAGCGGGGCCCATGTCGCAAGACAAGTCTGGGAGAGTCTAGACGGGAGATAAGACCCGGAGTTAGGACCTTACGGCCGAGACGAGCGGACGAAAGAATAACTCCGGAGAGGGGCCGGCGGCAAACTAGGAAGGGACGGTGAACTCCGAAAGAGTTACGGCCGATCCTGACTAGGACCTCGATACGAAGCCCGCATAGTCCGAAAGACTAGTGCCGGGGGGAATACGAGGTCGCCGACTGTTGGCCTCCACCCTTATCGCTAGGACCGGTCAGGACCAACCTCGCCCATGTGCGGAGCTCTCTGAGACCGCGCGTCTTGGAACTGGGATCCCTGGCGTGACGACAGGAAGAAGGGCCACGTGACTAAAAAAAAAGAAAGGCATATATACCAAACAAAGAACTCCACCAAATTCCCCTCGATTTCCCATCCTCGGATACCATGCTCACGAAACACCCCGACACGACGAACCTAAGGTTATTCTGTTGTGAATAAAGAAATCGAACCTGACTCTACGATATCTCTACCTCCACCTCCGTACGTGCGTACCCAGGTGTTACAGTCTTGGAGCACTCGATGATAGCCTCCCAGACTTGTCGGGTGAAGGCCTGATATGCGTTAGCGGCTACCATAAGTTCGTTTCTTACACAATCGCCCGAGATCTGCTCCTTGGCTTCCATTTGTTCATAGACGTATTGAGTGCCGTATGCGAACCGGTTGTAGGGAGCCTTGATTCGTCAGAGATGTCGGTCCGTTCGGTCCACTGTGTTGCTGTTGAGGTCAAATAGCTGGTGTAGGTCCTGCTCCGCCTGTTGCTGGTGGTTGGCCATAGCCCGTATCCATCCGACCGGGTTGGAGATCTCCAGGGTTTCTTCCGTTGTTTCTTCGTCGTTGGTGATCTGTAGCAGATCCTGCGGCTCCTTCAAGTGGAGCATATTGTAGTCGGAGGCGGTAGACATAGCTTAGTACAAGTCGAGGAAGTCTCCGGTATAGATGGTTTCGTCGTCTTTGAAGGTGTAGTCGAAGAGGTCTCTGAGCTCGTTTTCGTTGAACTCGGCACCTTGATGGTGGTGGTGCAGTTGAACCAGTATTGCGTATACCAGTTCCAAGGGGCGTGATCTCCTTCTTGGTAGGGAGAGGGGGCGGGTCCATCGATGCACGTGTCCCAAAGCGCGAAGTTGGGGATTTCTTTATCGATTGATTGGAACGTATAGTCGAAGGAGTACTGGGACTTGGGTTCCAAGTACGTAGATAGTTCAAGTAGGTAGAGCTGGTCTTCGAAGTAGGTATCGTCGAAGGAGTACTGGGACTTGGGTTCCAAGTACGTAGATAGTTCAAGTAGGTAGAGCTGGTCTTCGAAATTGGTATCGTCGAAGTTCGTCATGAAAGTAGGGTGATTTTGAGATTTACGATTATAGTGTGACACTGGGGTTGTATCGTGACCGGAGTGTGGGGAGAATCTAAGGTAATCAGGCTACTTTCGATAATTCACAGCGGTATAATCTAAGATCTTTTGTTCGGGGGTTTTTCGTTGAGAGCGCGTTCCATACTGTCTCCTCTTTTCTCAACGGGCGGACACCTTGTCAGCTATATAGTCTTCTTCCGGCGTCGCGCGGCTCCTCTAGGGAACCCGTACTTCTCGTTCCTTTCCGAGGATTCTGTCCGCTAGTCAAGACCCCGAAACCCCACGGGCCTGGTTCTTACAACCTCATTGGCCCTGGCCGGTCTAACGATAAGCCGACTGATCCCCGCACTGCGTAATCCCCTCAAGCCCTGCGGGTGAGTGATTTACTGGCCTATCAGAGAAAGAGGAGATATTGGTTCCATGACCTCACTCCTCGTATCTCGTTTTTAGTTGCGTTTGTAGTTCGTTCGGAGATTAGCCCCATAGGTCCGTTACGGCTGTAAGGTCTAAACCCGAGGCAATCTCCCGCCTAGACTCTCTGAAGCCGACTAGACTCGACTTTCTCCTTCAAGTGGCTTTGAGTAGTCTCACGTGCTCTGACTATGAAACTAACTAAGTATCTTTTCCCTGTGTTTCCTTAGAGGTGTAACACCCACTGCGTCTGAACCCGTTACCAATGCTCCGACGACAGAGGCCCCCAGTGGTACCCATGACGCTGGAAATGAGGTAGCGATTAGAGCAACTCAGACGCCACAGGTCCCCAAGGCCACCCGTACCCATGACAGGACAAGGAGGAAACCCCCCCTCAACACCACCAGGATCGGACGCAGGACCCCCCTCAGGCCCGCCATCTGAACTGCCCTGACCACCTTCCTGGCACCGCCACTCCCAGTCACCCCCCAGGAACCCCGTGCCTACATTCATCATGCAGGACCTTGTACGACTAGTGGCAGAAGGAGTGGAACGAGCTCGGCACGATCGGCCGGCGCGATCTGAATAAGGTAATATTGCCTGGTTAAAAATGAAGAATCCAGAAACCTTCGACGGGAAGAGTTCGACCGCCTTCAATCAATGGTGGGAAGTGGTCTCCATGTACCTGGGATTCTACCCGGAAACGGCCAATCGCCAGAAAATCGCATGGATCAGCACCCTCCTATCCGACTCCGTACTGGTATGGCACCTCCACCGGTACCGGGAACTAGGAGAAAACGACACCTGGGTCAACTACACCGCGGTGATCCGGGCAGAATAAGGGAACGAGCGCGAGGCAGCAGACGCCCAACTCAAGCTAGGACAGCTCAAGTATCAAGGGTCCATCCGCACATACCTCACGGAGTTCCGGGCGCTCAATAACTTTGCTAAAGCGACTGGCGAAGCCTTGCATGAAAAAGTCGACCTTGCAATGCCAGACGCGATACTCGACCTGCCATTCGCCCACTACCTGGAAGATTTCGCAGATGACAAGGGCTTCTTGCAAGCCACCCATCAAGCCGGCCTACAGGTGGAAAAAAAGAAGGCCCTAAAGCAGGCCAAGGAGGCTGCCCGACCCACCGGCAACACCCGGTCCAAGGAAAAGAAGAAAGAAGAGAAGAAAAGAAATCCGCCTGGGGAAAAACCGGACAACGGCAGCAAGAACCCAATAACGGGGGACAAATCCGGAAAACCAGGCTCCTGGGGATCCTACAAAGCAGCGCTGGAAGGCGTCCCACGTACCGAACGAACCGAGCTCCGACAAAAGGGATGTCATCGTTGTGGAAGGACGGGGCAACGCTGGCATAAGTGTTATGCGAGAACCACGACCAACAGTACGGAACTTCCCCAGGCACCCTGGATGGTATCGGCAGGAAACAAACGTCGAAGAGAAGGGGAAGAAGACTCGGCCCCCCAAGCCAAGATACAAAAAGTCTTGGCAGCAGAAGCAATAGACGCGGAGCCAACCGTCCAGAACCCCATATGGGAAGAAGAGGATTTTTAAAGGGTCAAAGGACACGGCCGGACCCTGAGACCAAAACCGTTGTATGCGGAACCGGCTAAAAAAGAGGCGCTGAGGAACCCAAGGGAGAGACCAGATGCAAGAAACCTCATTGAGGACCCCGACCAGTCATAACCATGCTACTCCATATGGGGCAAGAAAAACACTGAGTGCAGGTACTGCTAGACACGGGGTGTTCAGTCCCACTAATTAACAAGAAAACAGCCAGGACATTACAGATATCTATGCTCAAACACGACCTGATGATCCGCATCGAGAACTACACAGGGCAGAATGTGGAGGAAGCAGGAATATTTTATACAAAACCGCTACTTCTCCAACACCGTCGGCACTTCTCAAGAGAAGCTTTCGAAGTGACCCCCATGGAACCAGAGGTCGACATCTTCCTACCCTTTTGGTGGATATCCAAGCACGCCCCGCAAGGAATCTGGGAATTGGAAGAGATACGGTTCAACAGTCCCGGGTGCCAAGAAACCTGCACGCGATACGAGCAGGAGGAGTTTTCGCTCACCTGGGACGAGAAAGTAGCCCAGGACCCAACTGCTCGGATAATAGGGCATATCTCGGCAGCTACAGACGGCGACGCCCTAGCCAATGTCCCAGGGGAATTCAAACCCTACCTAGGGATAATGAGCAAGGAAGCAGCGGATGGGCTCCCACAACACCGCCCTTACGACTGCAAAATCGAACTCAGAGAAGGGGCCATGGCACCATGGGGACCCATATACCCCTTGTCAGAAGTTGAGCTACGGACACTCTGGGAATGGCTCAAAGAGATGGAACTAACCAGAAAAATAAAGCAATCAACATCACCAGCCGGGTCGCCAATCCTGTTCGTACCGAAACCCCACAGACGAGGGCTTCGCCTGTGCGTAGACTACAGAGCGCTGAACCAGATAACGATCCCAAACTGATACACGCTTCCACTTTTGCAGGAACTGCAAGACCGGATACAAGGAGCCCAATGGTTCATGAAAATGGACCTCAAGAACGGGTTCCACCTGATTCGGATGAAGGAGGGAGACGAGTGGAAAACTGCCTTCAGAACCCGTTACGGGCTGTTTGAGTTCCAGATAATACCCTTCGGTCTAACAAACGCACCTTATACATTCCAGGACATGATAAACCACGTCTTGTCCGACCTACTGGATGTGGGAGTACCAGCATACATGGACGACATACTGGTATACGCAAAAACTGAGGAGAAACATGACCGCCTAGTCAAAGAAGTTCTCGAAAAGCTACAAGATAACGGACTAGCAGTCTCCCCAGAAAAATGCGTTTCAAAGGCCCAGGAAGTCGAGTTTCTGGGATACGTCATACGGAGAGACGGAATAAAAATGTCAAAAGAAAAAGTGGAGGCAGTACTGGAGTGGAAAACACCCAAATCTCTAACGGAAGTACAATCCTTTGTGGGGTTTGCTAACTTCTATCGACGATTCATCCAGGACTACTCCCGGGTAGCCCGGCCCCTGACGGAGCTGACCAAAAAGGAAAAGAAGGAATGGAGCTGGAACCCGGAGGTGCAGACAGCTTTTGAAGAACTCAAGCAACGTTTCACCACAGCCCCCATTCTGGCCCACTTTGATCCAGCCAAGCCAGTGATCATCGAGTCTGATATCTCTGATTTCGCGCTGGGAGCTATCCTGTCCCAACGAGATTAAGAAAATGGCCTCCACCCAGTAGCATTCCACTCACGAAAATTCCAACCCGCGGAAATCAACTATGAGATCCACAACAAGGAACTACTAGCAGTGGTCGATGCGTTCAAGCACTGGTGACGCTACTGCGAGGGAGCAACACATCAAATCCAAGTCTTCTCGGACCGCCAAAACTTGGAGTACTTCACGACGACCAAAGTACTAAACCGACGGCAGGCGCGATGGGCCCAAGAGCTGGCGGGAATCGACTTCCGAATCTATTACCGACCAGGGACCCAGAACGGTAAGCCGGGTGCACTATCGAGGCATTCGGAGTACCACCCGGAAAAGGGGGGGGTGGAAAACCCGCCGATCACGACGGTCTTGCAAGCAAAAAACCTAGACAAAAAAAGCCTAGACGAAAGAAGAGGCATTTCGTTCATCTGCTTCTCAGCTCAGTTGGCATCACTCCAGGAAAGGAAATGGACAGAGGAATTCCTGGCAAACGTCAGGAGAGAGAGAAAGAAGGACAAAGCCTACAAGCAGGCAAAGGAACAGGAAGCAGCGACGGAGGAACCGTCGTCGAAGGACCGAAAGGTCAAGGAACTAAGTTGCAAGGACAATCTGCTGTACCAGCGAAACCTGCTATGGGTACCGAAGGGACTAGTGCAAGAAATTATGGAATCGGAACACAACACGAAGGTGGCCGGTCACATGGGGCAGGACAAAACTATTGAACTAATCCGATGGAATTTCTGGTGGCCAAAAATGAATGAGCGAATCATCGATTTTGTCAGAAGCTGCCCCGAATGCCAACAAAACAAGGCATCCAGACACCAACCCTACGACCTATCCTCCATGCTGGAACTGCCGTACACACCATGGAAATCCATAGCAATGGACTTCACCACGGAACTTCCAACCTCGGACGGCTGCGATCAGCTATGGGTAATCATCGACCGATTCACCAAGATGGCGCACTTCCTCCGCTTATGGAAGGAAGAGAAGACGGTGGCAGACCTGGCCGTCATCTTTGCCCAAGAAGTATGGAAGTACCACGGCCTCCCCACTGACATTGTCTGAGACCGCGATTCCAGGTTCACCTCGGAGACTTGGAAGGAGTTCTTGCGGCTCTTAGGAATTCGGCCTCGAATGTCAACAGTGTTCCATCCACAAACAGACGGCCAAACGGAACGACTCAACCAGACAATCAAAGCTTACCTACGAGCGTTCATTAGCAAGGATCAGGATGACTGGGTGCGACTGCTACCAATGGCCGAGTTTGCCTACAACAACTCGACCACCTCGGGTAATGGTATGTCTCTGTTCTACGCTAACTACGGCTTCCATCCGGCAGCCCTAAGTCCCGTATTGACAGAACCCCTTATCCCAGTGAGCCAGGTCTACGCCCACTGGATGCACGCAGTGCACGACGAGTCTCGGAAAGGACTGGAAGATGCACGGGAGCGAATGCACCGGTACGTCGATCCGGCACGAAAGGAACCCCCACCTTACCGGGTAGGAGACCTGGTAATGCTCAATGGGTGCAACATCAAAACACGCGCCCCTCGAAGGAACTGGACCACAAAAACCATGGTCGCTTTCAGATCGAAAAAATCGTCTCCCCCCTGGCCGCCCGCCTCACACTGACTTGGAGATGGAAGATCCATGTCTTCCACATTTCGCTGCTCGAACCCTACCGAACAAGCGATCACCGAGCACCACCGGGCCCGACAAAGGTACTCCGGGAAGCGGACGACATCAAACAATCGGAGGAATACGATGTCGAAGTGGTCATGTCCTCGGCCGAACGCCGCCGCGGAAATAACAAAAGAATCCTTTACCTCGTCAAATGACTCGACTATCCGAAATGCAAAGACTGGACGGAAGAACCATTCGACAACTTTTCAGTAGGCGGTCTGGAGAAACTCCGGGAGTTTCATCGACGAAACCCAGACGCGCCGAGGGACTACTGACTCACCAACGCTTAAGATGGGATGTCTATAAAAGGGCCCGGCAAAGCACGAGCGGTAGTAGGGATGAAGGGGCTGGAGGACTTCATCCCACGCACACTCATAACAAAGACCCGCTTCTTGGGCACCGAAGAAAGACCCGCTTCTTGGGCCCCAAATTGCACGAAAAAAGACCTGCTTCTCGGGCACCCATCCGACAAGGCAACAAATCCGCCGACCCGGCGCCCGACGAGGAGTGCACGTGACCGAAACCGCTGAGAGTCAGGAAAACCGTTCAGAACAGATGTATCGACCTATTGGCGACCGACTCGGACCAGCGGAACCAGCGCAGATGGCATACAAGCGGTGAAGTGAGTCTCCGACAGCGCTGTCACTGCTCCAGCATACTAGTCTCCCCCCGGAAGGATGTGGGCGCGGTCACTGCCGCGTATACGGGTTACTAGCACCAAGTACAGCATGCCTCTCCCGATTCCCTGTGCCAACTGCGACCCTGGAACCCCACCGAGCCGGCCAAGCCTTGACGCAGTGCGGCGGCGAGTACGACTCAACATGACATGACAGTAAGAGTACCCAATGGCTTACTCTGAGGGCCCAATCGTCCGAGGCTCCCCGGCGACGACCGGCTGGCCAGCCACTCTTGGGAGGGATGCAGGGGTGGAGAAGTGCATTCAGTGGGCAGGCATCATGTCCGGCAAAATATCTATTCAGAAAGAGCCGGGCTACTTAGATACAGAAAACGGATCTCTCTCAGCTTCGGGATGAAGCTAGAGAAGGGGGGAGTAGTGTTACACCTCTAAGGAACACGGGAAAAGATACTTAGTTAGTTACATAGTCAGGGCACATAAGACTTTACTCAAGCCACTCGTGAGAGAAAGTCGAGTCTGGTCGACCTCAGAGAGTCTAGGCGGGAGATAGCCTCGGGTTTAGACCTTATGGCCGTAACGGACCTAAGGGGCTAATCTCCGGACGAACTGCAAATGCAACTAAATACGAGATACGAGGAGTGAGGTCATAGAACCAATATCTCCTCTTTCTCTGATAGGCCGGTAATCCACTCACCCGCAGGGCTTAAGGGAATTACATGGTGCGGGGATCAGTCGGCTTATCGTTAGACCTACCAGGACCAATGAGGTCGTAAGAACCGGACCCGTGGGGTCGCGGGGTCTTGACTATTGGACAGAATCCTCGGGGTGGATGAGAAGTACGGGTTCTCTAGGGGAACCACGTGACACCAAAAGAAGGCTATATAGCTGGAGAAGTTTCTGCCCGTTGAGAAAGAGGAGACAGCATCGAACGCACTCTCAACGAAAAACCCGCGAACAAAAGAGCTAAGATCATTCCACTGTAAATTGTCGAAAGTAGTCTGATTACCGTTGACTCTCTCAACACTCCGGTTACAATACAACCCCAGTGTTACACCCCGGCCACACTCGACCGAGGACCTAACGACTTCGACGTCATATTCCGCGCTTTGCTCGATATCGTCCGCTTCTCGGAGTACCTTTGAGGGGTCTGGTGGTGTCCAGTATTCGCTGGTTCGATAGGGTTCGAGGAGTGAAACATGGAAGACATTGTGAATCTTCCATTTCCGAGGGAGCAAGAGGCGGATAGCGAGCGGGGAGATGATTTTCTCGATTTGGAAGGAATCATGATTTTTGTGATCTAGCTTTTTTGTCGGGCGGCGCGTTTTAATGTTGCGGCCGTTGAACATTACCAAGTCTCCTACTTGATATGCTGGGGGTTCCTTCGGTGCCAGGTCGGTGTATCGTCGCATTCGTTCTTGCGATACTTCTAGTCCTTTTCGGGATTCCTCGTGCACTGTCTGCATCCAATGCCCGTAGACCGTACTGGCTGGGTTGAGAGGTCCTTCTTCGCCAGGTGGATCTAGGGTGGCCGGGTGGAAATTGTACTTGACAAAGAAGGGCGATACGCCATTACCCATCGTCTCTGAGTTATTTTATGCAAATTCCGCCATAGGTAGTAGGGATGCCCAGTTATCCTGTCCCTTGCTGACGAATGCGCGGAGATACGCCTCGATTGTTTGGTTGAGTTGTTCTGTTTGTCCGTCAGTCTGGGGGTGGAAGGCCATAGACATACGGGGATGGATTCTGAGTAGTCCTAAGAATTCCTTCCAGGTTTCCGAGGTGAACCGCGAGTCGCAGTCGGAGACTATATCTGTTGGAATCCCTTGGTGTTTCCATATTTCTCGAGCGAATATGGCTGTCAAGTCTGCCGCTCTTTTCTCTTTTAGTGGAACGAAGTGGGCTATCTTGGTAATCGGTCGATGACTACCCACAACTGATCGCATTCGTTTGACAATGGTAGATCTGTGATGAAATCCATTGCAATTGATTGCCAGGGTGTATAGGGAAGCTCCAAGGGCGACGATAGTCCGTAAGGTTGGTGTCTGGATGCTTTGTTCCGCTGGCATTCCGGGCAGCGTCGGACGAAGTCCACTATTCGTTTATTCATTTTTGGCTACCAAAAGTTCCGCCTAATGAGCTCGATGGTTTTGTCCTGGCCTATGTGTCCAGCCACCTTTGTATCGTGCTCTGATTCCATAATTTCTTGTATCAGTTCTTCTGGCACTCAGAGCATGCCTTTCCTGTAAAGCCATTCGTCCCGGATTTCCAGCATGCCCCTGGCCTTTTGGTCCATCCCCTGCTCTTTCGGGATAGTGGCTTCAGCTTCCTTCCATGCTTGTTGATAAGCTATATCTTTTCATCCTTTTTCTTTTATCCTTTCCATAAATCCTTATTCCCACCTTTTCGTCGTAGAGAAGCGAGTTGTGCTGAGGATCAGATAAACGTCCGTCCTTGCCGATTTGCTTCTGCAAAGTGGTTTTTTCCTAAAACCGTCGTAATCGGCTGGTTTTCTATCCCCCCCTTTTCTGGGCGGTACTCCGAACGCCTTAATAATGCGTCTGGTTTTCCGTTCTGAGTCCCTGGCCGGTAGTAAATCTGGAATTGATGCCTCCCACTTCCTGTGCCCACCGTGCTTGCCGTCTGTTGAGGGCCTTTGTTGTTGTAAAGTATTCCAAGTTTTGATGATCGGAGAATACCTGTACTTGGTGGGCGGCTCCTTTACAATAGCACCTCCAGTGTTTGAAAGCGTCGACGATTGCCAGGAGTTCCTTGTCGTGGATCTCGTAGTTGATTTCCGCTGGTTGCAACTTTCTGGAACGGAAGGCTACTGGGTGTAGTCTTCCTTCGTCGTCCCGTTGCGAGAGTAATGCTCCAATGGCAAAATACGAGGCATCGGTTTCGATGATCGTCAAAATGGACCAGCATTGAAGCCGTGGTGAATCGTTGCTTGAGTTCTGTGAAAGCGGCCTCCGCCTCGCCATTCCAGGTCCACTTTTCCGTTTTCTTCGTTAATTCCGTAAGCGGCCGTGCCACCCGAGAGTAATCTCAAATGAACCATCAGTAGAAGTTGGCGAATCCAAGGAACGACTGGACTTCTGTTAACGAGCGCGGAGTTTCCCACCTTAGCTCTGCTTCTACTTTGTCCTGTGCCATCTTGACCCCGTCCCGGCTCAGAACATAGCCTAGGAACTCCACCTCCTTCGTTCTCCAGACGCACTTGTCCACCGCTACTGCCAGACCATTCTGCTGTAATCTCTTCAATGATTTCCAGACAACGTCGTCGTGCTCGGCCCGTGTTTTCGCATATATTAGGATGTCGTCCATGTAAACGATTAACCTGAGGTCCAGCAGGTCGGAGAAAATGTGGTTCATCATGTCTTGAAACATGGAGGGGGCATTAGTCAACCCGAACGGTATCACCTTGAACTTGTATAAGCCATAGCAGGTTCGAAACGCCGTTTTCCATTTGTCTCCCGCTTTCATTCGGATTAGATGGAACCCATTCTTTAGATCCATTTTCGTGAAGTAATGGGCTCCTTGGACTCAATCCTGGAGCTCCTGCATTAGCGGTAATGGGTACCGGTTAGGGATCGTTATTTTGTTGAGGCCACTGTAGTCCACGCAGAGGCGTAGCCCTTTTCCTTTGGGTTTTGGAGCGAATAGGATGGGCGATCCTGCCGACGACATCGATCGCTGGATTTTTCCTGTTCCTTCCATTTCCTTGAGCCACTCCCTAAGAGCTTGTAGCTCTATTTCTGATAGGGGGTAAATGGGTCCCCATGGCGTGGTGCTTCCTTCTTTTAGTTCGATTTTGCAGTCATATGGTCGGTGTTCAGGTAAGGCGTCCGCCATCTCTTTTCCCATCACGTTTATGTATTGACGGAATTCTGGAGGAACCCTATCCAGGGGATCTTCTTGGGTTACCGCGGAGAGGTAGCCAATACGTTGAGCGTTGTCCTCATAGCACACCGTTTCGTCCCACGAGGGCTCCCAGTCATTTGTTTCGTACTTGGTACATTTCTCGAGACAGTGTGGGCAGTTGATTCGAACTTCCTGGTTCTCCCAGGCTCCCTGTGGCAGGTGCTTCGCTATTCACCAGTATGGGAGAAATATGTCAATTTCCTTATCCATGGGTACCACTTCCATGACTTTCCTTGAAAAGTGCCTTCGGTGTTGAAGTACTAGTCAGTCGGTGTAGAATTCCGCGGCTACTTCCAAGGCCTGTCCCGTGAAATTCTCGATGAGATGCTGTTCTCTGTGTTTGAGCAGCCTGAGTTGAAGGTGCCTCGCCGTTTGTTCGCTGATTAGTGGTACTGAACATTCAGTATCCAGTAGCACGGTGACCGGGTGTCGTTCCTGACCATGGTGTATGATCATGTGTATAATGGGGCGGGTACCGCTGGTGGATTCTTCCGGTTTTTTCGAGGTTTCAGCACTTGATTCCGTGTTTTTCCGTTTTCGGGAGGTTCCACAAATCATCGCCAAGGCCTGTGCTGGCAGTTTCGGTGGGCCTTCTAAAAATCCGACTGATCGCTGTCGTCGGCCCATATCGGTAGGGCTCGGGATGGTTCTTCCTCCATGACAGCGGCGATCTTTTGTTGTTTGGGCACTGGATTTTCTTCTGGTTCTTCCGAGCACTTTAATTTCCCTTCTCCCATTGTTGTTACTCCGGCGGTGTGACGCTGGGACGTGTGGTCAACATCGGAGTGACGGTAATATCGAACTAGTCAGGTTTCTTGATAGTCACGAAGGAGATGGGGCGTGCGTGGTCTTCGCTGGCGTTCAATTATTATGCAAGAATAACTTCCCCAATGACCCTCCTTCCAAGTTCCCCCACCGTTAGGGGATTTACAGCGAATAATCTAAGGGGTTCGGTTCGGTATTGGTGGCACCTGCCGGCTGCAGCTTGAGTGCCGGATCGTATGCGGCTTCGCGGCAACGGCTTGCTCGACAGATCGCTCAGTGGACGGCTTGGTGTTCGCGGCGGCTAGTGCGGCGGCGCATGCGGTTCGAGACGGGTCCGGCGGCTTGCCAGACGGCTCGCTTGTGTATCACTTCGGTGGATGGTTTGAGGTGGGTCCAGTGTCTTGCCCGATGGCTTACTCGTGGAGCTTCGGCGGAGGATTCGATTTGAGACAGGTCTGGCGTCTTGCCCGACGGCTCGCTCACGGCGCTTCGCTGGAGGATTCGTTTCGAGACGGCCCTGGCGTCTTACCCGACAGCTCGCTCGCAGCGCTTCGGCGGATGGTTCGGTCGAGACGGGCCCAGTGTCTTGCCCAGCTGCTCGTGTGACAACTGCTTGACGGGTAAGATAAGGAAAGGAATACACTCACACACCAGACCCTCCTGGGTGTGGGCCGGAGCCCAAAGCTACACATCCTGGTCGGTCTGACGATAAGGGGAGAAGAGGTTTCATGCAAGCGGGCGGGGTGCTTTCCTACTGGACTCTCTTCCGTTCGCTATCAGCAGGCGACATGGCGTCCCCTCCTTTCGGGGAAGAGGTTCTAGCCCAAGCATCTCTCCATTTGCAATCTTCCCCTCATCTCCGGAGATTTAGAATTTGTATAGCTGGTCTTGGCCGTAAGCTAAACTCTGTTCCTTATCTCCTGCCTAGACTCTCGAGCTCCTCATGTATACTTCCTCTCCTTCCAGCTCAACTGTCATCCCGCTTGCGGCGCTGGGATGTATCTGCTCTTCGGTGGATGGTGCGATGTATGCGCGGCGGCATGCCAGACCACGTGCGTATATCGTTTCAGTTTAAGATGGGCCTGGCGGCTTGCCTGGCGCCTCACTCGTATCATATCGGTCCAGTTCAGCGGATTGTCTGATGCTTCGGTGTCTGCCAAACGGCTCATGTGATGACTGCCTCACAGGTAAGATTGGGTAAGAAATACGCTCATACACCAGACCCTTCGGGGTGCGGGCCGGAGCCTGAAGCTACTCGTCCTGGTCGGTCTGACGATAAGGGGAGATGAGGTTTCATGCAAGCAGATGGGATGCTTCTACTGGACTCTTTTCTGTACACCCTCAGCAGGCGACGAGGTATCCCCTCCTTTTGAGGGAGGGGTCCTAGTCCACGTCCGGCTGTCCGTACGCCATCAGCAGGCAATGTGGCATCCTCTCCTTTCGGGGGAGAGGTCCTAGCCCAAGCATCTCTCCGTTTGCAATCTTCCCCTCATCTCTGGAGATTTAGAATTCGTACAGCCGGTCTTGGCCATAAGCTAAACTCGGTTCCTTATCTCCTGCCTAGACTATCGAGCTCCTTACGTATCCTTCTGTCTGATTCCCGATCAACTGTCGTCTCACTTGCGGCACTTGTGGGAGCGCTCGTAGGATTGCTAGTAGGATCGCTCGTAGGATTGCGCGTAGAATCGCTCGTCGGATCGCTCGTAGCAGGAAAGGTCATTGCCTCGATGTCTGGGTGACCGGTAGGTGGTCCGTTGATGATTGATTCTGATGATTGTTTTGGTGATGATTCCGATTGATCATGTTTTTTCTCCTTCGCCCGTGCCGAGGAGTTGTATAAGTATTCGGCTCATCGAGGTCGTGTGCTGCAGGGAAATTACCCCGCGCTGCGACGTGAAAACTCTTCGCCTTGGCACTAGATTTCATCAGCATAAAGAGGATAAATCTCGATTGGGTCAGACAGTAGTGCTTTTCCCATATCTTCCCGAGAGAGGCCAGAGCATGTGCCTCTCCTTAAGTCCTCCCGTCGTGATTGGGTGATGCGATTGGGTTGCGTGCCGGGTTGATTTCGTTACTCGACCGGAGTCGGCAGCAACGAGCCCTGAACCGTACCAACTAATCCGTCTCGGCCGCAATGGGTACCAAGGAATAGTTCCACCCCATATCGCTCCCAACAGACTCTCGAACTGTTCCTGAGGTGTGGTCCAGTAGCGGCGTTTGCACTTTCCCGAATCACGAGCCGGTACTTGGTCTGGGGGCTACCCAGTGCTACAGGATTGGCTTGCGGACAAGCCTCCGCTCCAGTATTCGTTCAACTCGACGTCATCACCCTGGTGCGGCGTGTGCCCTGCCTCATAATCGTCGTAAGCATCTCGGATGAGTGGGGATACACTCACGCTGTCGAGCGCTGGCAGAGCCCAGAGTTCATCGCTATAATCGGGTGTCAGTGACAAGGATGTGAGTGGTAGCATGATCCCTCATGTCTCGCGACCACGGGGTGCATCTGTATCGCCTCGGTCCTTAGATCCATCTGCGACGATACAGTGATTCCCGCCTCGTGGTGTTGTTCCTCTGGGCCGTGCCTCTGGAAACAACCCCACTCCTATTCCGCGACCTAGACTCGCAACTCCTTGCGTTCCCGTTTTGCTTCCGATAGCTTGTCCTGCTTATGATGACCACCAAGGTTTTCTTCCTCTGCGGCAGTGCTTGCGCTTTCCCAGTCGCTGCTGCTACTTGACCCAGGGGTTTGCTAGTGCTGCAGAGTCAGTTGACCCGAGCCGAGCCCCAATGCTGTTGGTTGCCCGGTCTTGGTATGCTGTCCTAAGACTGTGTGATGAGTTTCCAATACCTTCCTGCCCTGTCCGTATCCGAATATCTGACCTGTAATATTTAGGGTGTAACAGGCGGCCTTTCAAGAAGCTTTTGGAAGAGAGGTTCCATGCCGGGTGGTATGGGCGAAGCATTTGTAGGTACGGTGTCCTTTGTGGCCGCAGCACCAGCAGCTTTCCGGGGTTCTGAAGTACTCCTCATGTTCCTGCGAGGGCACCCCTTTTAGGGCAGCTTCTTTAGTAGCCCATCAGCCCAGTTGACCCCACAGGCTCGGGTGGCCTGTCAGTGCTTGGTCCGTCCTGGTGTTCCTTGTGCCTTCCATTTGTTTTCTTCCATCTGACATCTGTTTCTTCCCATCCAACCATTTTTCTTCTGTTCGAGTGGCGCTGCCGGTGGTTCCTGTTCTCATCTGATCCCGGGCCTGCTTGAGGGCTTTTTTCTTTTCTACCTGTAGGCCTGTGTGACACTGGGGTTATGTTGTAACCGGAGTGCGGGGAGAATCAGAAGTAATCAGGCTACTTTCGATAATTCACAGCGGAATAATCTTAGATCTTGTGTGTGGGTTCGGGGGTAGTATTACTGAGGATGTTCGTGCTGATTTCTTTCGGCTGAGACGAGAAATCCTCTCTCTTTTTTATCCGAGTAAGGCCGACATGAGAAGGGGTGACTCGGACTTGGATTCCCCCGAGGCGCAGTGACCCCGTGGCTGATTCATTGGTCATGGCCGGGTGTAGATAGGGGAGATGAGCTTTTCATGCGGCCGGAGCGGGGAACCTGCTCCAGACTCTTACGTGGTCTCTCTCAGCAGGGACCCAGACCTTTGTCTGCCAAGTTGCGCTCGTTTGCACTTTGACCCCTCATCCCGGAGTTACCCCTCACACCCAATCTTCTCGGCCGTAAGCTAACTCTGGTCCGTTATCTCCCGCCTAAACTCTAGAGTCATTCCGTCATCCCTCCGCTTCCGTACTTCTTTTCTAGCTAGCTACGTACTCCTTAGATAATTTCGAGTGACTATTTGTGTTCGCCCAACTCAGGTGTAACACTACCTCCCCTCTCCCTTAGCCTCGTCTCGAGTGCTAACACATGTTTCGGTAGCCCTTCTCTTTTCCTGATCAAGTGATTCTTTCAACGCCGAATTTCCCTTTCGACGTCACGGACTGCAGTCCTCCACCCCTGCAGCCCTCCCAGTTGCTGGTCAGTGGCCACTCTCCCTTGAGTGCTGCGAACCTCGGACAACTGGGCCCTCAGAGTAAGTCGGTGCGTACTCCTACTATCATGTAGGTTAGTACTGGGAGCGGTGCTCAAGCCTTGCTGATTCCAGTCTTCGGGTTCGCATGATTTACCATGGCGAGGAATGTGGCCTGGACCCCGCGGTCGAGAGGGGCGTGGTGCTGCTCATTCGGCGATCCGGCAGAGGCCCAAACATTTTTTGCAAGCTTGCTGGACACCGTGTTTTCATCGAGCACGTCTTCTGGGTACCTTCGTTGAGAGTCCGGTTCCAGGGCATGGCCTCGTGGCACCTTGTCGGGGCTGGCTGGCTGTCATTCTTAGCCGCGCCTTCCGGCAGGGTGCTCGAAGATCAATCGGGAGATGATACTGTTTTTCCATCCTTTCGGAGTTCCCACCACCTTGAAGTGGGTCATAGTTCTCTGGAGGTTTTCTCGGTTGGTCGGCAGGGTTGCCCCTGAAGCGGGTCTTTTCCAAGCCCTTTGTATGGACTGTTGTGCCCCTGAAGCGGGTCTTTCTTCATTCGTGTGAGATGAAGTCCTCCAGCCCCTTCATCCCTACCGCCACTCGTGCTTTGGGGCCCGTTTATGAATGTCCCCCATAGACATTGGTGAGCCGGTAGTCCCTCGGCGCGTCCGGGTTCCATTGGTGAAATTCTCATAGTTTCTCCAGACCGCCTACCGAAAAGTTGTCGTACGGCTCTTCCGTCCAGTCCTTGCTTTCTGAATAGTCGAGCCATTTGACCAGGTAAAGGATTCGTGTGTTGTTTTCCCGGCCACATTCGACCGAGGACATGATTTCCTCGACATCGTACTCTTCCGATTGTTCGATGTCGTCTACCTCGCACAGCACCCTCGATGGGTCGGGAGGGGCTCAGTGTTCCCTGGTTCGATACGGTTCGAGCAGCGAGACGTGGAAGACGTTGTGTATCTTCCACTTCCGGGGTAATGTGAGGCGGACGGCGAGCGGGGAAATGATTTTCTCGATCTGGAAGGGACCATGATTTTTGTGGTCCAGCTTTTTCGAAGGTCAGCGCGTTTTGATGTTGCGACCACTGAGCATTACCAAGTCTCCTACCTGGTATGCCGGTGGTTCCTTTCTCTTTGGATCCTTGTATCGCCACATTCGCTCCTGTGCTTCTTCCAGCCCCCTACGGGATTCGTCATGCATGGTGTGCATCCAATGGGCGTAGACTCGGCTGGCCGGGTTGAGGGGTTCCGTCGACACAGAATCTATGGCCACTGGGTGGAAGCCATAGTTAGGGTAGAAGGGAGACATACCATTTCCCACAGTGGTTGAGTTGTTATAGGCGAATTCCGCCATTGGCAGTAGTCGCACCCAGTCGTCCTGTTCCTTGCTGACCCACGTTCGGAGGTAGGCTTCTATCGTTTGGTTGAGCCGCTCCATCTGTCCGTCGGTTTGTGGGTGGAACACTGTTGACATCCGGGGCCATATACCGGAGAGTCTCAGCAATTCTTTCCAGACTTCGGATGTGAATCCAGAGTCTCGGTCTGACACGATGTCAGTGGGGAGGCCGTGGTATTTCCATACTTCCCTGGCGAATATGACTGCTAGGTCATTCGCAGTTTTTTCTCGGAGTGGGATGAAGTGCCCCATTTTGGTAAACCGATCGATGATTACCCAGAGTTGGTCGCATCCTTCCGACGGGGGGAGTTCCGTAATGAAGTCCATCGCAATTGACTGCCATGGTGTGTATGGGAGCTCCAGGGATGAGGACAGGCTGTAGGGCTGGTGTCTAGAGGTCTTGTTCTGTTGGCATTCTGGGCAGCTTCTGACGAAATCGATAATTAGTTCGTTCATTTTTGGCCACCAGAAATTCCTTAGGACTAACTCGATTGTTTTATCCTGTCCCATGTGTCCGGCCACCTTCGTGTCTTGCTCCGATTCCAATATCTGCTGTACTAGTCCTTTCGGGACCCAGAGTAGATTCCTTAGATATAGCAGCCCGTCCATGTTCCTCAGATCCTTGATCTTTCGATCCTTCGGTGCCTGCTCCTCTGGCACCACTTCCTCTTTCCAGGCCCATTCGTAGTCCTCATTCTTCTTTCCTTCTTCCCTGACCCTTTTCAGGAACTCTTCGCACCATTTCCTTGTGGGGATGGATGCTAATCGCGTAGTTCCTATGACATAGGTGATGCCCGACCAGTATTTTCGCATGCTGACTGCGTTCGCGAGGTGTTTTTCCTGCAAAACCATGGTGATCGGCTGTTTTTCTACCCCCCCTTTTTCCGGGCAGTACTCCGGCCGCCTTGACAGCGCATCTGGCTTTCGGTTCTACGTTCCTGGCCAGTAATATATTTTGAAGTCGATCCCCGCGAGCTCCTGGGCCCATCTCGCCTGTCGCCGGTTGAATACTTTTGTCGTTGTAAAGTATTCCAGGTTCTGGTGGTCCGTGAAGACCTGGACCTGGTGTATAGCCCCCTCACAGTATCGTCTCCAGTGTTTGAAGGCATCGACTATTGCCAGGAGTTCTTTGTCGTGGATTTTGTAGTTGATTTCCACGGGTTGGAACTTCCTTGAGTGGAATGCTATGGGGTGTAGTCGATTTTCTTCGTCCCGTTGTTAGAGGACTGCTCCTATCGTGAAGTCTTAGGCATCAGTCTCAATGATAACGGGTCTTTCAGGATCGAAGTGCGCCAGGATTGGGATAGTGGTGAACCGAATTTTTAATTCTTTGAAGGCCGATTCTGCTTTCTCGTTTCATGCCCAATTCTTTCCTGCATCCTTTTTTGTCAGCTCGGTCTGGGGTCGAGCTACTCGAGAGCAGTCCCTGATGAATCGTCGGTAAAAGTTGGTGAATCCCAGTAATGACTGGACCTCCGTTATGGATCCCGGTGTTTTCCAGTTTAGGACCGCCTCCACTTTTGCAGACGACATTTTGATGCCCCCTCGTCCGATCATATATCCCAAGAATTCCACTTCCGCTGCCTTCCACATGCATTTCTCGGGGGCCACTGCCAACCCATTCTGCTGCAATCTTCCCAATACCTTCCTGACCAGTTTGTCGTGGTTGACTTCTTCCTTAGCGTAGATCAGGATGTCATCCATATCTGCCTGGACGCCTATGTCCAGCATATCGGATAGGACGTGATTCATCATGTCCTGGAAGGTTAAGGGTGCGTTGGTGAGCCCGAACGGCATTACCCGGAACTTGTAAAGACCGTATTGTGTCTGGAAGGCGGTTTTCCATTCGTCCCCTTCCCGTATCCTGATTAAATTAAACCCGTTTTTTAGGTCCAGCTTTGTGAACCAACGGGCGCCCTGGACCCGGTCCTGCAATTCCTGCATCAGTGGGAGTGGATATCGGATCGGGATTGTAATGGCGTTTAGCCCCGTATAATCCACACACGGCCGCAGGCCCCACCCATTTGGTTTGGGGACAAAAAGGATTGGGGATCCGGCTGGCGAGGTTGATCTTTGTATTTTCCCTGTTTTTTCCATTTCTTTTAGCCATTCTCAGAGGGTTTGGAGTTCTTCTTCTGAGAGTGGGTAAATTGGTCCCCAAGGTGCCGTGGTTCCTTCTTTTAATTCTATTTTGCAGTCGTATGGGTGATGCTCTGGCAATGCGTTGGCTGCCTCTTTTCCCATTATATCGAGGAATTGTCGGAATTCTTCCAGCACATCCTCCAGGGGGTCGTTAGACAGGGTAGATACCTGGCCCAAGGTTTGTGCGGTTGGATCCGTGCATACCGATTCATCCCAGGTGAGAGAAAACTCCGCTGTCTCATAGCGCGTACATTTCTGTAAGCATATTGGGGAGTTGAACCTTATTTCCTCCGAGGTCCAGGTTCCTTGCGGTGGGTGTCTTTCGATCCAACTAAACAGGAGGAATATATCGACAGTTTCCTCCATTGGAGTGATCTCGAATTTCTCTGTTGAGAAGTGCTTCCGGTGTTGTAAAGATAGAGCCTCAGTATAGTGTTGTCCTGCGGTTTTAATTTCTTCCCCCATGAAGCCCATAATTTTCCTCGGGTACTTGTGGTTTTTTGGTTGGATTCCTAGTTTCTCAACCGTTTTTTGGTTTATCAGGGGTACTGAACACCCCGTATCCAGCAGAGCGTGTACCTGATGTTTTTTCCCATCCTTGTGTAGTATCATGGTGATTATGGGACGGTACCTTTCTTCTCTTGCTGTCGTGCCACCTATCCTGTAGGTACCCCCTTCCGGCGGCCTGGAGGGGGTTTTAAAAAATCCGAGTTATCGGAATCCGCCCAGAGTGGTAGATCTGTGACCATCTTCTCCACTGCTGCTACCTTCTGTTGCTTGGGGGCTGGGAGATCGATCGGATCTTCTTCTCTCTTCCGTTTGTCCACTGTGACCGTTGCCACCTTCCAGGGTGCTGGTGCTTGAGGGGTTCCCTGGATGGTGTTGAAGGAAAAGCAGTCGTATGTCTTATGGCCCAGTCATCCACATCTCCAGCAGTTCTCCCGGTTTTGTCGGTAAGCCTCGGCTTCCTTCGCGGGTACTCCTTTCAGGGCCGCTTCCTGTGTTGGCCACGAGTTTTTCCGAGCTTCTTGCTTCCTTTGTTCCCCTGGTTCCTTACCCTTTCGGGTGTTGTCAGAATCCCTTTTCTGACCGTCCTTTTTCCCTTCTTCGCGCTTCCCTCCTGTTCCTGTTGGACCCTTCACTTGTTCCCTCACTAGCCTGAGGGCCTTCTTCTTTTCCACCTGTAGGCCTGCCTGGTGGGTGGCTTGTAGGAAGCCCTCATTGTCCGCAAAGTCCTCCAGGTAATGGGCGGAACGCATGTCCAATACTGCGTCTGGCATGGCCAGGTCGACGTTTTCCTGTAGCACTTCTCCAGTCGCGCGAGCGAAGTTATTTAGCGCCCGGAACTCCGTAAGGTAGGCACGAATAGACGCCTGGTACCGGAGCTGGCCCAATTTCAGCTGGGCATCCGCCGCTTCTCATTCGTTGAGGTATTCGGTCCGGATTGCGGCCAAATAGTTGGCCCAGTTGTCGTTGTCTCGCAGCTCTCTGTACCGTTGGAGATGCCATACCAGTGCGGTGTCCGTCAGGAGGGTGCCGATCCAGGCGATTTTTTGTTGGTTGGTTGTGTCTGGGTAGAACCCTAGGTACATCGTGACGGATTCCCACCATTGGTTGAATGCGGTCCAGCTTTTCCCGTCGAATTTTTTGGGGTTCTCCATTTTTAGTCGTGAGGTTCGGATTGTTTCTCTTCGGGGCTCGGCGTTCCCGTGAGTCCGAGCCAAGCCTTCCATTACGCGGTGGGCTATCTCGTTCACCACTATCCGAGCAAGTTCTCGCGGGGTAGGCTCTGGAGCAGGCGGGGTCAAGGGATGCCTGAAGAGCTGGCTTGGGGGCCTTGGTGGTGATGGCGGGGTAGGCGATCACCGAGGCGGCCAGTTCGTTGGGGGTCCTCCCCCCGCTCCTCCTGATGCTAGCAGTCCTTGAAGTGGGGGCGCCGTTGCCCATCCTGGTGGGATGTGGGGAACTGCGGGTGGCCTTTGCCTCCTCGGTCCGATACTCAGGGGGCTTCCCAACGTTAGGCGGGTGGATAGCCCTGGCGCGCGTCCCTGGTTTCTCGGGCTCGGGCTTGCTGAAGGGTCACTCTGGGTTCACATGGCTGGCGTGCGAGGTAGCGGGACCATTGTGGCCATTCGTTGCAGCTTGTCTTGGGCCTGGACCAGCTGCAGCTCCAGTCCTCTCATTCACAGCCTATCTTCCCTTCCTTGCTGTTCGAGCGTTTGCACCTTCTGCTGATGGTCAGCTGCCCACTTTTCCATGCTACCTTGACATTCCAGCAGGTGCTGGTTTCTGGCCAGGTTAGCTTCTGTTAGGAAGGCTACTGCGTCGTGCATTCGTGTTACTTGGGTGGTCTTGTGCTGTCGCTGTGACTCGACCCCACTGGTTCACTCGATTATGGCCTCCCATACTTGTCGTGTGAAGTTCTGGTACGCGTTAGCGGCCACCATGAGCTTGTTCCTTACCCATTACTCCGCTATGCATTCCTTCTTCTCTATCCGCTCATAGGCGTATTGGGTCCCATGAGCCAGTTTGTTGTAAGCGGCTTCGATTCCGCGAATGCGCTGGTCTGTCCGGTCGACCGTGTTGCCACAGGCCTCCATTAACTGTCGCAGGTCTTGTTCGGCCTGCTGCTGGTGGTTGGCCATCGCCCGCATCCATCCGAGCGGGTTGGTTATCTCTAAGGCGTCTTCCGTTGGCTCCTCATCGTTGGATATCCGAAGGATCCCTTGGGGTGCTTCCAGGTGGAGCATGTTGAAGTTGGAGGCGGTAGACATTGCTTAATATAAGTCGAGAAACTTGTCTCCGGTATAGATGGTTTCGTTGTCTTGGAAGGTGTAGTCGAAGAGTTCCGTGAGCTCATTTTCGTTGAACTCGGTGCTTTTATGGTGGTGGGCACAGTTGAACCAGTATTGCGTATACCAGTTCCACGGGGCGTGATCTCCTTCTTCGTTGGGAGTGGGAATGGGGCCGTCGTTGTACATGTCCCACAGTTCATAGTTGGCTATCTCCATATCGATTGATTGGAATGTGTAGTCGAAGCAGTATTGGGACTTTGGTTCCAAGTAGGTGTGTAGCTTGAGGAGATAAAGGTGGTCTTCGAAGTAGGTATCGTCGAAGCGAGTCATGAAAGTTGGGTGATTTGAGATCAAGATTATAGTGTGACACTGGGGTTATGTCGTAACCAGAGTGCGGGGAGAATCAGAAGTAATCAGGCTACTTTCGATAATTCACAGCGGAATAATCTTAGATCTTGTGTGTGGGTTCGGGCATAGTGTTGCTGAGGATGTTCGTGCTGATTTCTTTCGGCTGAGGCGAGAAATCCTCTCTCTTTTTTATCCGAGTAAGGCCGACGTGAGAAGGGTTGGCTCGGACTTGGATTCCCCCGAGGTGCACTGACCCCCTGGCTGATTCATTGGTCATGGCCGGGTGTAGATAAGGGAGATGAGCTCTTCATGCAGCCCGAGCGGGGAACCTGCTCCAGACTCTTGTGTGGTCTCTCCCCGCAGGGACCCAGACCTGCGTCAGCCAAGTTGCGCTCGTTTGCACTTCGACCCCTCATCCCGGAGTTACCCCTCACACCTGATCTTCTCGGCCGTAAGCTAACTCTGGTCCGTTATCTCCTGCCTAGACTCTAGAGTCATTCCGTCATCCCACCGCTTCCGTACTTCTTTTCTAGCTAGCTACGTACTCCTTAGATAATCTCGAGTGACTATTTGTGTTCACCCAACTCAGGTGTAACAGCCTGCCTGGTGGGTGGCCTGCAGGAAGACTTTGTCGTCCGCGAAGTCTTCCAGGTAATGGGCGAACCGCATATCGAGCAGCGCGTCCAGCATGGCTAGGTCGACTTTTTCCCGCAGTGCTTCCCCAGTTGCCCGCGCAAAGTTGTTGAGTGCTCAGAACTCGGTCAGGTAGGCTCTGATGGATCCTTGATATTTGAGCTGTCCTAGCTTGAGTTTGATGTCTGCTGCTTCGCACTCGTTCCACTATTCCGTCCGAATGGCTGCCCAGTAGTTGGCCCATGTGTCATTATCCCATGGCTCCCGGTACCGGTGCAGGTGCCACACCAAGGCAGTTTCAGTCAGTAGGGTTCCGACCCAGGCGATCTTCTGACAGTCGACCATCTCTGGGTAAAATCCCAGGTACATCAGGACGGATTCCCACCATTGCTTGAAGGTGGACGAGCTTTCCCAGTCGAACTTTTTGGGGTTCTCCATTTTTAGCCTTCAGGTGTTTATCCGGGCCTCGTTTCCTAGTCACTAAGGTGCTCACGCTGCCGCGATTCCGGCTCCCACGAACCTCGCAATTTCGTCTGGCATGAGCATGGTGGCCAGCTGGCCCTCCATTGGTTCTTTTGCGCCTGGTGGGGGTCTTCCTGTGGGCAGATTTCATTCGTAAAGGTCCTTGTCGTCCTCATCGTCTTCGTTGGGTGGCAGCGAGGGCGAGGGGGACACAGCGGGTCTTCTTGGCCTCCTTGGCGGGTCTCTCCCATCTCCTCCCGTTCCTCCCATGGCTAATCCGGGGATGGTATTACTTGGTAGCCTTGGTCCTACTGCTGTTGGAGGAGGGAAGGGTTCTCCTGGTGACCGATTTGTCGGTGTTTGGGGCAACAGGACTGCCACAGCCACTTTTCAGATCTCCTCTTGCGCCTTGGCTAGCTACCTTTCTAGTCTAGCCATTCTTACTTGGTCCCTTCGCCGTTCTCGTTCCAGGCTGTCTACCTTTTGTTGATGGTCAGTGGCCCATTTCTCCACATTCCCTTGGAACAGTGTCAGATGTTGGTTTCTGGCCACATCGGCTTCCCCTAGGAAGGCCACGGCATCCTTCATTCGGGCTACCTGGGTTGCCTGGTAGAGCCGCTGAACCTCTGCTTCCTTGGTTCGTTCGATGATGGCTTCCCAAAATTGCCGCGTGAACGTCTGGTATGCATTAGTGGCCGCGGTGAACTTATTTCTTACCCATGCCTCGGCTATTTCCTCCTTTGCTTCCATCCTTTCGTAGATGTACTACGTTCCTTGCGACAGCTTGTAGTACGCCTTCTCGACTTGCTGGATTTATCGGTCCGTCCGATCCACTGTGTCACCGTATACTTCCATGAGCTGGCGCAGGTCTTGCTTGGCCTGGTACTGTTGGTTGACGATTGCTCTCATCCAGTCCACTGGGTTGGCTATTTCCATGGTTTGGGTTTCCTCGTTGTTCTTAATTTGCAACATGTCTCGGGGGGCTTCCAGGTGGAGCATGTTGAAGTCGGAAGAGGTAGACATTTTCTAGTATTGGTCTAGAAAATCTCCGCTGTGTATAGTCGAATTGTAGTCGAAGTGGTAATTGAACAGGTCGAAGAGTTCGTCTTCGTCGAAGTCCGCAGGTTGGGATAGTAGCGCACAGTTCCACCACTGCTGAGTATACCAATAGTATGGGGCGGACTCGATTGTTTCGTGGGTCGGCTTAGGTCCGTCGAACAATTCTTCCCACTGCGCGTGTTTTGAGATTTCGTCGTCAATTGACTGAAAGGTGTAGTCAAAGTAGTATTGAGACTTAGGTTCCAGGAAGGTGGACAATTCGAGTAGGTAGAGGTGGTCTTCAAAGTAGGTGTCGTCGAAGTAGGACATGAAAGTAGGGTGATTTTTGAGATCAAGATTATAGTGACACTGGGGTTGTATCGTAACTGGAGTGTGGAGAGAATCAAAGATAATCAGGCTACTTTTGTTAATTCACAACGGAATAATCTTAGATCTTGTATGTAGGTTTCGTCGGTAGTGTTCGGGCTGTTTCTCTCTCCCATCGGGGCGAGAAAGGTCGACCTATATAGGCTCGGGGTGGGGTGAGATCTTGTGATCCAGGCTAACTTTTCCTCCGAGGTCGATGGACCCCCACCTGAGGGTGGACCCATCTGTGACTGTTATTGGTCCTGGTCGGTACTGGTGATAAGGTGAGAAATCAGGTCCGATTGGCACCATGGAATTCCCTCAGTTCTAGACTGAGTTCTTTTCGCGGCCCGGTAGCCTTCTGGAGCTGGGTGGCTAAGACAAACGAGCTCTCGGAAGAGTCTTGACAGAGCTCTTTGGAGAGTCTCATCCTAGCACCTTCCCTCTCACGTCTCCGGTTTGCCGTGGCCCCCTCTCCGGAATTCATCCTTACGACTGATTGGTGGTCGTAACCTTTAACTCCGTTCTTATCTCCCGCCTAGACTCTCTAAGGTCCACATATGAAAATAGCTAGCTACCGGTACGTATCTTCCCTTGATACGTACCTCTCTAAGGATACATACCTCCCTCCAGTACGTACCGGAGTACGTACCGACCTGTGATATTCCAGTGTAACAATACCTGGCCTAAGTCTTCGCAGCTTTGTGATGTGTCATCTTGCCAGGATTGCGTACTTCTGGCCTGGGCCGGGCTCCTCTGATGCCATCCGCCTAATGGCAGCTTCGGCATCAGTGAAAATTGTGACCCGTTCTGGTACCATCTGGGACTTTGCCGCCTCCTTGAGGGCTCTTGCCAGTGCTGCGCATTCTGTATCGTAGGCTTCTTGGTTGTATCCCATGTGGTTCTTGATACCCACCCAGGATTGTCTATTCTGAAATGCAACAGCTTATCCGGTTGCTCCGCTGTCGAGTTGTGACCTATCAGTAAATGTGGTGAGTCCAGGTCTGATCCGCTCTGCCTCCGCTTTGGCTGTCTTCTCGTCCTCCTGGATTGTCTCAGCGTCTAGTGCATCCGGTTCCTTGAGTAGGACTGTTATCTCTGTAATGCCTCGATGCGCCAGTGCATTCTTCAGCCTTCCCCCAATCCCCGACCTTGCTCCCACCACCTCTCTGGCCTGATCGCCATCAGGCAGACTGAGTAGCCATAGGCTGAAGCGTCGTTACCGATTCTCAAGTTGTGCTGTTGCCAGTCTAAGCCCTGACTCCATCGCTAGTACTCCGCAGTTGGTTGTTCGGAAGCATCCTGTGACTGCCCGGGCCTGCTTGTTCACCTCTTTCTGTAGCTCTTCGGCTCTTCCTATGGTGCCGTCCATCCTGTCGCCCTTCCACCATAGTTCCGACCTGAACATGGCAACTGACTGGATGCACACTGTCATGACCTTGCAGCAGTTTCCTGGTGAGAGACCCATCTGTCCAGTAAGCCGGTGAAGCCATTCCATGGCCTTCTTTCCCTCTTTTAGCCTAACTGCGTGATGTTCCTTGAGCGTGAGCTGGGAGTCTAGCCAGACTCCTAGCCAACGGGTTGCTTCGGAGTTAAAGGGGATGTCGCTGGTCCCCACACTGATGGTGGCAATCGGAGCGCCCTTCTTTTTCCGGAAGAGGATACCTTCCATTTTTTCCTGGTCGAACGCCACTCCATTATCCTTTGCCCAGTCTATCTCCCTCTCCCTGAGATAGTGGGGCTACTTCTAGAACTGCATGTGTGATGCAGCTGCTTGTTTGCCCAAACTGTTCCCCTCTTTCTCCAGAGATACCTCTTTACGACCAGTGTCTTGGCCACAAGCTTAACTCTGTTTCCTTATCTCCTGTCTAGACTCTCTGATACCTTAGCCACGGTTTGAGCTTCCTTTTTCCGTACGCTATGTGATTTTCTCTATCTAGCTTATAATAATTGTTCAGGTATAACACAGCACTTGTACTGACGTCACCAGGCATTCCGGGAAGCATCTAGACTCATAGATTGTGACCCCGAATGCACCTGAGAAGTATTTAGCCAGTATGGGCTATGGACAGGAGTACGAGGGTGATGATGTCTACAAGGTGGTGTGAACAAAGATTGTTCACAAGTACCCAGATCGAATATCTTCTGGGTCCATACCTATCAATCAGTGCTACGTCCCAATCAACCCTATCTCCTTCGGATGAGGAGAGACACTGTTGCATAATACCAAGGTATTGCGCTTCCCATGTCAGCCCAAGTGCCGATGGCCAACAAGTCAGTGCGACATTTAAAGAGTGCCAGTTCCTACATAGAGAGGTATCAGCAACGATCAGTTGGAAGTTAAGCCTTAACAATATTACATTGTTTCTGGAATCAACTCTCTAGTGATATTTCGAACACGAATCTCTTAGTGAATTTTTCCAACCGTTCCTGTGCAAATCCTTTGGAACTACACGGTCGCTCCGCTGCCATCATACAAGTGTTGCCCGCTCAAGGGTGATAGACTGTTGGTGACCACCTGGGTGATTGTGCCATTGGTGAAACACCCGAGTGTTACACTTGGCGAGTCCCTCAGGCCTGTTGTATATAGAGAGAATGTTTTTCCTTTGATGTTGTATCAATCCATCAACTCACCAGCTTTGTCTCTATCGATCCCTATATTGCAACAGATTCTCCTGGTCACTCTCTTAATAGATTCTCTTGCTGGTTTTGCTCGCTGATCCCACTCACTCGATTCGGTCACTGGACCGGCTCCCTGAATTCACTCATCCGCCTGCTTGCTGGTTTTGCTTGCTGGATTCACTTGCTGGATTCTCTCACTGATTCTCTCACAAATTCTCTTGCTGATTCTCTTACTAGATTCTGGCTCTGGATGCGCTTGCTGGATTCGCTTGCCGGACCAGCTTGCTAATTTTGCTCACTGGATTCGCTCGCTGGACCCGCTTGCTAGTTTCGCTTGCTGGTTTCGCTTGATGGATTCGCTTGATATATTCTCTTGTGGGATTTGCTGCCTTGGCTCCCTTGATTCGCTGAATTCTCACGCTGGATTCACTCACTGGATATACCTTGTCATTCATGATATTCATCGTATGCTCTAGGGTAAAATCGTTTCTACAATAACCACTGATGAAATGATAGGTAATGTCAGTGCTTTAGCATATCATGCATTCTGGGCTGTGAGGTGTTACATAGCATGTGTTAAATAGCAATACAACCGCGTTGTTAAAATTCTAGAGGGTATCGGTTACTATGTGCAATATTGCGTTCAAAGGTCACAAGCGGCGTGTACAGTAGCAGTTTCATGTTGGAAGTACAATGCTGTGATGAGTAGAGCAGATGGAAGGTGTCGGCATCGCCACGCCACAAGTAATATCTACACGTAGTAATATCGTTTACAGTAGGGAGTTACATCAAATGAATGGGCCGCTGTGTGTAAACGAAGATGGTGGGTATATGTGTTGGTATGTAGGCAGTCACAAACACACAGCGGGTTCCAGGCATAGTGACTCAGTCCAGTTCTATTCTTCATATCTAATGTACATCTATATATGCTACTACCACACTTCGTGTTTCCAGCACAAGCACCCAGCGTCACATCCATCGCCGCTGTTTTTGACGCGCGTAGCATTGCTGAGTGTCGGAAACAAAGGAAAGTTCGCAAATACGACATGACGCGATGAGCCTGACGCGATGAGCCCGACGCGATGAGCACGACGTGATGAGCACGACGCGATGAGCACGACGCGATGAGCACGACGACTATGAGGAGGATGGCAATGAGGACGCCGGTGGCGTGGACGATAGCGAGTAGGACACGCCGAGTATGAGAGCGAGTAAGACGTGACGAGAATGGGAGCGAGTAGGACGCGACGAGTATGAGAGCGTGTAGGACGCGGCGAGGACAATAGTGAGTAAGACGCGGCGAGGATGATAGCGAGTACGACGCGGCGAATATGATGGCGAGCTTTATGGCATGGTTAGCACAGCTCTCACAGTGACAGAGACACCGGGAAGTTGTAGAATACACAGTGACGAGTCGATGTCAATGAGGGTGCCGGCGGCGAGGACGATAGCTAGTAGGAGGCGGCGAGCACAACGGCGAGCTTTGTGGCATGGTTAGCACAGCTCTCCGAGTGACAGGAACAGCGGTGGGAGCTGGTACAATACGATGTGACGAGTATGATGTCGTTGAGGAGGATGTCGATGTGTTTG
>Ga0307508_10000583_pt1 | contig 43509 bp, 57 predicted proteins | sample 9_EM_MG_FD_203089 | JGI IMG/M metagenome (GOLD analysis project Ga0307508, IMG submission 203089) | Populus trichocarpa ectomycorrhiza microbial communities from riparian zone in the Pacific Northwest, United States - 9_EM | ecosystem: Host-associated > Plants > Roots > Unclassified | place... | reverse complement strand
TGTGCTGACAGCGGGTGGTGGGGTGCCAATGGTTGGCTGTGCAGGATGTATGTGACATGCTCATTTCTGTATTGCTGTTTTGGTGTGCTGACAGCGGGTGGTGGGGTGCCAATGGTTGGCTGTGCAGAAAGTATGTGTCATGCTCATTTCTGTATTTGAACTGTGTGTGATCCACCCACGCATGCAGTCTATTTATCACACTATCTGTTCCCTCCTCAGGCAACCTACATGTGCAACTTGCGTTTAGTCAAATTGCAGCAAGAACTCTCATTCAAATCTTATGATTCCCTCATTGTTCGGTTTGCTGTGCATGCATGCAGTATGTGTGGTTTGAGCCTCTATGGTGCCCAGATCTTAATGGGTTTTGTTTTACAGTGTGGTCAATTGTTGCAATTCATGCTTTCCGCGATCCAGATTCTTGTGACCAGTCAACAATTGCTGGGTTTCCCCCGAAACAGAACCCGACATTGCAGACCATTGTTCTCGATCAATTAATTGAGGCATTGGATACTCCCGCCGGTGCAAAACTATTGTCTAGCCCAACAGTGGCGGAGATTGAAGCTCAACAAATGCAACTGGCTGAGTGTATGCATGGTGTTGTGAAGAAGTTGGCTTGATGGAATGTGGGATTGGGTTGGTGAATGTGTTCAGCCGCGTTTCGCTTGTATCATGATTTCAACTGCAGACTGCTTTGTACATTTGTTGCCAAGAATCGGCTGGTCAAAAAATCTCAAGGTTGATAATCACGGTCGGGTTATCCTAGACGATCGGACTGGAATGTTTTATGGCGACATACCCATAGGAGAGATTGCGGGATAGCACCTTTCATGACATAAAAGAAACTCCATAAATGAAGTATTGGTATCTACATGTACATGCGATTGCGCTCATGTTTGGGTTATCATTATTCAAGGCGTTATTGTTATAATGCTCGAACCGGAATGGTTGTTTGGAGCAAACCTGACATCCGCCCCCTTTTTTCGATTCGAACACTCACGATCAGTAGATCGATCATCCACACTATCACCATCATGTGCATGTGTGACACTTCCGGACATTCGGCTTCCTGACACGGACATCCGCCTTCCTGTTACCGTGTTACAATCGTCCGTAGTTTCCCCTGACCGTGTCGTTCGGCTGATATCAGTGCTGAACCGGATTTTACACTGTGGTGACCCAATGCATATCAGCCAAAGCTGAACGGCCATATGTTGCGGCTGAAGGTTAGGGCCCCAAAACGTACCCACGAGGTGGGGTGAACCTGATCCCCGGGACTCCCGCTGTTAGAGTTCTCACTATGGTGAATTCCCACATTGTGGCCGCGGCGGCGCCGGGAGTTGACTGTGAATTTATTAGGAAAATTTAGCCCAATTTCTTTTTTTGCAATGGACACGTTCTGGAATTGGCGACTTACGAAAAGATAGGAAGGTTATTAGGTAGAAAGCCGGCGACGATAGGACAAACAACAAACCCTTCCCGTTGTTCTGAAAAGCCCGGAGGACGGCAAGGTGAGTATTCCTGGACAACGCTTCAAGATAGCAGTCACCCAAACCCCTTACATAAATGATCTGAACACATTTTGTACTTGAGCACGAAATATCACGCGGCAAGGATGTGAATGACTCACACAAGCAGTCATGGCTATAATAGACCAAACTGTCACCGCCAATCCGCTCTGCGTAGTCACTAACATATCCCACACGCATCAGAGATGAGTCGTTGGAGCGCCAGAGAACTAAGAATATAACCATTGGCAAGTCTCTTCAGGAGAGCATCCGTGTTCTGAAAGCCTGTTTGATTCGTATGCTAACGGGGTCAAATTTCGGCTGTATGCTTCTACAAATTCTACGGATGTGCTCACAAAGAAGTACACGAGATGCGATGTATTGAGCAGGTTGACGACTATCTCAGTGGTGAACCTATTTGTTAGGGAGTCTTATTTCAGAGTATGATCAAAATGTATCGATGCAGGGCGAACCAAGTGATTATGTAGGGTTTTGCTTCAGCTATTCGAGCGAGATTGTGGGTTATGAGGGTGACTAGTGTGTTCCAACCATTAGGTCAGCGATGCGTCGTATGGGGGTGCACACGAACTTGTCACGGCCATGATAACCATTACTACTTCCGTGAAATCACATGAGTGGACATGCGAGACAATAACACGAAATGAGATACAACACGTACCCGTCTGGACCACACCGAGTATACATATAACAATCAAGACCCACCAGCGTCCTGTGAGCCGCCCTACTCGCCTACACACAAGTTAGCAACCGGAGTGCGGGCTTCCAGCTTGGCAAATGTACCATGCAAAGAATACCTGGATGAGGCAGCATGGGAAGGCTGTCTGTTAGGCGAATATCAGTACTCTGTACTGCGTCACATCACAAATAATACCACGGACCCACCATTAGAAGGCCTAGATGCGAACCACCATGATGGTAATTGGTCAATGCGTTAAACATGTTCCGTTGCTCTGGGCCACAAACTTGCAAAAAGGGCTGCGAAATAAAGTGGGTAAAAATGGAATGGCAAAATACGCCGTAGAAAAAACGCTCACCATTCTCAGGAGTGATCAAGGATTGGCTCAAGGATGGGGAAGTGCCTGAGATTTATCGTTAGGCGCAACACAAACATCCTCCTGCTACATCGTCGAGATGACTCACCCTGTCCCGGCACAACACACTGGTAAAGGGCTGAGGAGTCCAACAATCCGGCCACAAAGACGATTGCAGCACAAAATGCGACAAACAGCCTAACGAGAGGGGCGTCGCTATTCCAACTTCTGTTATTGATTATGAGCTGAACTGCGCGTCGTTTTGGCTTACTTGGGATACGTCTCATAATAGTGATAGATTTGCACAGTTGCAAATCCCATCTGCGAGAACAATGAATTGTAAGTCATCGATAGGGAGATTTTGCGAAGGATGGACAGTTCAGACCATAGTGACGCCCAGGACCGCGCCGTAGTACAGGCCCCGGAGAAAGGGACCGACGATGACGAAGCTCTCCATTTTATATGGACCTTGAGGGAGACACCAACAAGAGGACGATGCGACATGCAAACAAACTCCACCTTTTTACCCCCATCTCGTGGAGAATATATTGTCCGGGCACACGATATCAGGATCCTGCCTCCACATCTCCAATTTGTACCTGGGTGCGAATTTTAGACGCAGCTTTCAAGGCGAAGCCACAGGTAGCGTGGGAAATGCTTTCTCCGAACGATCTTCGGGATCCAGGAAGTCCCGCCACCGCAAGTCCCGCCCAATGGGCAGCACTTCATCATCGCCAACGGAGCGATTGTCTTGCAAGTATTAATGCCAAGCCACAAATGAAGAGGATTTGAGTCGTTTAATAGCGCAACTTCAGCCACCTGCGTGATAACAGCGTCGTGCGGCAGAAGACATTCTGAAAGCAATGTTCTTGAATCCACCCAATGTAGAGTGTCGGAGTTTCGTCGAGCCATATTGGCACCTAGCCGTGGGGTCCCGAACGCGTGGAGTATGAATAAGCAGTTAAAGTCAGATGACTGAGCTTTTTCAACCACGGGACTGCACTACGCGGGATTAATATTCATGCTAAGTCTGGAGTCGTTACCGCGACTGGACGCACCGTGACGCGATTTTAGTTTTTAGATGCAATCCTATATTTGGTTTATGACGAGCTCGCAAATGAGATACCACTGATGATATCAGCATGCACTCTAGGATTCCCAAATCGCTGTGGGAACCAGCGACATAGGTTTCTGAAAGCGCTGGCGACAGTTGCCGTGACTGAGGCGGAAATGCGACCCGCCTTCTACAACACTTTGGGAGCACGTGGACAACCATCTTCCTTTATAATCCACGCACCTCGGGGGAACTCTCTAAGATCTCCTAAACAACGACGAACCAGGACTAAATGTCCCAGGTGCATCGTTGATCCAGGTAAGGCAGAACGAGGTTGGATCGGAAAGCGTCAACCCGGCCCACGCTACATTTGCCAACATCAACGAGATGGACTCTCGCGCTAATCTTATTAGAAGATTGGCGCTTGGGTGAAGGTCGCGTGCATGTTTATTCAACTCAATGTGTGTGCACATGATGAGATCAATGCCACGCCTCACAGGGTTCATGGAGAAGCTCTTTCGTGAACTCCACTTCGTGGAGAACAAGACGTGAGACAAGACAGAAGGAGGTCCAGAATATTAACAGTACCTGGTACGAATCATGCGAAGACAGCACTGGGAGATAACGATATGCGATATGTCGTCATTAATAATTGGAACGCGGCAGTCACAATCGCAGGAAACGTACCCCGTCCGTTCATATGGGGTGCATGTCCGAGGGATTCCCTGCCATACGTTCGACGGATAGTCACGTTGCTGCGATAGTATGGAGTGCTAATACTCACATGACCTTGGTCCGTTATGAGCATTGAAAAGCTAAATGTCTGACCAGATTTGTATGGCTCGCCTGCTCCAGCATGGATCTTGCGGTTCCCGTTAACTGGAACCCGTTCGTTAGTCATTTTTTGAATGGGTAAGATACCAGGAAATGCGTACCGCACAAAACACTCCAGATGAGGGTGCCCTGAATCATGTGCTCACCCGTATGAACCACAAAACAGGTTCAAACTGCCCCGACCAATATACTGAATCAATATATGGGAGCGCGGAGTAACGGGAACCCGAGCGACGATCGGACTCGCGTTGCCGCCTTCTATCATCAAGAATTAGATTTTTTTTTTCAGATCCGCTTGTTCAGATCGTCCATGCATCACGCGCCATAGGAACAGAAGAATCGGGAGCGGTTTACCTGTCCCAGTTCAGTGAAGTATGGAAGAGCCATTTCGTTCGACAGTTGGTGCAGAGGTGTTCAACGGTTTTCCGCACCTTGTACGCGACAAAATAATTTTACAAACGTGCAGTGCCCAGCTACAATTGGCAATTGGAGGTCTCAAGTGAGAAGAGTCATCGAAAGGAGGGCAACACGTCGATAGGTGGCTGCTGTCATAACAACGGATTCATGGGCCTTCACGTCTCCACATCTTTAAATTCATAGGATGCGGCAGGTGACTAAGATTATACCACGGGCGAGCGAGTGAGAGACTTGGAGGAAACACATCATGTGAGTCCATACCCCATGTCAAAACAAAACATTGCCTCCGCTGAGACGATATGCGCGTGCATGATGGGATACCCAACTCGCCATGAGTTGGTGAACTTTTTGAGGTGGCCCAACGAGAACATAAACTCATTAGGGGAAGACAACAATTCCAAGCATTTGCCATGTTTAAGTGCTCGTCAGATAAGCACTGGGTCGGTAAAGATGCCAGCTAGGAGTGTGAGATTCATCAAAGTCAGAGTCGAACAATGTGACAAACAGTCACCAACAGAGCCAAACTGAATCTCCTGGCTCGTTGTTCCGAACTTGAACCTATGTAAACCACTCCCGTATTATTGGACGCACCGACCAGAGCAAATGACGGAATTTCCGCTGAGCGCTGTGTATGACATGCCATACCGATTGTTGAACGATATGCTGAGGGTGCACAATAATATCAATATTTTGACCTCACGCAGCAAAGCATCCGCTGGTAACTAATATCGTTCCAAAGGCCAAGGCTCAAAATGCATACGTATCCGCAGATACGGATAAGATAGGTTGAACCAAATGATAACATTAGCGCTCAAGGGGTGGAGTGAACAAAGCGATGAGGGCGCGGTCTACCAGGGAGTACAATAGCTGAAATGACTGGTTGCTTGGCAAGGCAAAATGGCCGGAAATCGAAGATTAACTGCGGGCAAACCAACGGGCAATCAAACTTCCTTCTTTTCATTCATCGTCACGTTTAGGAGAGCGGTTTTTTTTTCTACTGGAATCACCGATATTATGATGGATGCTGGGAGAAACATGTTGATTGATTTCAGTGATTGGAGTGACGAACGTGCGCCGAACCAGTAGCACAACGCGGCAGAATGACAAAAAAGCTCACTGTGGGGTCCAACGCGCGCGCGCCCAAAGAGAGGCGAATGAAAGCGGTGTTGACTGAGATTCCTCATACGTCATAATATATGTTCTCCATTGCCACTCATTGCGTCACAGTTATTGCTGATGTCCGAAAATCAAACCCGACAAACAGAAGCTTCTCATTTGTTAGTACCAGTGGCGCGGTGTTATCGTTTTGGAGAATCACTATGGAAGTTAGCGATTTTTTTTTTCAAAAGGTGTTGATGAAATAAGAAGTAGTAGCTGAAGTGGAGTTGTGTGGCGTGGACGGCAAAGAGCGATGGCTAGGAATTCCGAGGTGACCCTGACGCGCGGCGTGTGCCAACTCCGCTGAACACGTGGAGGAAATTATATATATATTGATGAAGGACAACGAAAAGCAGGACAATTTGGGGGAAGTGATTCTTGGTCGCAAGACCTCGATCACTTCTGTAACTTGCAGGAGCTACAGTAGGGGCGATAAGACAGTACTGAGTATGGGGGGATCATGATATCAAGTCAGGATATAGCAAGAGAAAGAATAGAACACCCGTCCGAGGCGGTCGCGGGTATTTCATGATCCTGTGGAGTTTTAATTCTGAGAGATAACGAACGGACCGTCAAGATTCATAAAGAATTAAATTGAGGAAAGCGCCGTGCTCCGCGGTGATTTTCCCCCGTTGCCCATATTAGGCTGCCCGCGGGCGGGTCAACAACGGGTGCAAGTGAGAATTATGCTGTCAAGCGATGAGAGAGAAGGCGAGGAAATGGTGGAGAGAATGCACACGTAACCAGTGAGGCATCCAAGTTGGGACGTGCGCTAAAATGCGCCAATCTGAGCTTGGAAAGGCAAGCGCGCGCCAGGTTGGAAATGATTGTCTGCTATTTGCGCTCCCGGGTCATGATGATGTGATGGAGCGTGGTACTTACTCTTCCTTCCCTGACTGACCATCCTCGGCTCAACTCCAACAAACAACCTATTGCAAGCTTCCTCCACCGCTCTTGTTTCTTGTTCCCGCTCTTTGCACCTGCTTTCTTCCTTGCTCCTGCCAGCTGCCCTCCCCATAAAACACCCTGACCATTCCTCCGGCGTTCATCCTTGACAACTTCACCCAGCAGGAACACGCCGCCCTTCCGCCCTCCTTGCACTGCCCCCTGCCCCTATCCCTATCCCGCCCCCGCTGCACCTGCGCCCTGCATCCTCTCTCAATCCCGCACATCATGGACGTTGTGCATAGCACAAGTCCTCCAGCGATGATCTCTATGAATGAACATGATATCCCCATCGTCAACCTCTCCATCGCCATTTTTCACCCAGATATGAATCCGACAACACATCCTTCCACTCCCCCCGCTACTGCTAGTTCGTTCCACTGGGCACTCGCTCTTGAGCAGCTGAATCCCTGGGCTAGCGACTCTCGTTATCACCCTAACGTATCAATGACGAGTGTCGATAGCGGCAGTAACAGTGCAAGTTCGAGCTCAGACGAAGACACAGATATGCCATTCAAGCCATTTCTCCCGCCTTCACCTCCGTCGCCATCTTCATCGCCATCACCTTCACCTCCTCCCAGATCGAGCTCAGACCCTCGTTTACACACAGTCCCCGTCAACCTCTACCACATTCTCAATACCCGTGGAGCGCAATGGGAAACATGTCATCAGACAGATTTGAGATTGGACAGTATCCCCAGTTATCTGGGAAGCGTGGACGTTGCGCGTATAGGAGGTGTTGACATGAAAGATCTCGATGAGTTCCTCATGCAGTTTACGGCTGAGAACCCTCGTCCAGGCGGTGAGTATTCCCTTTTTGCCTTTTTTTCTTTGTGGCACATTTTCGTCATGGTGCTTCATTGAGCGCCCGATGCCTCATTCTATGGTTACTCTAATTCACTGGCCGTGTCGCTTACACCTCGTTCCTTTTTTTCTCCTGTTCCCTTTTCCCTGGTCCACGGTTTATGAATAATTGTCTATTTCGGGCCGGTTCCGTGCCACTCCCTCTCATCCTTCCTTGGGTCGTGGCTCGTCAACTCGTCATCAGCCAAGTGGAACGCAGCTACATGGGCAATACATTGCTTGGAAGATTTACATCTCTCTGAGCTCATCTCACTTCCCACTCCCGATCGAGATGCTCTTTATCGTCATATCATGAGTCGTATCAACGTCCTGTCCGCTTCTCAAAAACAAAGGAAGGGATCTAAACAGGGACATCTCTCTTCGGGTTCCCCGACATCAACGACCAGGACCAGGACAACAACAACACTATTACGCGTCTCACTATAGTGATGAACGCACGATCGCACGGAAAACAAAATAGACTTCTTTCGTTCTCAGCTTTGCGATCATTTCACCTCGACCTCACAACCGTTGATTCACTGTAGTCGTCTCATCCCTCGTATCAACGTCATATCGACATTTAAAACAAAAATCAGGATCAAGTTATTTGTCCCCACACCTACGGCTTCCCTGCGCCGCAGTGATGCATTGAAACGAATCCCTCTAATTCTCATTTCTGCCTTGGAACCGTTTCACCCATTCGATCATTCATCGCCTCCGCAGCCGCACCGTGCATACATGATACATTCGACGCCGTTTCCCCCACAATTCCTGATTGTTTAAGGATGACAATTGACAGCAGCCGGTGACTACCTGCGTAACGATTTGGATTGGCGGATATATCGTTGTCACAACGAATCAGCGGCTGAATGCCGATTTTCCACAGGTTCGAATGTATAGTTCAGCCGTCTTCGTCCCTCATTCTGAAAGAAAAAAGCGACCGCTCCCGTCCCACACGCAAAGATTTGCCATGGTCTATGTTTTCCCACGGATCGAACAACTCCCGGCACTTCCCTCAGGCTTGCTTCTGAATCGGCCGCCTTTGGATGAGAGCGCCAGAGGCGCCGCCACCATCAGCCGCTTCGCTATTCGACAGCGAATATGACGCGCTTCTTTTCCGCAGGCGCTGCACCCCCCTTGCTTCGCTTCGCTCGGTGTCGTAGCAGCCGCCGCCACATTTAGTCAGGAAATAGGCCGGTTCAGCCACACTCTGGTCTTGAGGAATGAACGAACCTTGAACGCAAGCTCTCAGGTCCTATCTGTTGAATCTATATCCTATTTACAGCGTCGCTTCCCCCCTCCGGGTTCTTCCGTTTCGGCATCTGGGCACCGGATTTCGGCGTTCTGCCACAAAGGGGCATCTTTTCATGTGAAATATCTGTCGCCTCAGCCGCGCGCATTATTGATGGCGCGCTGAAAATCATGGTCTTATCAGAAGAACATCCAAAGACGCGCGTTTTTTCCATTCATGGCGGTTGAGATGAGATGAGATGCGAACCCGAACCGCCAGGTAAGCGAACGAATCCTCCTAATTTTCCTTTTTGTGCTCATTTCTGAATGAGGTGTCTTTGGGTTTTTTGTTCTGTTTTGGGTGGAATATCTATGCCCATCCACAGTATGTTCGTTCGCCGAGCTGGATGTACATGTATGGATCCACCCGGGTAAATCTAACTTGCCAGAGGCATATGCGCCTGTGCCTGTGATAACTTGCACTGAGCCGGCAACGAACGAACGAACGGCCCGTCAACTACCAAAATCGCCGCCTGCAGCTGCACCCCTACTGATCCGGATTCATATCGTCGAACCTTGGACCAATTACGTCGCGAGCAGTGCTCCATCGATATAGGGAACAGTTCGCTCAATCCTGTGGAATTAACTTTCAACTTGCTCCATCCCCCTCTTCCTTTGCCTGTTAGCCGCAGGGACGATATTAAGAGTGCCGCGATATCGTCTGTGCCTCGCCTCGCCTCCCTTTACCCTTTCCCTCACCTCACAGCCCCTTCGATAACATTATAAGCGGACAAACATGTGAAAAGTTTCGTCCAACCCAACCTCTGGAATGCATTAATAGCATCTACCATGATGTTAGCAGAATCTTTCTCTTTCTCTCTCAATCTCCGCGTAATACACTTCTCCATCTCATCCCTTTTCTTTTCCTTCCATTTTTCTGTTTTCGATTTCTTGATTTTTGAATATTGCTGTGAATCTACTGTATCACTTTTGTGTATGTACGTTGGAAGGTTTTTTCACGATCATATCCATCACCCTGCGTTGTAGCCATATTACCCAATGCATGTTGTTTCGGACTTCTAGTGTACGTTTAAGCTTGCCTTTTCTCCCCCCCCCAGCTATGTACTATATTATATAAAATCGGACTTGTCTCCAGTCGGGTTCTGTGATGCTGGCGAGGCGTGGCACAATTGCTTGTGCTCAAATTTACTGCATTCCTTATTTGTTATTTGAGGTGTGAATTCTCAGGACTGGACTTCACTCGGTGCTCGTCTCGATTGTGTAGGTGGGGCGGGCAGAAGAAGAAAACACGCGAGCTACAACGCGGAGATCATCGACATTGACGGCCGGGATCCTGGGATATGATATCGATCATGATCAGTTGTACCTACTGTACATACAGTACCAGTACCGTGACAGCAGTTGTACTTAGAGTCACACAACATAAATTCACTCCCGTATCATCACGCCTTAGCTAGCATTTGTGTTGGGTGAGGCTAATATTCGTTCGTTCCAGCCCGACGACAACCGCTAGCAAAAACGGCGATGCTACCTGGAGTGAGTTTGTTGTTGCATGTTTGAAGGGATTTGTGTTTGATTCGAGACCAACAACTGAAGACTAAAGAGAACTCGTTTTGACCGTTCGACGCGTGCTCTGGGCAACCTAGCGTGCAATACTGATATTCATCCCCTCGTTTTTTCTTTGCGTTGCCAGCGGATGACTAGAGCCTGTTTTGCTCAGCAGCGTCAACGTTTTGACAAGGCATCGCTCGCTCTGATCCAGGGGACCAAGGGGGTCCCAACCACCCTAGCGACAGCAAGTTGGGATTCCCCCTAATGAACTAATGAAACACATGGGTTGCAGCTGCGAGAGTTGAGATGACCAGTGGCTATTATATATGGAACCTCACCTTTTCCTCTCGATGGAAAAATCCCGCTTCTTTATGCATGTGGACATGGTGAGGCGTTCGCTGATCACGACTGACACTCCAGACGCTCCATGAGATGCGGGAGAGAAATTCCTATACTGCATTGCACTGTAGGGCTTTGCTTTGGGGGAATCTGTCTGCCCGCAATGCACAAGTTGAGTCTCAGGAAGAAGCGTAGAGTCTTCAGGATGAAACGTTCACGCGAATGGGCGTGGAATTGCTCAGATCACAAACTGAGGGTAAGTGTGCATTTGCATGAATTGAAGCACAGCAATTATCCTCCGCTTATCGCCACGTCTTGCATATTCTAATCTAGCACAATGAAGCACAAGATTCAAATCCATTAATTGGCAATGTAAGATTGACAGCGGAAGCAAAAGGTACCAAGTGATACATCCAATTCGTTTTTACTTCTTGTTTTTTGTTGACCGGATTCTGGATTTTTTATTTTAGTTATTTTGAAAATAGTTTGGGAAACCGGAAACCGAACAGGCGGCCCGCCCATATAGGGGAGAGGGCGTCGGTTTAGTGCTCGCCCCACGTTCGTTTTGGGCAGCGTACAGAACGAAATACTTTCCTGATGTAGAAGCTCGGGCGAATCGTGGAGATGAGATAGCTTTCTAGGCCAACGCCTTTCTCAAACTGCAATCGCATCGAAAAAAGCCTTTAAGGAATTGTGGTTAACGTTGACATCAACGGGTGCGTTGTCGCAATTGACGGAGTTGGCTTTTTTTTTCTCTTATTTTTGACACGCATCTTCGGGGTTAACGGTTCCTCAACTCCCACTCGCGTTCGGTCGATCGATTTGCATCTATAACGAAATATGTATGTTCTCGCAAATCCTCTCCTCTACTGTCGTATGCCTTGAAACCCCCCCAAATTAGGTCGTATTAGTCGTGTTCTCACCGGTGTTCGGGCCGTTACCGTGAACCAGTGCGTTTTCATGTTTGTTCGATTGATGTTTGCGAAGGTCTTCTTGCAGGAGTGGTTGTCTCGCTCTGGCTCTATTAGGAGACAAGAGGCACCAGCGATTCAGACCCTTTCTGGTTTTTATAACCGAGGGATCATCATGAGATCGATGCACTCATCTTCGTTTTTGTATGCAGTCCGTTTATTAATATTGTATGGTGCGCTTCTGGCTCCGCTTCATGAGTTGCGTAAACACAATTTACTGAAGTGCAAACCGAACCTCCGCTTCTGTGTATATATTCAGGTGTACACGTTCATGTACGATTCGACACATAGTCGCTTCAAGGATGCCGGATTCTGTCGAAGTCAAAGATGACAAGCTTGTTATTTCGGGGAAACTTATCATCAGCTTTGAGAAAGAGAAAGATCCTTGGTCGAACGCCGGCGCTGAATATACCATCGAGTGCTCTGTGCGTATTTTCCGAATCTTCGTGTTCCTTATTTGTTTGATAAACAATGGAAAGGCGTTTCCTAGGGTGTCTCCACTACGAGCCGTCTGCCTTGTCCATTATTCGACCCAGAGCAAGTGCACATTTGAAGCGGTGCCAAAAAGGCCTCTCCCTCATCTGATGCGCCAATATTCGTGTACGGTGTCAATATGGATGCCTGTGATCCTACCTATCAAGTTGTAAGTTACTGTTTGGCAAACCAATAAGATAACACCTTCTCATCTGATTCCTCTTCAATTATGCGTTTGTGTCGGGTCCCTGCGCAGGTTTATGGTGGCTCCTGCACAATTGCTTTGCTCCGTTGGCAAAAATCATCCATGAACAGCTTGGATTCGTCGAAGGTCTTTACATGCTTCAACGGGGTGGCAGAAACCCGTTGATATCCCGTCGAGAAAGGACTGGCGTGGGTCATGCTGTGTACAGGAATATTATACCTTCTGCTACGGGTGCCGCTGAAGCGGTGGGAAGGGCCATCCCGAGCTTGGATAGAAAGCTTACGTGAGTTTATATATTTTCTTGGACTCACTGCGTGGGCAAGGTATGATAATGTCACATAGTGGATTGGCGTTCCGAATTCTTACTTCTGACGTTGGTTTTGTCGTTTGTCTAGAAGGGCACGGCATATGGTGATATTAAAAAAGTCGTGAAAGAGGAACCTCAGGTATACAGAAGAAGACTTCTCCACGGACATTAAGGGCGATCCCGTATTCGATGCAAAAGCTGGAATTGCCCTCAATCCCAACTTTGATATCAGCTGATACGATGTACGTATGGTTGATCCACTTTTTAAATTTGACCTAAAAGCTTTGGCTTTGGTACCTCGTACTGAACTTATCCCATATTTCTTCGTCGTGTTAGAACAAATGGGCTCGCGCCATTGAGCTCCTTGTATCCATTTCCAAGGCTGATGCTAGTAAGAACCTACTTTGGAGTCTCCTGGTTCTCATCTCCGCCCTCTGAGAGCCGCTGCTGTCCCCCGTACATATATGTTCGTTCCAACCCCATCGCCTCCCGACTGTTATGTCTCGTCGTCATCTGAATTACAATTATACCGGAACAGGCTGGGTATGACAGAAGTTCTCCAACCAATCTGCGCAGGACTTTGTATTTCTCCGTCGGTCAGGATATTGATTTGGAGGCGAAGGTGAGCTTCATCTCCGCTGCATGCAGCCCTTCAACCCAACGCGGCACCGGCGCCGGCAACCGCAGTGCCACCCGGGCGGCGACGCTGACTGACTGCTGACTGAGCCGACGTTTATGACTCGGATGCCCGCGCGATATGACTTCGTTCTTATTTGGCATTGTCGCTTCCTGCTCACCCTGCTCGCAACAAAAGGATAGGTATACGCAGACGTGCCGAGGAGAATTCGACGATAATAATATCACTATCTTATCTCAATTTTTCTTGTGCATATGTACCCGACGGCAAACATTTCGATATTCATCGATTACATGTCAATGCATTGCATGATTGCGTTACGGTTTTGCCGTGCATAATGAAATTCACGCTCGTGCGTCGCATCAGCCGAGTCGCCTCTGAGCGCGGCCGTTGGACTGATAGTTTTCCGCGCGAAAAACGCTCAACCGGACCGATGGATGGGGAGGCACAGTAGAGTAGCGCTTATGGGAACCGTTGGAGCATATCCCCTGAGATATTACCCGCGTATATAAACCGGTCACTTTGTCGCCATTCGATCCTCCTCCAAACACCTACCAGCATCAACACCAAATAAAAAAGAAAAGCTTCAGCTTTTTTCTTCCCCATCGTCCAAACCAAATCAAAAAAACGTCGTTAGAACATAGCTATCATGGTAAAAGTTGGCATTAACGGGTACGTACACGAGACGCTGTCATATGTTGCCAACATTTCGTTGGGGTTTGTGTGCGAGCCTGTCGATTTGACTGACCGATCTGTTGTAATCACCGCCGTTCTGCTTGCTTTTACTATCATCGATCCTTCTTATATGCAGTTTCGGTGCGTTCTATCGCTGCTTCATAACATATTCGACTGAGCATCTCACTGACGACGATTTCCCCATCATATACATCATACCCTTGGTACTCCAATCGCGCCATTACCACGTAACCCACCATCGCCATCATTCGCATCGGAAAATAAACAGGTCGTATCGGCCGCATCGTCTTGCGTAATGCGCTCTTGCACCCCGAGGTTGAAGTCGTCGCCGTGAACGAGTTGCGTAATCAACTTTTGCCGAATTTCCAATCTTGTCACTTCGTTCTCATCGTTTTCGGCTTTGCTTATCTTTCGGGCTATGATGGTTAAGCCCGATCATCTTAATGCGGTGTGAAGGGATAGCTTGATCCCCGATTGGACTGCCGATCTAGTGATCTACTCATTCATTGCAAACTTTACTTTCTTTGTATTCTTTGCACAACTTGCCTTTACCTGCTTTTCAACCATGGGATACCAGTGCTGACACGACATATTCGACTATTTGCCCCATTTATTCGTTTTCCATAGCCCGTTCATCGATCTCGAATATATGGTACGTTCGGCTCAATGGAACGAACGATTGGAATATTCATTCACAGTACTCACCTACTCATGCCGCTTTAGGTTTACATGTTCAAGTTCGATTCAATTCACGGCCGCTTCAAGGGTTCCGTCGAAGTCAAAGACGGCAAGCTTGTTATCGAGGGCAAGCCCATCACCGTTTTTGGTGAGAGGGATCCTGGAGCGATCCCTTGGGCAAACTCCGGCGCTGAATACATCGTCGAGTCCACGGTGAGTTCCCAAAAAGTCTTACCCCCGCAAGTTCTAACTAAAGTTTGATTCCTTAGGGTGTCTTCACTACCGTTGAGAAGTGTGTTTTCTTGTTTTTCGTCCCGATTGTGTTTAGCATGCCAACATCTCACTTCACCTATATCTACCAGGGCGAGCGCTCACTTGAAGGGCGGTGCGAAGAAAGTGATCATCTCTGCCCCCTCGGCCGATGCGCCGATGTTTGTCTGCGGTGTCAACTTGGACGCCTACGACCCCAAGTACCCAGTCGTATGTCCCAAAAATCAACTTTCACAATGCCGGCACATTGCCCTAAAATCCGGTGCTCCTCACATGCTCACAGATTTCGAATGCCTCTTGCACTACCAACTGCCTTGCTCCATTGGCCAAAGTCATCAACGACAAGTTCGGGATTGTTGAGGGTCTTATGACCACTGTCCATTCCACAACTGCGACACAAAAGACCGTCGATGGCCCTTCAAACAAAGACTGGCGTGGTGGCCGTGCTGTGGGTAGCAACATCATCCCCGCTTCGACTGGTGCTGCCAAGGCTGTTGGCAAGGTCATCCCATCTCTGAATGGCAAGCTCACGTGCGTCATATTCCTCTCTCGGTTTGGGAATCTAGTTGTGGCTAATGCAAATGGGTCAACGTGGTTAGCGGTATGGCATTCCGTGTCCCCACGTTGGACGTTTCCGTCGTCGACCTCGTCGTTCGCCTTGAGAAGAGCGCGAGCTACGATGAGATCAAGAAAGCATTGAAGGAGGCTTCCGAGGGTGCCTACAAGGGTATCATCAGTTACACCGAAGAGTCTGTCGTCTCGACAGACTTCGTTGGCGAATCCGCGTCGTCTATATTCGATGCCAAGGCTGGCATTGCTCTCAACCCCAATTTTGTCAAGCTTGTCAGCTGGTACGATGTGCGTATATTCTATTGTTCCGCTTTACACGAGTGTCAAGCACTTATGCCGTCGGTGTTGTCGCGCCAATCTAGAACGAATGGGGATACAGCGCACGTGTTGTCGACCTTCTCGTGTTCGCTGCAAATGCTGATGCTGGCAAGAAATAATTCCTTTGAACCTTCATCCTTCCTCAGTCCGCTGCCCCTTGCGCACCCTCTCTATATACGAACGTGGTTAATTCGTTATTATGATTCAACGTAGTGGGGGTGTTGGGGAACGGCGTGACACATTCTGCTTTGGCTTCGTTATGTTGCGTTGCATTGAAAGTTAGAGCGAGCAATCCACTGACGAACTGTACCCACTTTTATTTTTTCCTTCTTCCTCCGTCCTCGTCCCTTCCGTTTCTTGCTCCGATCTGGCACCATGACCGTAACAAAACCAAAATGTGTGTACCGAAACAATCGAATTTACACTCCGCCGAAATATGACGGACTGGCAATGGCACGCCCCAATCGAAACTTGCAAATATTCGAATGCGAATACGGATAAAAATTATGGAACTCTCGACTTGGACACTACTCGACGCGACGAAATACTTTCGAATCCTTCGATCATCACTCGATATGAAACCTGGCGACGAACGAACGAACGGATCGGCTCTGCATCCATCCATCCATCCGTCCGTCTGACCTAACCAACCACACTTGACGAACGACACTATACCATATATAGGAGAGGTCAAGAAGAGTAACTTGTAAAAAGGAGGCCAAAAATGAGAGGATCCCGGGAAAAGAAAATGCGAAACGAACTCGCCCTCGACCTTGGTTGGGCTCGGTCATCATTGCAATCGCGAATTTGGATTTGGCATGCATGCATGCATGGGGAAATGTTTGGTGATTGTATTGTTAGAGCTGGATGTTACAACTAGAACTACAACCAACTCAAGTACTTCCAAGGTGAAGTCAATGAATGGTCATGCCATCTTCAAGACAGTACATGTGTAGATCTATTACATGTACTTCATTTACAACGGCGTCGGACAATGAGTCACGTGAATGGACAGTGCACGTGAAACTCCCTGTTTACGGCCATGTTTTTGCGGCTGCACAGCCGGTTGAATCCATCCTTCAATATTATCAATCCGCCCGCCTTCGTCATACACGTTTGCTTCCACATCCATCTTCAGACCGATCCCACACTCTTTGGCTTGTCTTCGGCGTAGGGAGGGCCCCTCTTGCGACTAATGTGAGTGCTTTTGGTCAGTTCTTTCGCCTTTCCTGCACCAATTTGTGCCAAATTCTAGATGTTGTCGTTCAACTCTCTTCTGAACTGTCCCTTTCTCTCCTCCGGCTTTTTCCCTACATTGGATGTAGGGCCTGTCAACTCTCGTCCACAGCGAGGGTTGAATGTTTTCTTCATGACAAACTCATAAGTTCTGTGCCGCCCTAACAGCGTGCAATCGCGAAGACATTAGGCAACGCGTTGGGCATCATGGGATTTTTAACCCATAAGAACATGCGATCTGGGTTCAGTTGACATTCAGGCCTGTGGAGAGCTCGCAAAGTAACCATGCTCTAGTTTCAAGGGCAGCATCGCCGAAATCATGTAGTCAATGCTGCTGTTAATAGTGGTCGCAATGTCGCCCCTCGAGCTCGCTACTAGGGGCGACAAAGATACATGCAGCTTTTCCCCTGGTACCTAATACGCTGCCTCTGCCGACACTACTACGCTCCGTGACCGTGCTTACTTCCTCGACTGGGGCACCCGTGTTGGCGTTTTCGCGTCAGACCTTAAAATTCCGAGTATGCGGAACGGCAAGCCAACACCATAAGTGGCACCTTGAATGGCTCTCAAACATGTTCGATGTGTTGGTTGCGTCTCACGCCACCATGGATGCTTGTATTGTTTCCTCACTCATAGATGTCGCCGAACCTCGCCGCTTGCATCGTGTCTATCATGCAAACTTGCACGCGGAACCGATTCCACCATTGTATAGGCTCCTATACAGAGCGGTCTTGACCCAGTCTTGTCTATCTCTGGGTCTCGCCGCCCCCAGATGATCCGCCCCGCTCCTGTTCCCAAGACTACGTGTATTCTTACGGCTTCTTTACCGCTGGGCAGCAAGTCAAGTTCATTGATTCACCGGACCGACCAGGGCGATTCAACATCCATACGACTCGTCGCGTTCGATGGTGAAGTTCTGGGCGAGTGTAGGGTGAAGGGTTGTGGTTTTGTGTTGGGCCACTTGCCCTATGAGGCTTCACAGTGCGGTGTGAACCCATTTCCCCTTAACGGTTTATGTTGTGCTCTTACAGCGTTCTTTTGATGTGCCACGATTTTTTTTACTTAAACGCGGATTGTCCTTTGTTATACTCGTAGCGTCCGATCTCGAGTATCTAAAGCTGTCCTCTTCAGCCCGCACACACTTGAGTATTGAGCCCGGTTTGCATGTAACTCGCCATTAGAGTCAGCCGAAGTATGGTTCTTATTGTAATATAATGTATGCACGACTCCCAACTCATATCCAGCATCAGCCCGCTGTTAGTCGAGATATCACAAATACGAACATTCAAGGCACAGACAAATAAAATTCGTTTAAATACATCTCTGCAGGAAAAACCATAGAGCAAAAGCGATGGCTACACAAAGCAAAGGAGCGCCTGAAATGAGAAGCACCGCTGAACATTGTTCCCTAGCAGCATCTCCAACCCGTAGACCTCCACTTTCATGTCAATAATGAACGACGAGAAAGAGCGAATTAAGATACATACCCGATGCATCTTCCTTCGCGACACCGACCTGAGTGCTGCCGTATCGTTCTGGCAGAGAAGGCGAGCAGGTACCGAGATGGATGAACGGTGCCCACCTCGCAATGTTATTCTCGCCTCTGATTTCACGCAACTGCGCCACCGCATGGTGCAGAGCATAAGCGGCGCGGCCGCTATCCCCGCCAGCCTCCTCAGTCAGATATTTGTAAAACCTCTCCGCAACAATCGGAGCATCGTCATCACCAATTGACCACATTGTACCCACAACACTCCCATAACCAGCGTTCAGCATGCCCGCCGCAAAATGGATTGCTTCCCCTGGCAGCTCGCTATCTCCCACCGCCGTGCGGCATCCGGATAGAAATGCGAGTTCGGTGTGAGAAAATGATTGCTTCATAATCTCCTTCAGTGTCAGCGGTGCGTCGAAGAGGAGGAAGGCGCTGTTGGTTGGGTTGACGGAGTCCTGAACACCATGGCAAGCGAGATGTATCCAGCCGCATTCCTTCATGTGTTCCAGCACGGCGGTAACAGTCGCCGCTTGGTCATTCAGCCGAGTGAGGTGAAATCGGTTGGTTTCACCTTGAATAGCCCCAATGACGTCGATCTCATGTACTGTCCCAGGAAGGCGACTTTGCCCCGGGGTTGCTGGTTGAGAGACTGTCAGAAGTCGGACCGGATGACTGCGTTCCCGAGGGTGAGGTTGAGTGCCCAGAAGGGCAGCAAGACTTGGAGTAAAGGAGGAAACAACATAGTCGAATATCTTCGGTTGATCTTTCACACCGTAGAGACCAGCAGCATGTATAGGAAGGGAAGTGAGAGGCCCGCTTAGACACCATGTCAAGTGCGGCATCTCCCCGTGCACAGGCTTTCGGAGCAGCTATATGCATAATCAATACCTTCGAAACAAGGGCAAAGAGTGAAGTAACTGACCTTGAGATGGCATAGAATGGGTTCAACCACATATGACCAGAGCCGACCAAGGATATCAGATAACCCTTTGTCCGCATCCCTATCCGGCATTAACTGAAAGTGCATGTCCTGCACTACCGATAGCTGAAGCGCTGGGAGCGGCACATGGGAAACTTGGGAGGAGTGTGGCAATACAATAAGTGCATCACAGCGTGCTTCATGCACATTGACAGTAATGACCGGACCGGAGGTTGCAGCGCCACACAGGGAGGCGGACTTTTCGGGAAGCAGAAACTCGCTGAAGCCGGGGAGATCACGGATACATACTAAAGTGCGCCCATACTCCTTTGCAAGGCGGCGGTGAGCCTCCGCCACCTCCGCCAACGGATCAAAATGATCGGAATTCGAGATGGCTGCTGAGTCAAGAGCACGAGATATTTTCCCCAGTGAAGCTGCTTCATCAGGGTGGGATTTATGCAACTCATCAAGAGGGGTACGGAGCTGCAGCATCTGTCCCCATACGATAGACCGACCTTGTTCCATCCATTCTAATGCCAAATTGAGTTTTCTGAAATGTATAGCAGTCTGTACCGCATCTGCCATGACATTTCCCATGCAGGAAATGTATCTCTGCTCAACAGTTCCGCCAAGCCAGGCAATGCGAGGGAGGAGATTGGCAATGACTGAATATGCGTCGAGGGCTTCACTAGACTTGATAAGGAAGCAAAGAGATGCCCATTGGCGGGCTGCCGTGAAACGAACAGACGGAGGGCCAGAAGGGGACTGAGCAGATTGTGAGAAAGCACTGATGGCTTGAGTTAAATTGGCTGCGTCGGGTTGGGGTCTCAACCGCGTGGCAAACAAGTTACCGAGGTCATTGAGACGTTGAGGCTTGTCAGAGTGACCATCAGGGGTGAGATGAACAGCATGTTGTTGTGTTGAGATTGCTTTATCAAGGTCGGCAACATCACCCAAACGCTCAAACCGACTGTGAAAGGATTTACTGAGGCCATCGAGACATGCAGGCTTAAGGGGGTGATTATCAGGGGCGAGATGAACAGCATGCTGCCGCGTTGATATTGCTTTATGAAGGTCGGCAACATCATCCAAACGCCCAAACCGAATGTGGTAGGAGTTGCCGAGGTTATAGAGACGTGTAGGCTTGTTGGGGTGACCATCTGGGGTGAGACCGACGGCCTGCTGCTGAGCCACGATCGCTTGATCAAGATCAACAAGATTGCCGAGACGCTCAAACCGACTGTGGAAGGAGTTACTGAGGTTATTGAGACGTGTAGGCTTGTCGGGGTGACCATCTAGGGTGAGACGGACGGCCTGCTGCTTCACCGTGATCGCTTCATCAAGATCAGCAAGGTTGCCGAGACGCTCAAACCGACTTTGGAAAGAAGTCCCAAGACTGTTGAGACGTCCGGGCTTGTCGGGGTGACGATCCGGAGTGAGAGAGACGGCCTGCTGCTTCACCGTGATCGCTTCATCAAGATCAGCAAGGTCGCCGAGACGCTCAAACCGACTTTGGAAAGTGTTTCCGAGATTATTGAGATGTCTAGGCTTGTTGGGGTGACGATCCGGGGTGAGACGGACGGCCTGTTGCTTCACCGTGATCGCTTTACCAAGATCAGCAAGGTTGCCGAGACGCTCAAACCGGCTTTGGAAAGAGGTCCCGAGAGTGTTGAGATGTCCAGGCTTGTCGGGGTGACCATCCGGAGTGAGGGAGACGGCCTGCTGCTTCACCATGATCGCTTCATCAAGATCAGCAAGGCCGCCGAGACGCTCAGACCGGCTTTGGAGGGAGGTCCCGAGAGTGTTGAGATGTCCAGGCTTGTCGGGGTGACCATCCGGAGTGAGAGAGATGGCCTGCTGCTTCACCGTGATCGCTTCATCAAGATCAGCAAGGTCACCGAGACGCTCAAACCGACTTTGGAATGCGTTTCCGAGGTTATTGAGATGTCTAGGCTTGTTGGGGTGACCATCTTGAGTGAGATGGACGGCCTGCTGCTGAGCCGTGATCGCTCGATCAAGATCAGCAAGGTCGCCGAGACGCTCAAACCGACTTTGGAAAGCGTTTCCGAGGTTATTGAGACGTCTAGGCTTGTTGGCGTGACCATCTTGGGTGAGACGGACGGCCTGGTGCTGAGCCGTGATCGCTTGATCGAGATCATCAAGGTCACCGAGGCGCTCAAACCGACTTTGGAAAGTGTTTCCGAGGTTATTGAGAAGTCCAGGCTTGTTGGGGTGACTATCTAGGGTGAGACGGACGGCCAGCTGCTGAGCCGTGGTCGCTTGATCAAGATCAACAAGGTCGCCGAAACGTTCAAACCGACTTTGGAAAGAGATCCCAAGGTTGTTGAGATGTCCGGGCTTGTCGGGGTGACCATCTGGGGTGAGGCGGACGGCCTGCTGCTTCACCATGATCGCTTCATGAAGATCAGCAAGGTTGCCGAGGCGCTCAAACCGACTTTGGAAAGCGTTTCCGAGGTCACTGAGATGTCTAGGCTTGTTGGGGTCATTTGGGATGAGACAGATGGCCTGCTGCTTCACCGTGATCGCTTCATCAAGATCAGCAAGTATGCCGAGACGCTCAAACCGACTTTGGAAAGCGTTTCCGAGGTCATTGAGACGTCCAGGCTTGTCGGGGTGACCATCTGGGGTGAGACGGACGGCCTGCTGCTTCACCGTGATCACTTCATCAAGATCAGCAATGTCGCCGAGGCGCTGAAACCGGCTGTGGAAGAGGTTTCCGAGGTTGTTGAGGTGTCCGGGTCTGTCGGGGTGACCATCTGGGGTGACAACCTGCAGACCGACATACGCGGTATCGATGCGCCCAATGATGCTAAGTGTTTTTAACCAGATCAAAATGCGTGTAGATGCAAAATTCTGGAGGAGTGAGTCGACTTCGACTTCGGCATCGGATCCAGTCTCATCGTTGTCACCAGCCGTCAGGTGGGAAGCCCAATAAGTGCAAGCATAAGCGAGAGCAGGTGATATGCAATGAATATGATCATGCAGTTCGGCTCGATCTTTGCCCCACTCATCGGGAGTGAGGTCGCACATATTGGGCTTGAGATCACGATCCATGACAGCCAAACAATGCGTTGCAATACGCAAATGATGTGTTGTGGGATTGATGCAGAATCGCTCGCCGAGCTTGCAGCAATCGGAATCAGTGATGAAATCGAGGAATGATTTATGATGTACACGAAATGTTTGATTCTCTCCCTTCGGAGCGAGGAGCGAGTGGAGGTTGGATAAAGTGCTTTGAACATCCCTATTATCTATGCCAAGCAATTTCGCCAATTCTTTGCACGGTAATGGGTCATGGAGAAGCACGATGGTGCCAACTACCATCTGGAACAATTTGACCCAATTACCAGGCGGTTCGGGTTGAGCGGCTTGAATAATTTTCATGTATATATGGTCCATGAACGATGGATGGATGGGGCGAGAGCCGTCGGGTGGCGAGACACCATCTAGCAGAAGGTTCAACCGCTCCCAAGGAGCTGATCGTTTGCGATCGAGGATGAATGATGTTGCAGTGGAGGCAATGATAAACACCTTTCCCGACATCTTAACAAGTTTATCCAACTGCCCTTCGGTTGGTTGCCAAGGACCGAGCGCTCTTTCCACCCCCCCCGCGGACAGGCGGAACTGAAGATATCGCCGAATATCACCTTCCGCAATTGATTCCTCGATGTCATGCAGGCTGAACCGCTCATGGTTAATGCGATCAGAGAGCACATTTCGGATAGTCTGTTCGGGACGAGCGGTGATGAAAACTTTGATGTGGGTGGGCCTTTCTATGTTTCGGGATAGAAGTGTCAAAATGGTTTCGGCGTCTTCGTCTTCACATTCGTCTAGCGCATCGATGACTATGAGGGTACGTTTGTGCACTCTCATTTGCCGGAGTGGCGTTGCGATCAGGATATTAAACTGCTTTCGAATGTCGCGCTGCGCCACATCCCGATTTTCCTCGATTAGCCCGTATATGCACCAAGCAAACTCAGCGTAGTGCAGAGCAAGTTGATATGCAAGAGTTGGAAAGAATGATCTCGCCGTCTTCCTATCGACCTCACCCCTTGAGAAAAAGAAACTTCCTCCAAGGATTCCATTCCCAGCCGCACGTTCTGCTACCGTTTTCGCGACCGTCGACTTCCCGATACCGGCGATGCCGTAGAGAATGTAGATTGATTGTAGTTCATTTTCATCGTGTACCCAGTCCGATATCGTATCTAATAGTTGGACGCGAGTATTCTCGAAGCATGACGGTCGTGGAGGGGTTTGGTAAGAATCGTACTCCGCGGCGTGCACTGGTTTAAGCCTTTCTTCGAGAGATCCTATTTAATCACAGAGGGGGATGTTATCATATCTGAGACTGTGCGAGAGATAAGCTTGAACGCACCGAGAACGTTCTCGGGGGCCAGACCATTGTATGAGAACGGCGGAGGCGTCCCGCCGGGGCACTCTGCGGAACAAGTTCACAATGACTGATTTAGTACATCGCGTCATTCGTGAAAGCGAAAGCTTCGCTCACTGAGATGTCCTTGAAGGTCGGGATATTTATTGAAGTAGGATACCACCAACCGGCGTAAGTCTTCGGCATTTGGGTTCGTATTCAGAAGGACGAATAGTTCCTCGAATCCTGTGATCTGAGCATTATCCCCTGAATGAATAATGGGCAGTTGGATAGATTTGGGAATAAGGCCCATGATCTTATTGTGTTGTATAAATCGGACACGATCTGCGCAAAGATCGGTCTGAGCGCTGTCGCTGTCTCGAAAGACCGCACTGGTCCAATCTGATCCATGGGAGATGTGGATGAGAGCCAATAGGAGACATGACGCCAATTTTCAGACGAGCTTACCTGACATTGTCAGCGTAAATTCCCCAAAGAGGGGAAGATACGAGCGACTCGGAGTTTGGTCCCACGGTACGGCGCCATCACGGGACCCCACCTGGCGACACGGGAACCGAACAAACCGGCCAAAGTGCTAAAGTGATCTAAAACTGGGCTAGTGGCGCGACAGGATATCGTTGCAAAGCAGTCGCTCATATTGAGAAACTAGGAACTAGGGACAACAATTTAAATCGCTTCAGAGTCCTAGTTCATCTGTGAGATGTCAGGGGGCACAAATAAAAAGGGGATATACCAAATACTCTACTACCGAAACAGAACATACTGTCAATGGGGAATCTGGGAAATGAAATGACCTCATGGGCCCATCCCTCCTGCAGGTGGCACGCTGACACTGCTCGACTGACCCTCATCGTGCCTCCCGCTATATGACATCTGACCCCCTTGTTGCGGCGGGAATGAGTACCCATGCTGCGGTTGACCATTCTGCTGCTGGGGTTGAGCATATGGATTGTTGCCAAAGAATTGCTGTTGCGGAGGTGGGAATTGCTGCTGCTGCGGTGGTTGAGAGAAGGGAGACGGAGCGGGTTCTTCTTCTACATCCCTGTTGCGTTAAAGGAAGGAGTTAGTCCACCAGATCCGGACGTTATGCAGTCAAATCCAATTCCTCGGTGAGAAGACGACTGACCATTTGATCGAAAATCTCGTAACGCGTGGTTTATCAGCTAAATTCCTCACTAAACGATGCCATTGAATGTCACCCTTGACACCGCCTTGCTCTTGCACGGCAGCATTCATTTCTGGATCGTCATACTCTGTGTTTTGGTAGTACCCCACACGTACGAACTCTTGGTCTTTATAGGATGCGGTAAGGATGACGGCTGCGACACCGAGGACGTCTTCCTTCGGGATCTTATGCGGTTCGGGAGGTGGTGTGGAGAAAGTGAAAGAGTTGATCCCGACGGGCACAGGACCAACCATACAATCATCGAGTTCTTGGTCATATTGCTCCGAATCGGGTGACGAGACAAAGATCAATTTCCATTCGAGATCTGGAGAGTATGTGTGAATTCAAGCTCGTTTAAGCGCATAGGACACATAGGGGGAAGATAAAAGATACACTTGCCTTCTTTTAATGGTGCAATACACTCGAATGTGACGCGGAACTGATACTCATCAGAGAACCGCGCTGGATTGTTTAAGAAGGTAACGTCGCGTATATTAACGATAGACATCGTAAATCAGAGCCCAATCCAGATGGTTTATCACTCGTTTCAAGGTGCTGACACGTCGCAGAGCCCGCGATGGCAGTGTGTTGTGGTTGTGGGGCACTTGGCTGAAGAATCTGATGGATGTTGATAGCTAGCTGAAGTGGATCTAATTTGCACAAGGAACATGGTTGGGACGCGAATCTTAGATAGAGACAGGGAAATTCGTGCGCACAAAGAAACCTAAAACGACCAGGAGCGGTGAAACCGCCCGTGTGGCTGTGTTCTTGTGACAATGTGTCACACTTTGTGACTGACAAAGCGAGGACCTTTTGTTCTCTGCATCCAACGCGTCGTTGCATCGTGGCAACAATGGACAAATCTAAACCCTTCGCAATGCGATTTGCCCACGAGATAATAGTCTTTTGTCTAATGGGTATATCTCTCAGCCCTCCGTACAATGCTTCCTCAGCGGCTCCTTGCAGCTCACTCCCTCCCTCCCCCCCCCCCCCCAAACCTATTGCTTGCCTGTCCCACTCCTTGACGGAGTTACGCCGACTGCCCACCGTCCACTGCCAGCCACTCGGATATTCTCTTACTACATTGATCCCAAACGAGCAAAGCGAATCATAAACATCATTCACCGATCATGTCGTCCGCAGAAACTTACGCTTACACCGTCATGACAGCCATTGGAATGTTACTAGTTCTCCTCCCTCTTCCGTGGCACTGGCAGGCTCGTAATTCTGGCACCCTGCTATACATTTTTTGGGCATTCGTCGGCAACCTTAATTATTTCGTGAACTCGATTATATGGCGCGGGAATATGGGCAACCCCGCGCCAGTCTGGTGCGACATCTCGTCAAAGATCGCTATAGGTTTGGGTGTTGCCTATCCAGCCTGCTCTCTCTGCATCAATCGTCGCCTCTTCAATATTGCCACCTCGAGACACGTGTCATCTCCGGCTGAAGTGTGTTGTTATTGAAATTCGCACCCGGTTCATCGACTGACTCTACACCTATTTAGAAACGGAAACAAGCTCTTATCGACCTGGGAATCGCTCTAGGCATTCCATTCCTTATCATGTCCCTTCGTAAGTCCGCCCTCACAGTACATCCGCTCTCCGACTCATGTTTATCATCCTTCTGTGACAGACATTGTTGTGCAAGGTCACCGCTACGACATCACCGAAGACATGGGCTGCTGGCCGTGAGTCTGACAAGTCCTGTGTATCTCGTCACAAGTCTCATACTAAATTCTACCGGATATTTCAGAACCGTCTACAACTCGGTGCTTTCCATCGTTCTTATATCTATCTGGCCCATCGTCCTCGGATTAGTCTCTCTCGTCTACTCAACGCTCACTATTCGAGCCTTCTTGCTCCAAAGACGCGCGTTCAAGGCGATTGTCGGTCGTCACGCCACAACCCTCAACCTTTCCCGGTATTTCCGGCTCATGGCCCTCGCTGCCACAGACATCTCCCTCTCCGTACCATTCTCGATTTATATTCTTTATTCAGACGTTAGGAGGGGCTTGTTGCCCTGGACCAGCTGGAGCGATGTTCATTGGGGTTTCAGCCGAATCCGTCTTGCACCTGCTTGGGCAATAAAAGAGTCGGGGGGCTGGCCTGCATTCGAAGTCAATCGCTGGAGCTCCCCCATGTTGGCCGTCATCTTTTTCATTTTCTTTGGCCTAGCAGGCGAGTCGCTGGCAGCGTACAAACGCATTTTTGCCCGCATCACCAAGCCACTTCAGACTTCGTGGGGGCATCTTGCAGCACGACTCACTTTTCTGCGGCAATTCAAGTCATCCGGAAACCGCAAATTCGACGGTGGTGTTACTCTACCTTCTACCCCTGGCGTTGGGAGTGCTGGATGGCAATCGGAGACAAAGTCACGGTTCACCGAACCTCCGACGCCGGTATCCGCACTCAAGGCCTCTCGTCCCTTTGCCCGCAGAGAATCGGATCTGGAGAGTGGACTCGATTACTATTTCGAGGATAGGATCGAAGGGGACGGGGAGAAGGTGGGTGGAGCCACTGAAGGGTTTACTTTCACTCCCCCCAGTTTACCGCCGCGCGCTCTATCGACCTCTTCGCTCCGCGGCAACGAACTCCCGCCAGAGCCACCGTCTCCCCCCGTGTTCGACATTCGGCGATTCTCCAGCTCGTCATTCATTGTCAATGAACTTCCACCTTCCGATCTTCCGTCTGCAGCAGACTCCAATGCATTCCCTCTCGACCTTTCAGCCTTCCCCTTCCCGTCTGCCTCGCTTTTAACTCCCCAAGCCCTTTCCGCCCAATTCCGAAATTCGATGCCGACATCGTACTCTTTTGCTCCACCGACTGCGTCGCTGAGCGACGAGAGACAGTTCACAATGACAAGTCCGCCGCCTGGACTTGCTGATACGCGATTCAGCGAAATGTTCCGACATAGTTCTGCAGGGGTTATGTCACCAAGTCAGCGCGAGATTTCTGACAGCCCGTTATCCTCTGAAACAGGAACGTGCCATGCATTGTTCCCTGCGGAACCAAATTAGAGTAATGAAAGTACCTCGCAACATTTGCGGATGGTTTATTCGTGTTTTCTCCTTCCTTATTCTCAAGTCTCAAGTTCATCATCTCTCTGCATGTATAGCTCCTGATTGTACCCAGTCTTTTTTAGGCTCGGCGGCTCGATGCTCTTCCGCTCTCATACCATAGCATATCCGCAGTTCCCTCGTAGGAATTCGTGTCATCTCTTAGTGCGCAGTTTCTTCCTTTTTTCCATTGTTGTCATCTGCACCAAGTCAACAGGTGCCCACACGCTTGCCACGTCACCGCATTGCATCGAATTAGCCCCTAGTACGCTCCTCTTTCTCATGTTCTCAATGGTCATGCATCGTGTTGCGTCGCGTCTCGCCGTGTCGTGTCTGCCAGTGTCTTTTTTGTTGTCGCTCGACCTCAAATCCCGTCTATCGATATCGCGAGAAAAAATCTACCTGCTTGCACACTTTTCTCGCCCAGGTACTCCCTAGTTTGGAGTTTCATCAAGTTCTTTGACTAATCGATTGTACGCTTACTGCTGTCATTGCATCGTTCATCGTTCAACTATTTGCTATTCCGCTTAGCCTCTACCCTGTGTTTCTAGGAATACGAATTATAGGTTGCCCAAACGAATGGACAATGTCGTCGTTATATTCTCGGTTGGATTTGCTACTACTGACATATTCTAGTGGGCAAGCGTGCGTCAACCGTCTATCAATGCAAGCCGCAAGATATATGCCCTCTGTCGAACGTTCGCCAATTGATATCGAAACTATGTCCCCCGATTGTGTATTATACAGTTCTGTGCCGTCGTTTGGTACACTCAAGAATCGATAATCAAGACTCAAGACTTCCGTGGACATCTTCGTCGTCGCATTTCGTTTTTATTCGTTACTATTTGAAGCTCATCAATATTCATGCTTTTTCGGCGCGCAACGTTCCCTCGCGATCTATCTCACAGTATACGGGCTATTTTTTTTTCTTGGGGGCAAGAAAAAAAAAAGGTGACGTTTCCAAGTAGATGCAGGCTCGTGCCAAAAAGGAATTATCAAGTCCACACACTCTGGGTGAAAGTCGTCCTCGTCCCGCACATATCTCAACGTTATTCTATCTTCCCTATTCCATGTCGCCGTCTTATTGGCGTTCGACCGTGCAAATTAATTATCGTGCCAATTCAAACGAATAATTCACTTGTTATTTGATGCTTAACTTTTACATGTGGGCGCGCTCCAGTATATACAAATTGTTTAAAATAATGTGATCGTCGCCCGTTGTAGAAAGAAACGCCTTCCATATTAGGAAGGAAGTCACGTGATGACAAAAGAGCTGATGTTCTCGGCCTCGTCTTCACCCTCCACTATCTCTTCACCCTGCTCGTGTGATGCCAAAGCTCAAATCGAAACTTTATAACGACAAGGGTGATCGTCAGAGCGAATAAGAGGCTTTGCGCGTTCTCCCATCACTGGTCACTGGTCGACATTTCGTTCGTTGTTGGCTTTTGTCACGGTATGTTGGCAACTGCTGCATTGGACACCCCGCAAGCTGATATATGTGCATAATCCCGTCACATCCACTGCAAGGCTCCCTCATGGACACACGGACCCTCGCCCCTGTTCGCTTGTTGCATTGTGGCCCACAATCAATAGACGGACTGGCAGCTCATGTGTGCGACGCATCCGGCGGATCAGCACGCGCACTTGCCTGTCTTATAAAACTGCTGTCGGCGCACTCGAATCGAATGCTGCATGTTCTCTGAGTGTGCATTGTGGGCAGGTTTTATTGTTGGGTATTGACTGCCATCGCGCCTCCGGCATTCAGCGGTCTTTGTTGCTCTCGGTCCCCGACCACAACAACAACAACGTCAGCAGAGTCCAACAAAACGCATACTCTGTACAGTAGTGAACAACGTGATCTGCTTACAAAGAGCACATGGGAAACAAAAGGAACCTGACGTAATCTTTTTGTGTGAGTTTCTTTTGTTCTCAAAAGGTATAAAAGCTTCCCACCCTCACGTGGGGCACGCCCCCCTCAGCATTAGCTAACCACCTTCGAGACCGAAAAGTTCCCAGGACCTTTTTCGTCCGCGCCGGCGCATTTTGCAACCTTCGCATTCGTACTTCGAAACTCGCTTACGCACACGCTTTTACCCACACAACCACCCTTATCACACACCTTTATCCATACAAATGGACGAATTCGCCACTTTTGCTTTATACTTGGCCGATGGTCGATGTGGTGACGACATTGACGTTCTTGTCGATGCCGAACATTATGGTAATCAACCATACTACACCTGCATTATCGCCTAACAATTTTGGTCCGTTCTGTTTATCTTCTTTCCATGTCGGCAATCTTCCTCATGCCTTATTCCTTCTTCGGTTTCATATATTATTCTAGTTCGCGGTCTGTGCTGTGCGCTACTGCCGTGTTCCGGTGGCCGGCCCGCCAATCTGCATTCTTGCAACCCGACTTTCTTCGGCTAGACTTTCTTGACGAGTCGGGTGTTGCATTCCCTTTCATTCCATTTGTTCGTTCTATGGACGCATCACGCCCTTTCATTTTTGGCAACCCCTTTCATGCACAACTTTGATGTACTCCCCCTCCGTGCCTGTCTGTCTGCGTTGTATTGCCTTTTGTTCCATTGTCGATTGACTTACGATGTAGCTATCACCCTCTCGCCCCCGCACAGACTGTATCCGTACACCTTATGCGTTTTACGAGCTTTTGACTATGCCATATGTTTCATCTTTCACAAGATCCTGTGTGTTGCAAGCTTCCTTGAGTGTGACAGGTGTTGTGACAGATGATGATGTCACACGACGCCGTGAATCCGAAAAGATGTTGAAAGACGCGAATTCGCCACGTTTCGCCCGATCTTGGGTTTGATCATCTGAGCTCCCCCTAAGGATGATCATATGGATACGAGATAGAAAAAATCTGGATCCAGAAGTTTGTACTTCAATGTTTTGAGCTTCGATTATCGCTGCAGTTCGCCCTCTCACACCAGCTTGATTGAGCCTAGCTAGATTTTACGGGAATTACTGGGAAATCACTCGTACTGATCTTGCTACACGAGGAAATAGAGCTTCGCCAAATTACTGCGTCAGGCTGTGAGAATTAGCACAACAAGCTTGTTGTTCACCCTTCGATATTACTTCCCGACGGTGTTTCCATCCGTACAAGCAACATAGCAAACACGTGTTTATTGTTTGGAAAGCTAATTTCAGACAAGGACGGCTAAAATACCTAACCGGGAACTTCAGGAACTTACCAAACAATTTTTTTTTTCGGGCACTGAGAGACGATGTGGTCATCATTATTTGGTATGAGTTTCTTTTGTCCGTAAAAACTATAACTATCCTGTCGAGAAAACAACCAGTCCATCCCACCTCCTCACGAACGCTTGCCCCACGCTAAAGGCGTTCAGTGTTGTGGATCAACACATTCGCCTCGTGTTTCCGCGGTTTCGCCAATGGATTCGTTCTTCGATGCCGTCTTGATTCCGTCATCCGCGCCATTGGCCGATGATCCCAATACTCTTGTCGATGAAGAACACCGCGCAACTGTACCGGGGGGGGGATGCATCATAGTTTGATGTCAGTGTCCATGAAATGCCATTACAGAACCTATTCTCTTATCATTTACACCTGCGCAGATCTCGATTATTTCACCCGCTTATGAGGCTTACTTATCCGACAGCGCGTTTGACAAAAACAGTGAGCATTGCCAAAGATATCTGGTATTTCCGAAGAAATTTACGAGCCTCCCATTTCCGCAGGCCGCCCGTTTCTCATGCAGGGAGTTTCTCGCCCCAACCAAGCATTAGCGCATTTCACTCTACACATTTGTTTAATAGCCGAGGGCTCTGGCAGCACACTTTGCGTCCCATTAAACCCCTTATTAGATACACGAACGCGCCACCTCCCCAATCCATGGCTTGTATTCATTGAGGTTTCACGCGAGCGATGGTTGGCGGTAGGTATTGTATTTTTGATTTGTTTAAAATACCCAGCGCTAGACAGCGAGGAGTTTCGAATTCGACTGGACAAATTCTATGAGTGAGCATGGTCATCCTTCTGGTATGATCGCGATTCAAGGAGGATGTCGGGTAAATACCATCGACTTTTCCCAAACGATCGATCCAAGCAGTGAGTCTATCAGCAAGAGAGCCGATCTGTGGACGGGACAACACTCTTGGTTGCACCCAGTCAATGTGCACCCTCTCGTCGACCTGGTCGATCTTGCCCCGAATAAGCTTGAGGCTGAATGAAGAACGAGGCCATCACGGATTCGCCGGATCATCGTCATATTACGTCACTTACCTGAGCGCCTTCATTACCAGGTGTTCGACTTCGTCTCGTGGTAAGCGCACTTCCTCGGCAACGGTTTGGAAGGTCATTGAGCGATTGCTTGCGGTGCGCTTGAAAACCGCCTCGATCAGAGCCATCAGGCAGATCTTCTGTCTGAGGAAAGCGTAATTTGTAGAAAGGATAGGCTTGCACCAAGAAGTAAGCACCAAGGGAGGCACGCGCGTGATGAGAAGGGCTCACTTCTTGCCCTAGTCTGGGGCCAAGAGCCTCAAATTTGCCAATATTCCCTTCGTTGAACGTGAAGAGCAGGTCTTTCAGCCAAGCTTGTTCCGAGCCGTCCAGGGCATCCAGGATTGGATGAATCAACTTGGCGTGTGTGAGGTCAATCCTCTTACGACCCGTATTGCAGCAGACTCACCAGTTCACCGAAATTGTAGATGGTCTCTCCGAGCATCGCACTAATGCCAAGGTCATGGGCCCGTGTTAATCTCTCTAACGGGGTAAGATCCTTGGTAGGATCGACGCATGCAAGGTAGAGAAGCGAGTTTTTATAGTATTTGACATAGTCTGCCTTCGTCTTCAGAATAGCGTAGTGTGAATGGAAATATGAAACTGAAATATTCAATCATCACACCTTATAATAATCGGCGGCGACTCCATAATATGCAGCGTGCACAGTGGTCTCAACTCCATCCAGCGTGTCGATAACCTTGGAGCTTTCTTCAATATCTACGCGCGCACCCTCATCATCTCCCAGGATCATCTTCGCATGCGCTAATTGGGCGAGAAGGAGCACATAAGCTTCTGGAGCATTATCACGAGATATCCGTTTTAATAAAGCTACCAAGAATGTGATAGTGTCGGAGGGGCCTAGAATCATGGTTCAGTCGCTTCTGCTATAAAGCTGTCAAAAGTGTGAAGGAACGTACTTTCTAGCTGCTGACCAGCCCTCACACCGAGCTCGACAAGCCTGAGTTGGTTCAGCTTGGATTCAAAATCATGAATGAAGTTATTGAAGACATCAAAGTGATATGGAGGGGAGTCGGGATGTCTGTAGAACTCTTCTAATGATAAGGTTAACTGGTGCCATAATCTTCACATCCGAAGAGGTGGTTCAGACTCGCGGCGCCGCATGGATGACAGTGATATGCACACCGTCGATCATATTGGTTTCGAAAATTTTCAAAGAACGGAAGCAGGGTCGACGGGACAGAGGACGCGGCTGTCGCCAAATATGTATGAACATCCAGTCTGTCGACATTCATGGTGGCCATAGAACGCGCGTTCAAACCGATCACGTGATCGGACCAAACAAGCGACACTCGTACGGCACCAGTGATGGTGCTCATGCGCCACGGCGCACTTTGCATTGCGACGACAGGTCCGTGCAGGATGCTAATGCCGCCCATGCTGTTTAATTATTGTAATCTCTACGTGACAATTCTCGGCATGCTTCCCACGACACAATATCGCTTCCGCTGGCCATTTGCCCGCGACCCTTCCTTTGCGTGGGCCACGCAGTCCGATGGAACACACTAATAACATGTTAGCATTCTAGGAATGCGTGAAGGTCTTTGGGACATCAGGCATCAGCTCCGTATAATCCTTTTGTTGTCGCCATACAAATTCGTTCTTTTGTCCTCGATGCCTCAAAAAGGACTCTGTATCCACGCCTCTCGCTGACCTCATCTACTACCAACACCATTCTCTTCCAGTATGACAGCTGCGAACATAGCTCTTCAAATCATCGCGCCGATATCGATGTTTCTCGTCGTTCTCCCTCTTCCGTGGCACTGGAGCGCTCGGAACGTAGGGACTTTGTTGTACATTGCCTGGTCTTTCACCGGGTCTCTTGTTTTCTTCGTCAACTCGATTTTGTGGAATGGGAAGATGTCCAACCTCGCTCCTGTATGGTGCGACATTGCAACAAAATTCATGGTGGGCTTGCACGTCGCTGTGCCTGCGGTGTCACTGTGCATCAACCGGCGTCTCTACAAAATTGCGACGATGAAGAGGATAGCCTTAAGTCCGTCTGAGGTTCGTCTAGGACATGCAGACCTAGCTCACCTCGTTGCTTACCCATTGTGTAGAAACGCAGGGAAGTCGTCATCGATCTGTCTATCGGATTGGGCCTACCATTTCTCGTCATGGCGCTTCGTGAGTTCAAGTCATTCATTGATTTTCCAGTTCTTGAATGGCATGGCAGACTATGTAGTGCAAGGACATCGCTATGACATCGTAGAAGATTTTGGGTGCTCACCGTGAGTGATACAGGCGAAGTCCAACTGCCTTTGATTAATCGCTTAATATCAGAACTACATACATTGTCCCGCTCGCCATACCTCTCGTTTTGATGTGGCCGTCACTTCTTGGTGCTGTATCTATGTGCTACTCAGGTATGTCAGACCCATTCCCGTCCCACCTCCTGCCTGAATTTCGCTGCATCCTAGTGCTATCCATACTCGCCTTCATGAAACAGCGTCGTAATTTCAATGCACTCGTCAGCGGTCGATCCCAGATGAACGCGAGCCGCTACGCGCGGTTGATGGCATTGGCTGCGACAGATATTGCTCTAGATCTTCCTCTCAGTATTTTCCTTTTTTGGAGTAACATCCACCCTGGATTCCAACCTTGGGTATCGTGGTCAGATACCCATTACAACTTTTCTCTCGTGAGTTAGGTAGTGACGTGAATCCTCCAGTGTGCTGAGTACTCTCCAGGTGCTCTATATTCCCACAACCGCCCTCAGGGCGCTTCCGGAGGCATCGGTGGCCATGGAAATTACGCGATGGGCATCGCCAATCCTCGGGATTATCTTTTTCGGCTTCTTTGGCCTGGCAGGGGAATCGCTCGCTTTCTACCGGCAAAGTCTGAAGAGGCTAGCCGCTTTCTTTGGTGGCAGAGAATTGGAAAAAACTGTGTGAGCATGATGCTGTTTCCACAGCTACTTCGCTCCTGACTGCTGTGTCGCAGCCTCCCAAACACCCCGCATCCGCATAGACTGCACACCCAACCCTCCATGATTCATATTCACGTTGACACAACCTGCGACGCCGATCTCGAGAACGGCATATCCGCAGACACGAAGTCCTCTGACTGCGGGGCCTCGAGCGCAGACAAGCCTCATAAAATAGAATTCCCCAACGAACAAGATATCACACGCGACGACGCATCGGACGTATCAATAGAGCTTGGTGGTGTCTATATTTCTAGCCTTGCGTCGCCAGTGGACAGGTTTCCAGGCGAAAAGGTTTGACATTGGCGTGCATTTTATATTCTTCGATGACTTCGTTCTCTTTTCGTTTTTTCGATGTTTTCACTTTTGAGATCCTTGTAATGCATGCAAATAGTCAAATGTATTGTAAATATGTTGTACGGCGTTTGCCTAAGTACCATCGCGGACGGTTGATCGTTGTTCTCCTGACGGCTGCAAGCAATATACAGCTGGCGTACGCCAACCACACTTCCAGCATCAGTGGCCCCTTTAAGCAGTGGTCTTGATCCGAATTCTGTTTCTGAGCGATCACACTCCTACCACACGTCGCGTCTCGTGCCACCATGTCCTACGATGGAATTGGCACGCTGACACCCACCCGCGCCGCGCCACCAGCTCCAAGGCGTATTCCAACGGATATATCTTCGAGTGGCGCATCTACATACAGCATTTCTCCTTCATTCACAAGCTACAACAGCGCTGCCAGTGCTGCCAGTGCATCAGCCTCCAGCTTCCACTCTGCATATTCAGGGATTGGTGGTTCGCCCGATCGGGGATCTCCTATGTCTCCATCGGTCAATGGGCCAGCTGTGCGAACTGGCTACGTTAGCGTGAAGGAGGATGGCTTTGCCAGCTGGCTATGGGGTAAGAAGTGGTTGGTACTTCGTGAAGAGGTTCTCTCGATTCATCGCAACGAAGTACGCCAGTTCAAACGACAACGCAATAAGCTTTCGATTCCTAATCTTTTTCGCCGTTATCCCATGAACAGTCGGCACCACAAACTAGCGCAATATGGTTGAAGGACATTACTGCGGTTGAACGAACGGAACTCAAGCAATATTGCCTTCTCGTTGAATCTAAAGACCGAAAAATATGGCTCAGTCTCAAAAGTGACGAGGAGCTATATGGTTGGCAAGATGACATCTACAGCAGGAGCCCGTTGATGGGTGTCAGCAACCCCACGAATTTTGTGCACAAAATCCATGTCGGTTTCGACCCTGTTAGTGGCGCATTCACTGTGAGTATGTCCCGCATTGCATGTATAACGGATGCTTAAGGTTTGAGGCGACAGGGTCTACCTGAACAATGGACTCGGTTGCTCACGTCCTCATCCATCACCCGAGAAGATTACGCCAAAAACCCGCAGGCTGTTCTAGAGGTTCTTGAATTTTATACCGACCACCAGAAGCGTGAATATGAAGAATTTGGCACAATTCCCTCGAGAGCCGGGGCCTCCGCTACCTCGTTGCGTAGTGATGCCACCCCGCCATCACTCGCATCGGTACCTTCAGCAGCCCGATTCAATGCCGGAACAGGCCTGGCTGGTGCAAATGTCATGAGTGACCCTTCGTCCAGTAAACCACCTCTCCCTACCACACGTCCCCCCAACTTCAACCGAGATGTCTCTAATCAGCGGCCACCCATCACACGCCAAGAATCTTCCCCTACTTTAAGGACGAATGACGCATCTCGACCAGGTCCCAGTTCTTCTGGTGAGATCTCAAGTTGTCGATACCGTTGAGCCATTGATTCAAATGATTATTTGTGTCGCAAGCAGGACAGCTGCCCAAAGCTACACGTCCACCACCGGGCAGACCACCTGTGGCTCTCCGCCCAGCACCCCCTGCCCCAACGAAGCAGCAGAACGGAATACCTCCGCAAGGTCCATCGGTTGCTCGACGACATGATCGTGAACGACGACGAGAACAAGAAACCGACATATCCTCAATCTCGACAGCAGGTGCTGTTGCCCATGAGGACATTGTCCACCCTACACCTCCGACGCGTAAAGAATCCGTTGATCAATTGACAAACGCGGCTGCGAAGATGAAAGTGACTGACGACATATCATCGAAGGCCGCCACTGCAAATGGCGCCTCACGCACCAAAGCTCCCCAACTACAGAAAAAGCCCGCCGTTATCGGTAACACGACTGGTGGCCTCACCGCAAAGGAGCTCGCAGATGCACCGACCGCGGTGGTTCTCACTACTAAGGAGCGTCTTCCGAACGGAAAGGAAGTGGAGGAAAAAGCTGTCGTGGCTCCCACTCCAGTGGATGGTCCAGCTGCCGCTGCTGCTGCCCTCGAGAAGCCATATCAGCCGCCGAATGTGCGGTACAGTACCATGTCGGAGGAACAAATCATGTACAAACTGAAGGAGATCGTGAACAAAGAGGATCCGAAGAACTCCTATAGCATGATCAAGAAGATCGGTCAAGGGTGATTTTTAATCTTCTTAGAGCTTGTCAACGTCTCATTGATACGTTTCATCTTGTCCAGCGCCTCTGGCCACGTCTTCGTAGCGAAAGCACTGTCTTCGGGCAAGAAGGTAGCCATCAAGCAAATGGACCTATCTGCGCAACCACGCAAGGAGCTCATCGTGAATGAGATCCTCGTCATGAAGGAGTCCCAGCACTCGAACATTGTCAACTTCCTTGACTCGTTTTTGATCAAGGGATCAGATCTATGGGTCGTGATGGAATTTATGGAGGGCGGTGCGTTGACTGACGTTATTGAAAACAACACTCTCGAGGAGGATCAAATTGCAAGTATTTGTCTTGAGGTACGCTAATTCTATGAGAGCGGTTGCAGCGTTACCTGATGCTGGTTGCTGTTAGACATGCAAGGGATTGCTCCACCTTCACGAGCGGAGCATCATTCACCGTGATATCAAGTCCGACAATGTATTGCTAGACTCCCAAGGGCATGTGAAAATCAGTACGTTGAGATATCCGTAAAAGGAACATTCTAGCTGGCTGACTTGCGTGACTAGCTGATTTCGGCTTCTGCGCGAAACTCACCGACCAAAAGTCGAAGCGGGCGACTATGGTTGGCACGCCGTATTGGATGGCACCTGAAGTAGTGAAACAAAAAGAATATGGCGCCAAAGTGGACATCTGGTCCCTCGGCATCATGACGATCGAAATGATTGAGAATGAGCCGCCGTACTTAGATGAAGAGCCATTGAAGGCTCTCTATCTCATCGCGACAAACGGCACCCCGACACTCAAGAATCCGGAGAAATTGAGCAAAGAGTTGAAGAGCTTCTTGAGCGTATGCCTTTGCGTCGATGTGAAGAGTCGTGCAACTGCCCAGGAACTTCTCACAGTACGCCCCACCGTATTTTAATTGCAGCGTCCTGTGCCTCACATTCCTTGCTATTCGCAGCACGAATTCTTGGCCAAGGCATGCTCGCTGTCCGGCTTGATGCCACTCCTGCGATTCAGAAACAAACCAGCACCAGCTTAACCATGTGTCATTTTCTCCATCTCCATTTCATCACGCATTGTTATTCTCCACTCTGTATCATGATCTGAACGTTTTACCCTAGATTACCACCTACCTTTGAACGGACAGAACACCTTTTTTAGGGTCACGAATTTCCCGCTATCCTACCCTACTCTTTGTTATGCCCGCTGTCTCGTATCGTATAAGATGTGCGCAATTTAGGATGGTACGAATGCCTTGAGCGATTCGAAGTTGTCCTTCGCCCGTAAATGAGCATGGCACTCCATGAAGAAGTTGCCCTTTACGATTGATCGGGCTTTCCGCTGATACAAGAACTGCGGTGCGCCAAAGCTCAGATATTTTTCGCAATTTTCTCATTACCAACGCATACTTTGGGAAATTCAACCTCATTGGCGCACTCTAGCGACCTTCTACGCTCCTGCACAGTTGCGCATTCGGTCGAGATGATTTGCGCGACGCGTTCCGACCCACCGACCGACGTCCTAAGTTTGCACCATGCTCGCCGAGCACACGTGTCGCGCTTTTCCTCAAATATTTCGCGATTTTTTGATTAGTCGTGTGAGGATGGGTTGTCTCGTGCGTTTCTACGCGTTTCTACGTGTTTCAAAAGGGAATATTGCGTGCCTGCAATGCCAGGCAGCGAGGTACGCAAGTGCGAAACTGAAGGGTGATTAATATTTGGCTGTAGCGACGAAGTAACTCTGCAATTCCGCAAAAAGGGTAAACAGAATCAAGGCGGTGTCCCTGAAGCACGTGCAGTTGCGATCGGGGCAATGTGGACCTCATCTGCCGGTGAGACAGTTGTAGCCATCGTATCCGTGGACAATAAGACCAGAGGCTGTATTAGACTTATTCTAGGCTTTTGCTCAGAGCAACAACCGTGCGCTATTGTGATATGAAACGTGATGCTAGTATACGGTACAATGTGTTGGTTTCAATAAGGCGTGAATGCTGCAAGGCGAAATTTGTTAATTCCACATCAAGACCTTCGCTGAGCGTAGTCTGGTACGAAGAGGAAGATGGTATTGTAGTGGAAGAGGGTTGCGATTGCATGTTGGAAGTCGAAGGCTCCTCCGCTACTGGCTCTGACGTATCGGATTTAAGTACCGCAAGCGCAAATTTGGCCACCTAAGCCATGAGCGACAGTGCGCCGGCGAAATGGTGAGCGAGGCTAGTCGGAAAGGTGAATACAATAATACTAATCTCGTTACTTACCATTCTCACAGCACGAGCCGTTCGACCTTCGTCGTCAACCGCTGTCCCTTGTTCTTCTCTTTCATACTCGTCGATAGTCCTCATACAATTCAAAATGAATCGTTCGACGACGATAGATTGTACGATGGGAAATTGTTGGCCTAAACTTAAGAAGTGAGCTGAATGGCGTAATAAGGGGAGCGGATCTCACCTAAGTCCCTTTTATGAGTCGGTAAACCCCTTTCGAGCCTAAGGAGGTTGCCAATAACATCGAACGAACTAAACATCGGAGGAAGAGAGCTGAGTGCATCGACATATAGTTCCAATTCGGCGTTCTTGAATGAATATATGGAATCGTTCTTGGAGTGAGCGACTTTCTCATCGGACGTTTCGATACGCAGTATTCGAGCCATGACAGCGGGCGCTATTCGGCCATTCAGGGTGGTGAATGCAGCGACAGCGTCAGGGTGGAGTGTTGCCCTAAGTTCGTACAAACATGTGTCAGGAAGGGCTCTTAACAGCCTCTGTGGCAGCATATTTTAGCGTATATTACACATTAGATGCGAACAGGAGCCCACTGTAGTGACTCACTCGCTGTTCCGAGAGACTCAGTACTCGTGTCTGAGCCTCGGATAGAAGCTGACCGCACAAGCTCCGTTCAGAGTCATTTCCGTTCCCAGTCGCACCACGCAGCGACGGCACTGCAGATGTGGAGGAGACATAACCGTATCGGACATTTGGATCCGATGACAGACCACAAGACGTCTCCTGCTCTCCAAGAGGGTGAGGTTGTGATATGGACGCAAGGGGTGCCGAAGGGAGCCCGATTGAGCCAAGGAGGCCCTCAAGCACAGCGCGAGGACGAAATGCGTCTAGCTTCGAATATGGGGCGTTGTCAGACATCGAGTCACATTCTCATACTGTTAAGTTACTACCTCTGCACCACGGTCGCTCAGTATAAGGTCCAGCGCATCGTTGTATATCTTTGATATCGGTCCTTTGGTTACTTTCTCTGGGCTCACGACAGAAGCTTCAAGAACAGATCGAAAAGGGTTCAAGGCGACGGGATGCGGAGTGTACAATTTATACACAATGTACGCGCAAAAGCATCGCGCTGTCCAGAAGTCCACCTCAGATGACTGTATTCCACATGTGTAAGGCATTCTGAAATAGTTTCTCTATGACGCTTACATCTGAGGGGCGATCGCTTCGGCTAATGGTAGGAAGCAGGTGCTCAAGAGCAGCTTGGAAATATGCCGTCTGGGGAACGTGGGCAATGAAATCTAGATATGCATCGGCGCAGCTTGTCTGGGCAGAGGTAGATGAAGGATCAAATGGAGAAGGCATTGTTTCATGTTGACTTCTCGAAATAAACAAATAAACCAGATATATTCAGAACTTTACCCAATCAACAAATACACTCCCCGGCGAGCCCAGATTTGCAGTCACTGACACTTCGCATACATTAATCAATAGAAACGCGGTATCGGCTCAACTCTTTCGCTCCCACATCGAACTTACCAAAGCATACACATGCAACCTTGAAGGGTCATACCAAGAAACTCACAGTCGGGTTATTAACTACATTGACGCCACCCGAATCGGGCGCGACGTGCATGTTCCGTGTAATTGTTCGCATCCCCGTGCGGTACGGTGCGGGGCCCGAGCGCCCATGCCGACTATGACGACGGGCGGGCACGCGCACCCTATTTGCGATCCCCCCTGGCTGGGTGTTCTGGGGTTAACCCACTCATGCAGCCATGATTCCGGCCACGGTGGTGCTACATCTTGACATGTTGCATTAACGCGCTGCTCGGACGGCGAAGAACTAAAAGATGTTTAATGCTGGCCGAGAGAGCGGGGATGCCAAGCGATTAGAAATTGGGAGCTGAACCATCAATAACTGAGGGAGTGACGCGGCAGGTAGCCTTCTGAGAGCCCAGCTTGCTTAATATCGCTCAAGTGGCCCAAGGAATGCATCAGAACCAGTGTAAGGCCCTTCCGCGCCTGGGCAAGACATAATACGCAAGATCCAGAGACAGGTTTGGCCCAATATAGTCCAAAAAATACAAGCCAGTTAGAGATTGAAACACGAGGTCCCAGGTTTCAAGTCTTTTTGTCTCATCATGGCACACGGCCGCGAAAAGGTGGGATGGATGAGATTTTGCAGGAAGAGAAACACACCGGAAAAACAGGTTGGGATGCGGTGTGATTGTGCATTGTGCATGTGCGTCATGGAGGCTCATCCAAGCGCAGCATCGCGGATACTACTCATCCTAGAGAACCACGGAATTCGAGAGACGGTTGTGCTAGAACAGTGATCCAATGGACTATGCAATGACATGCGCCTGCCAGCCCAACTTCGTCGCCATCACGACATGTCGGAACTAGAATACACGGAATATCTTGTCGCTGCTCTGAGTTAGCCATGAATCTACATTTCGCCGCAGCACTGGACGTGAACGGAAATATATAACCGCGGGCCCGAAATGGGGATGTTTGAATCCATATGAGCTCCCTCACGCAAAATGAGAGCCGCATGAAGGTTATGGTCGGTGTAGACACAGCACAGCGTGATCCAAGCAGCAACTTGAAGTGCAAGATCGACATAGAGCTCCATAGTTCCAGGCGTCCGAAAACCCATGCCATTTAGTAGATAGAAGAACTACTTTCAACATGCTGTGCGCTGAGCGAACGAAATAAGACTTGCAAGTGCTGCCAAATTCAAGTGAAAATGAGTCAAATGACTCCTGCATATTGTTCGGCTCGTTGGGTGTAACGATGTCGCATTACATTCGGCCGTTGCACAGCACAGCCAGCCGTGTGCGGGGCATCGAGGAAGGATCTGCTTGGTCGGGGCCTTTGCTTGTCTGTGTTGGGTGCTGTTGACTCACTTTTGACCTCGGTCGTCATCTTAACTGGGGAGCGCAGCCTCCCGAATTATCATTCCATAGTTGTATATTTGTATTTTATTTCTGTAACTAGTTACGGTCGCCCTAGGCGCCAATACGGCAGCCCAACGCGGTTAAACACGACTCCATCCATCCATCGTCATCTTAACTGCGGCCTGCATGTCATTTCTCGGTCTGCCGCCCTCAGATCGCCATGTGGTAGTATTAGCGTGAGAGCTAGCGCGTGGAGTCGACTTATCGTCGTTAGACGATTAGCTACGCAACCTGAACTGAATGGGATTGACGGGAGAACGATGTGGAGCGGATATGAACAAGGAGCGACCGTTCG
>Ga0307508_10000582_pt1 | contig 43521 bp, 59 predicted proteins | sample 9_EM_MG_FD_203089 | JGI IMG/M metagenome (GOLD analysis project Ga0307508, IMG submission 203089) | Populus trichocarpa ectomycorrhiza microbial communities from riparian zone in the Pacific Northwest, United States - 9_EM | ecosystem: Host-associated > Plants > Roots > Unclassified | place... | reverse complement strand
CATTCTGCGTCATAGGCCTCTTGGTTGTAGCCCACGTGCGTTTTGATACCCGACCAGGTCAGCCCCCTCTTCCACACCACAGCGTACCCAGCAGCGCCATCGTCCAGCCGCGACCCGTCCGAGAACATGGTGAGCCCGGGCCGCTCTTTCTCCGCCTCAGCCTTAACTAGCCTCGGCTTCCTCCTCTTGAGGCAACTCCGCGTCGAGGAATTCTGGCTCCTCAAGCAGAATTGTGCTCTCCGTCCTTCCGGCGTAGGTGCGGGCTTTTGTGAGCGTGCTCCAGAATAATGTAGGAATGCAGATTCAGTATATCAGAATTTCTCGTCGCTCATTTCCTTATAACTATCCCTTGGGTCTTATGCAAGTCATCTCTTTATTGCGAGCGCCTGTTTGTGCATGGGGATGGATGGAGGATGGTTTTTCCGTTGATCCATGCATGTAGTACGAAATCGGATACACAAAAATAATTCAGTTCCCAATTCTGGGGTTCACATGCATTGAAAACCTCGTCATGGACCTTTGACGCCTGTCTAGACCCTACTCGATTTCGGATACCTGGTGGGAGCCGCCCCGTCGGTCCTCCTACGGCCACTGGGGACTGGATCTGGTTTTCTTATGAAAGGGATCCGTTCGTTACATATATACACCCCATATGCGGAGCAGTCATCAGTGACCAGTCCCGAACCCAATCGTACTGTGAAGCGCACTGTGAGCGTTGAGTGGAAACTATTGAGCGCTTCGAATGCTTCCTTTGGAAATAATGGATACATAACTATGTCATTCCGTGCTGCGCTGGAGACTTGTCCGCTCACTCCGTCTTGCACCATGGCCCAAACACTGTGCCACGGCCCACGGCCTCACGCCCTGATTGCGACGCCCTTCCTCTTCTTGTCCCCGGCTGAGGAAGACGCGCAGAGTGAGGTGTGGGAGTGGCAAGTCCGGGAGCGGAGAGAAAGAGAAGAGGTGCGGAGGCTGGAAGCTGTGGAGCTGGGTGCTGAGGAGAGGAGTAGGATATCCGGGGGCGCTCCTTTTGTACTCTCCCTTGTTATTTCCCTTGTTAGATTATTTCCTTGGTACGCTTTATTACTTTCGGGACAGGCCTGGGTAGAGTACAAAGGGGAGCTTGCAACGAGCCACCTGCAGACTGTCAAGCAGCGTTCCACAACCATCGCCATTACCATAACAATAACAACCACCACGATCATAATGGTCGGGATGCGAGTACAGGCAAAAGAGTGAGAGAATACTAGGCGACAGACTGAAGAGAGAGAAAATGAATCACGACTGACACGAAGACAGCCATTGCCATTAGCTATACAGAGGAACTTAGCAGTGCCAGCGACTACGACAATCTGGTGGCTCGGTGTCCAACATTAGCGGGAGGCCAGTTGAAAGGAGTTTTATGGCAACACGGGCACGGACGCGGTGGTTGAGCACAGCGGCGACTCACTGCAGCCGCAACGCAGCAATAGAATCAGACTGGCGTAGTCTACGCAAGGAGCCGGAGAGAAAGTATCCAATATGAGTACGTAGAGGTTGTGTTATGTACATCCAACTCTGAGTGTAAAGAATCGGCTGATGGGAAGTTGTCTCACGAATCGCTTGCTCCAGTACGCGAAAGTCCTTCTCGTTTGATCCTTCGGATTGTCGATTCGATGCGTGGCTATTGCCAAGGGAGGGACTGCAGGGTACGTCGCAAGTAACGCTGCATTGTCGTGATGGGAGTCGGTTGTACCAGTTCTTTCCGATAAGATCGATATTCGGATCGAGCAGATTTCCGGATCGATCCCCGTTGGCTGTTTGGAGGTTGCTATTTTCTGGTACTAACAATACCCCGTGGCAATTGCGCTTGCCGGCGCAATTTTGCTAACAGGCATTGGGTTATGCATGGACAAACAATTGGACGAGCTACGATAGGAAACGGGTTCGAAGTTCCCTCGTGGTTGAGGAGTGGGACTGTCCAGCGTGATTATTGCTTCGCATTAGATCTGATCACCCAGTTTCACACGGCGGTCAACGAGCAACGGGCTTTTGATTACCGACTATCCTATGCATATATGTGTGTATATATATATATTTACCTACTTTTATGTATCGGCCAATATCCAACGTCTCAGTGGGGGGTGGGGGAAAAAATAGCAATAAATAGGCAAGAACGCAAGAACGCCGGAATGCCAAACCCAATGAAAACACACTCTATGGCCCAACCAATGTGTCACTGCCTATGCCCTGAACACGACGCCCTTCTTCTTCTTGTCCCCGGCGAAGCGGGTGCAGCCCTTCGGCACGTTGAAGCCGTCGACGCGGAGACCGGTGACATCGTCCGCGGCGGCGTCGACGCCGAGGCCGCGCTTCGCGAAGCCCGCCCAGATCTCGCACTCGTTCTCGCCGCCGGTGAGGGCCTTGTCGGCGTCGACGATGGCGTCGCGCGCCGTCAGGAACGTGGGCCGGCACGGCTGCAGCTTCATCGCCTCGAGGACGAGTTTCATGGCCAGCTGGCGGCCGTGGGCCGGGATCGCCGTTCCGCGGCGGAACGTCGGCATCGGGTCGTAGTGGTAGCCGTGCTTCTCCTCCAAGTTCCACATCACCTCGTTCAGCATCGTCGCCCAGACGCTGCCGACCGCGTGCACGACGTCGAAGCCGGCCGTACCCACCGTCGAGTACAGCGTCGGGTTCGTCGTGAGCGAGGTCGAGTACGGGTACATGCGGAGCCCCCTGCCGCTCGCCCAGCCTCCCAGGATGTAGTCCGTCTCGCGCGAGTCGTTGGGCTTGACCCGGATCGCGTTGCCGAAGAAGTCGCCCCAGCCCTCGCCCATACCCCCGGCCTCGATCGTGGACAGGCAGCTAGTCGTCGACGGCCCGCCCGTGAGACGGTTCGAGAGTCCGTGGGTGTACTCGTGGATCACGATCACTGTGGAACTTGTCAGCGCTGCGCTTCCCACGGGCGAGGGCTCTTACAGGCATCGAAATCTCCGTCGCGGAGAGCTCCTCCAGCGCTGTTCCAGAGGTACATCCTCATGCGGGGCCGGATGCCGTCCGGACGCGTCAGGAAATTTGCGTTGTTGTATCCCGAGCCGTCCTGAGCGTTGAGCTGGACGGCATCGCCTCCGATCCCGCCTGGTCCCGTGTTGACCTCCTCGAAGTTGCCGGCCGCCTCGGTGAATCCGAGAAGCTCAAGGAGATCGTGGAACATGTTGGAGGTGTAGAACAGCTGCGTCACGGCGGCATCAATGTACGACTTCGAGTCCTCGGCCGAGATGTTGTACAGGAAGTCGAAGACCAGGTCCTTGCCGCCGTCGGGACGCGTGTTGTTCACGAACTCGCTACCTCCGTCCCAGTTCTCCTGCGCCCAGCCGTTGTTTCCGCGCGTGTCCGTGTAGGTCACGTCGCCAGCGGTGTGCCAGCCGTTGGGAGAGGCCTTGCGGTTAAACGGATCCGTGACGAGCACACGCGCGCCTTCCGTGGGATCGCTGACGCCAAGGGGACTGCATCCATCGGTCAGCCACTGCCGCGCGTGCCCGGTATACGGGCGAGACACTCACAAGACCTTGTACTCGGCGTCCGAGACATAGTCGATCGCACCGACGACGTCGGCAGCGTCCTTGGCGTTGACATAGGTGATCATGTAGCTGTCGTCGAGGTCGGTCTCCAGGCGCCATGCGGCCTTGACATCGTTGCCGGTTGCATAGTAAACCAAGTCCGCCCGGGGCTCCTAGGGATCGACACTCGTCAACATTCAGGTCGACGCATAGCGGGGGTGGAAGGCAACATACTTCCTGGGCTCCCTCGACACCGACGAGGACGTACGACTGTCCGTTCCCGGTCAGCGGAGTCTCGGGAACGGCCTCGGCGTTATCAACGCTGAGCGGGTATCCCAGCTTGACGATGGCGCCTTCCAACGCATCGAGAGGATCGATGAGATCGGCTCTCTTGACGATCGGCGGGGCGCTGACCTTCCCCTTCAGCAAGCTGGAGCCGCTGGAGAGGATGGAGCCGTCCCTGTTGACGTTGACGTTGGCCTGGGCGTTCTTGACGTCGATGCCGTTGAGGGTCTGCGTGTAGTAGCCATGCCAGATGCCGGTGTCCTCGTCGGTGTAGTGGTCCGGCCGAAGGCGGACCTCGGCGCCGGGCGCGATCTCCTTGAGGTGCTGCAGGGCGATCTCCTGCGGACTGCCTGCCGCCGCCGTATCGGCGCGGCTACGGAGCTTCCGCGTCTGCTTGTGCTGCTCCGAGTTGAGGTAGACGCCGTGTCTGGTCTCGGGGATGGCGTACGACTTGCGCTCAGCGTGCGCGGCGACGCTGGCAGCGAGGAAAACGAGAGTGAATGCGGTCGAGAAGCGCATCTTGGAAAAGGAGTGGATTGCTCTGGGACTAGGAGTGAAGAGTGAAGCCCACCGTCGAGCGGGTCGTCCGACGTTTATAACCGTCTCAACCCATCTCACCCATCCCCTCTCACGAGCGAGTCCCTGATGATGGAGGTGGGGGGCCGCCCAAGTTCCCCCAATGGTGATGCACAGCTCGCAGATAGGAGGCGATAGAGGAGGGGGCGGATATCGTGCTCTCGCGTGCTACGGGTCCCCCGCGCACCGAATCTCGCGGCCTGCCATCCACTATGCGGATTGGACAGCAGGCACATTCATAATCTGCGAGCGAGAAGGAAGTTCCAGAAGACGCCGCGCCGGCGGACAGATGGTAGGCCGTGAGATCTATTCGACACCCAGTTAGTGGCACATTTCACGGACGTGAAGGGAGAGGGAGACAACGTTTGGCTGCCTGCATCGGAATGCAATTATTTCATTGCGTACATAGCTCCAACGGGCAGGACGCGTGCGAGACAGCTGCACGGTCAGCTCGAAACTTGTGGCTGCCCCCGACACAACTCAGCCGGATAGATATGTATCTCTCGCAGATTGTGGATGTACATAGAGCGTGTAGATACGCCAACCATCGTATGAGGCGCAGCAGTAGGGCGCATCCGCATGTCCGTCCGTCCGTCCACTCGGATGCGGTGTAGCTACTTATGTGCCTGCAGAATTCAACGGTCTGTATGGCCATCGCTGACAAGGATGGACCGGCGGGAATTTCCTCACGCCTTGTCGCAACCGACTGCAATCCTTGCCGTCCATCCCACTGCTGCACCCAGAATAGGGAGGACGTAGATATGTACGACCAGATGAAGATTCGATATTTCGGCAGGGAGGTCCACTCGGAGCTCGACATCAGCGTGTAACCGCCCGCCGCACGCTCAATATGGTTAGTACCGTGGCTGCGTTTCCCCTTCCCCTTTGCCGCTCCCGCAGATGACCTCAGCAGATGGGCAATATCGAGCTCGAGCGGTGGCGCACCACTGGCGGAGCGTGGTCGTGGGCCGGCAATCTCGCACATCTTTTCGGAGGCGACGAATGAGCTGGGAAAGGGAGAAGAGGGGCCCTTGGAGAGCAGTTGTGGCCTGGTGGAAGGAATGGTTGAGACCTCGGCTGAGGATGCTGCGTGTGCGCACCCGTGCTCTCGACACAGTAGCATTGCAATCGGTCATTTGCGTAGTGCTCATTCGAGAGCCGCCCGCCGGAATAGATACTCTGAGATTGCGCTGCGAGATGCTGCATTGCACCGTCAGCATCATCAGCATCTTTTTTTATTATTCATCAATCGTGTGCGACCTAACTACCAAATAACTAGATCATGGGGCCTGTCCCCACAGTGATACGACGCACCAAGGAAAAATAACAAAGGAAATGGCAACGGGAATCACAAGGTAAAGACAAAAGAAAAGAGATGTAGCTGCCGATCGATAGCCGCAGTGAGCATCGCTGATCTCCACCGGAGTCGAACTCGAGTCTCGCTGTACCACACATGCGCAGGGCCGTTGCAGAAGCGGACAGTGTTCTTGGGTGTGTGTGCGTGCAAGCGTCCGAACACGGATGCATCACGAACATGGGGATAAGGTTGATGTTCTCGCTACCGTCTGTTTTTGGCAGCAGGGCAGAGAAGTGGTGTACATATATCATATTCATAGATATCTGCAGAGTGAGTTCGTCTACCCTGCCGGTCCGGTCCGACCCGCCTCGGCTCCCCGCTTTCCCCTGAACGCGGCGTGTCGGCGCGGCGGGCGGAACATCACCGCGGCCCCGGTCATCACCATCATCACCATCGTCACCCCCGCCTCACATGCGAGGCGAGATTCACACGCATCCAGTCTCAGCCAGCGGCGAGGCATGGAGATGGACACGCTCCTTTGCCGTCCATTGCCCGTTCGAATTCGAAGCGTGAAGCCGCGGGCTCGCGCGCAGTCTACACGTCGTGAAGCGCACATACCAGCGGGAGTTACATATCGCTCTGCATATTTAAGTACCTAGAAGCTACATCCAACCGCTGCAATCGGCATCTCCTCGCCCATCAGCGTTTGCAAATTGTTTGCAGTGCGGACTGCATAGCGGCATGCTAAGCGCATTGCCGCCCCACTAGCGGGCACTTACGGCCCAAGCTCCGCAACGGACTTACAACCGGCGACGGCTCGGGGGACAGCACGGCACCGGCACAGCACCCCACCCAGCCCGGCCCGTCCTCATCCCGATCGAGCAGTGCAGAGTTAGCTCTGCCATGCTTAGCGCCAGCAGCGGCCGACGCAACCACTGCTGGAGGCAGTTACCCGGTGTGGAACCGGCCGGAATGGCAACAGCTGGTATGAATCGGCGGAACCGGTGGAACCGGCTGCCGAGAACCAGTTTGACTGGTGGAACTGGAAACAAAATCTGCTGGTCGGTCCCGCCGGAAGGACCAACCGAACCCAGCCCCAGACGCAAAGATTCAAAAGATAAGGATCTCGTCGTCTTGCAGCTTCCGGTGGCGAATCCTTAAGATACGTGCAGTACATCCCTGGGGTTCGCGACGGTTGCTGCATATATTTTTTTTGCTCAATACTCGCATTCGACCTTGTGTAGATCATAGCAAGCCAATGTCTTCTTATACTCCGAGTTCCTTTATTAGGGAATGTCGACCGAAGAAGAGACAGGATCCAACCCGAAGAGAAAAACCAAAACACACCTAGTCTGTGCGAAGGGCCTGGGGAGCCATAAAACTCAGCGACCAGGAGAATATAAACCAACTTGCCGAAGTCAAGCTCGGGCGAGTTACGATGAGACTCTCCAAACCCAGACGGTCCCTACTAGGAAACTTTCTGGGCAAGGCTCTTCAGCAGTGCGAAGGATGCCGGCCTCTGGTGTTTATTCAGACAAAATTCAAATACCATGTCTGAGGAAAGTTTTTACTATCTGACCAAAGATACGTAGTTGATAGCTTAAGGATCTAGCTAAGTCCCGAAGAGTTTTGATGCACATCTTGTCGGATGGATTTTATAGACTTCAATTGTCTGCAATTCTCTTCCAAAAGTGATACCTCGCACAAAGATCACTCTCTTCCTCGAGTAGTTAGAGGGCATGGACGTTCTTTTTTGCTGCAGGGTGAGATTTATGGCTTCCCAGGCCCGCGGTTGCTGCATATGAGCGAATGACGACTACTCGCATGCAGCTATTTTTTTTTCTTTTTTTCTTTCTTTTTCGGCTTCTTCGTATGATCGGGTTGCGGCTCCAGTTTCCTGCCGATGCCCACAGAGGAGATGGAGGACGTCGAGTGATGTTCTATGGCGCACGTCTTTGGAGATATCGGTCCAGTGCTCCAGTGCATCCACTAATGCCAGGGGAATGCATACAAAAGGGCAAGGCGTGTCGACAAGAAAAGGGAAAAAAAGAAGTAACTTTCTTCCAAAAGTCCTAGAATAAACAGTGCTCCATAAACTCCGAAACAAACAAGTTGCAAGATAAAAAATAAAAAAAAAGGTAAGCCGAAATTAGAATCAAAGAATAGCATGCTGCATACGACACGCGGTCATCCCCACCAACGCAGCTACGTGTGTAATTACTCTTCCATCGCCTCGGGCTCCTCGCTACCAGAGGCCTCCATCTCCACGGATCCCTCGCGATCGGCTTGCTCGGCCTCCTGCTGCAGCATTCGCTGCGTGTGGCGCTTGAGACGTTCGCACTTGGCCCGGAGGACGCCGACGGCCTCGATGAAGATGTCATCCGAGTCCCACTGTCCGACGCTCTCGACGAAGACTGCCCACCGCCGTTAGCGACTGCGTCCTCGCAATGCATGCCCCGAAGGAGAGAAGAACCCACAGATGAAATGATCCCTGACCCTGCCCAGCTTGACCTTGCCCTTGAACTCGTCGTGTCTGAGCACCTCCCTGCTGACGGTGTCGTTCCTCGGGTTGACGACCTTGGCCTCGCCGTCCTCGATCTCGACGACGCCTTTGGGGAAGCAGGCCTTGAACCTCTCCGCCGCCTTGCCCCTGATGGGCTCGAGGATGGTGATCTGCGGCAGAAGGCGGTATCCGCAGGTAGCGACGGGCGAGAACTTGGCATGGTCCTTGCCGAGCCCCTTCACCGCATGACTGGTGACGATGATCTCCTGCCCTGGTCGCAGCTTTGCGATAACGGTGTCCGGATTGCCCGCGCGCACCGGATCGTCGCCGAACCTCAGCTGCTGGGCCTCGTTCGCCGGCCGCCACTCCAGATCCCGCGCGTACACCATGTGGCGCTCGTACAGCTTGTCCTTGTCCGTCTCCTCCGGCGATACCTTCGGGATGCGCTCGCACTCGACGTGCAACTGCAGGATGAGGGTGTCGTGGACGGTGGGCATGTACGGCAGGTTGTTCTCCGGGTTCTTTCCCTGGCGCGGCCACTTCATGGATTTCATCGCCTCGTGGTTTCCGACGATCGGAATGAGACCCAGCCGGTGCGCGAGCACCTCGTCCTGGATCAACGACGTGTTGTTCAGGAAGTAGCACTGCTCGATGGCGAAAGAGTAGACTTCCGCGATCATGATCCGTCGGAAAGCATTGACGATCGACGCGTCGACGCCCACGAGGTCGAATTCAGCGTGGTAGCGGTCGTTGCGGAAGAAGTCGACACGGAAGCGGTCGCGGAACTTGGAAAGGTCCCACGAGTGGTCTTCGCCAGGCCAATGACCCGGGAAATCGTTGCTAGTAACATTCGACACCGTCTCGGCGTGGATGCCGACAATCTGCAGTTCCTACCAGTCAGGCTAGCGACCACCGCTGGCATTTGGGCGACATACATTTCTGCTGTCAGTGTCCACTGAAGGCATGGTGAGAATGTTGAGGTGAGTTGCGATTCCAAGGTTCAAAATTTGTTTGCGAAGAGATTAGAACTAGTTAACTGGCCGGAAAATCCGCAGAGCCTCAATCATCGCTTAAGGTGTAACTAGCATTGACACCAATTCCAAATGGGCTAGTGGGAATCACAATTTATCCCCCGAATCATGTCCACCTCCGACGTTGACCCGCAAAAGAAAGAGGTGTGTATCAGGTCCTCGCTTCTTGATTACCTCTGTGTGTTTCCGCGGAGCTTCTCTAGCATGGCTCATTGAGCTGGCCTCGCCGGGCGGGATTGTGGTCTATGAAAGTTTCGCGCAGTATGAACGATCAGCAGCAGCTTTGACTTACACCATTATTCCTGTCTATGGCGTCTATCAATCTCAGAGTAGCACTACATGTATCCCACCCATCTATGAGCAACAAGTGCCTCTAATTTTCTTCGCTATCGTCGTCCTCGGACCCGTCGTCATCGCTGTCACCATCCTCCTCATCCTCCTCATCCTCCTCCTCCTCTTTACCGTCTTTCAGTCCATACTTGACTCCATAATCGTCCTCAAAGTCTTTCAGTGTCTTGAGTTGTGCATTGAACCCGTCCTTCCTGAACTGGGCGGCGATTTCCTTCGGAGCCAGTCAGTATCATCCACATTGTTCGTACGATGGCAAGAGCATACCTGTGCCTTCAAGGGCGTGGATGCAACAGCCACATTACTCGTCTCAGGGTCGAAGCAGGGCAGGACGAGGCTGTTTAGCACCGCCTTTAGGTCATCCACCGTGAGTTCCTTGATCCGTCGTAGCAGTATGGTGTTGAAATCCTTGGGGGTGCCGTGAACAACCTGTCGGATGAAGCTGACGGTCCCCGCTCCACTCATGTTGGGTTCCGAGTCAGCAAAGATTACAACGATACTGGAGATAGCGCCTTCCAGCGAGTTTTGGTCGAATGCCGTGGTTCCGTCGGCAAGGTCGGTAATGACTTTCTTTACGGCAGCGAATGCTTTGTATGCGTCGGAAGAACGGTAAACGTCAAAGGAGATCTGGCCAGCATCGTGATCCCTTGTCATGTGGACGCCGTATGCAAGGCCGCTTCCTCGGGCGGCAATCCAAAGCGGACCCTCAGTAACTCCGAGATACGAAAGAACAAGCATCAAAGCAGGCAGTTGGGGATCATCGTAAGTTGATGGGCCTTTGCAAGTATGCATCGAGTAGGAATTGTCGATGGTCGGCATCTGAACGACATTGCAGATGCCTCCAGGATTCTTTCCGGCGCCTGTGAGACGATCTGTTCGCTTGTCCAGTGGGGCAAGTGCTCCGCTGAAGGCCCGGTTCTCGACGAAGGGCTTCCAGGCAGAAACAGGGTTCTTCAGCTTTTCCACATCGGCGATGACTAGAATACGGAAATTCTCCAGCTTGCAGAATGCCGATCTCAATTGTTCGAACTGCTTGATGACAGCCTCGGGGTCCTCCTTCAGGAGAGCCTCGATACGCTTGAGGTACTTGCTTTTGACCAGTGTGTCTTTGGCCCGACCGATCGATTCACGAGCGAACTCAACCATGTTCCTAACGGAACCGACCATCTATATCCGTCAGCACAATCGCACCACCAACAGCCGCCATAGCCACACACCTTGCTGCCCTGCCTCTTCTCGTCGGGAATGTCACTCTTCATTTTTGAGTTGATTATGCCGAGTCGCTGACGATCTGGTCAGCGTCAGGAATTCCTTTCTCCGGATTGCACACACCTTCTGATCGAAGATGCTGTCCCAAAGCAGGGTCTTCAGCCATTTGATGGCCGCCTCGTATTTCTCAGGTTCTACCTGAAGCCGGATTCTAACCGATTCAGGCATGGATACATAGCTGCCAGACGATATGCCATAGTAGATAGTGTCCTTCTCCAACAACGGAACTACTTGCTCGTACTCCACACGAACACCGTCCATCATCACCGGTGAGTCAAAGAAAAGTTCCCAGTAGAGTGGGATCAGTGGTCTCAGCACGACCGGGATGGACTCTGTTGATACAAACAAGTTGATATGGACGAACTTCGACGGAACACTCTCGAAGTGGAGATACAAAGGCATGTCTCTACTGTCCTGGTCGACGATCTGCTGCAAGGGGCTATCGCTGCAAGTACAACCCAGCCATCAGCATCAATCCGGTATCCCAGACACCACAAAACTTACTGCTTGCCATCCTTTGCTAGCCCTGCCTTGACAGTTGTAGTGCTGATGAAGTGGATCGTATCCACATCCGGAACCTTGAACTGTCCCACAACCTCCGGCGGAATCTCCCTATCGTTTTCGGCCTTCGCGGCATCCAAATTTTCTTGGAGCTTTTTCAATCCATTGGGACCTAGCTTCTCAATGCGAGCAGATATCCGCTTTTGCTCGTCCTCCTCGATCTTCTTGAGCAGCTTGGCAGACGGACGGCCAAGTATCGAGACGTGGTGGTTGTCCGCCAAGTACTTTCGCATAAAGTCCCTCCAGTCCTGATCGGTCCAGCGCTTCAGCACCTCGTAGTTCTTGAGGCTCTCTATCGTTCTGAGGTCGCTTCCGTCCCGGTTTCCAAACAGGTGATCGGTGATGATGGGAGTCGATAACGAATACCCGCTGGATTCTGCAGAGAACACCGTCTGGCGTCTGGTGCGGTGAATCAATTCTGTGAGGTACTCCATATTCAGAGGCTCGTCCACGGTCTTCCTCAGGACTTCAAAAAGCTTCTTCTCGGCAGCCTCGAGTTTGTCGGTGTTGACGGCTGTCAGCTGCAGCCAGAGAACGGTGTCCGGGCGCTCCTCGCTATAGAATCGAACACCAGAACACCACGGATCCTCAATCTCGACCATCTCCTTCTCCAGAACCGAAGCCGACGACCCAGCGAGATACATGCTGACAACTTCGATTGCCACCATCATCACGGGGTCCAGGCAGCTGGGTCCAAGGAGCCCCACCATGACCTCACCCATCGATTCATCCTTTTCGGGAAACTCAACAGTGGCAATGGAGGACCTGGTGAGTGGCGGAACGGGGGGAGAATCTATCCAAGGTCTTGGCACCCGTGACAACGTCAGCTCTTTCGCATGCAACTACTCATCAGAACCATTCCAGCATCTCACCTTCTCCACGGCGCATCAACAGGTGGAACGTCCGTAATAATTCCATCCTCAAACTTATCCAACACCCCAAGCAGGTTATCATGGTCCACCTCTCCGATGATGATAACGCACAGATTCTTGGGCTGGTACATCTCCTTATGAAACTGCCGAATTCTATCGGCTGTAAGGACACGCAACGCCTCCATCATACCCCCGGTCTCATATCTGAAACCCACCCCCTCGGGATACAGCATCTTCACTGCTTTTCCGTTCATCAATGTTTCCTGGGAATTCTGGATGCCTTGCATCTCCGAGTACACCACGCCAGCATCCTGTCCCGCGCCGTCGATGTGGTGAACTTCCGTCAGACAGCCAGCATCCGTGAGCGTAGGGAACAAGGCGTGGTCTAGGTACACAGGCAAAATCTGGGCGAATCCAGCCCAACCAGCCGTATTGAGTGTGTAAGCGGTGTGATCTGTGGCGGTCCACGCGTTCGTATCCGAGTATGACCTGTCGTCGTCAATTTTAATCAGTGCCGGAACAGTCACTGTTGGAGGGGGGCACGAACCTGATGGCTAAGCGGTCCAAGATACCCTTGTAAGGGTAATTCTTTGAGCCCATGAAGCACAGGTGCTCGAGGGTATGTGGAGAGCCGGAGTCGTCAAAGATCTCTGTTGCGAAGGTAAAGAAACCATTGACCTTGGGACCTTCCTTATCGACCACCACGACTGCCGTTCCCGTTCGTTTCGACTCATATTTCGTGATCTTTGAGGGCGAATAGTCCATCTCGAACTCCACGATCTTGCGGAAGTGCTCTTTGGCCATGCTGGCGTGGAAGGTAGCGTTGTCGGAGAAGACGAGGCTGGTCGGCTGGAGAAACAGATCCCGGCCTCGTTCCTGGCGATAGTTGGATGTGTCAGTGGGAAGGCTGTCAAGGCAGGTTTTTATACTGGGACTGTCCGCAGTAGATAGCGAGGCGAAGAGGAAGAAAACCAAGATGACCGCTACAAAGTAAAGGGAGGCCATATTGCCTGCAATTGCAACCATGGCCAGTACAGCCAGAGGGATATGAAGGCAGAAGAAAGGAAACCGCAATCAAGAGGTAGAAGTATGGATCCTCACCTGCAGAACTGTGTAGCAACCAGAAGACTACTGGGGCCTCGTATCTGAGGGCGACGAGTTGTCCGTTTATTTTGTCGTTTTGAACAAAGTAAGGGAGGAAGAGAGTTGAATGTACCTCGTGGGTCTCTAGACTTCGATTTCAGTTAGACTTCCTGAAGACGCTCCCCCTTGTTGATGTCGGTGAATGGTTATGGCACGTAGCAATACCCCGCTAGCTGGCGCCCCGCCATCCATGGAAGAGAAAAGAGCCTCTAACTACCTAGGTATTTTGGTACCAGTAACTAACTAGCGCAGCTGCAATTTCCCCACAGCCATTCCACAGGTATAACCATGTGAACACATAAGTTTGTAATCAACCTCGTTCCCGATGCAAACAACGTCTCGCATGAGGCTCTTTGGAATCCATGGATTTGAGGACTGGTGATGGGCATTTGACCGTGCATGGTTGCCAATAGCTAACATCGCCGGGCCAACTTGAGCTGTTACACAAAAGGATCGCTGCTGTCTATGTTGCTCTGCGAGATTTCACACTAAGCTTAGGGTATGTACGAAACGAACAGTTCAGGGCTTCTATTTCCTAGCTCGATTCTCTTTGGGCATTACACCTGGTCTGACGCTTCCGCTGCCGGGACTACATAATGCAGCTGTACTTTAGTTGACCACCTGAACAATGCAGCTATCTATTCTACATACCCACGGTTGTAAATTTGTTGCAGACGGGAGAATTCCAGCAGAGATCCCAACCATGGCCTGTTAATCTCCTCCAGCTCAGCAAAAAACCTAAATTGATTACAACCGCTTTACCACTCTCTCTGCACCATCTTACACTGCAACAGATTTGCTTGGTGCTGGCATATAGGCCTGTGGGCGGCAATGACGAACCAACATCACATGTAGCACTCGTCCTTTCGAACCGTCATTCGGCCCGTCTAGAGGATTGACGGCACTTCAACGAGCTAACGATCGCACAAATATTTCGCGTCCACAGATCGCCGACTCATTTCCATTGTACGTCGTTATTAAGGCCACGCCCCCCTCCCCCCAAACCCAACCCTCATCCCATCCATCCACCCATCCTTATGACTCTAGCAGCGACAAAGCAAGGGGTTGCTAAGTGTAAAGGCGACAACAAAAGCAAGCAGAAAAGAGAGCAACGAAAAAAGAGAAGAGGAAAAGAAAAGAAACACCGTAGAAGATTTCTTGTAACAGTAACAGGGAAGACGTGAAGACATGTAAACGCGGAAAAGGATGAATGAATCGGGAAGAAGAAAAGCTTCCCCCTCCGAACCGCTTTTCGCTCCTTTCGCCAGCATTAACAGCATTTTCCCTCCTTCGAAGGTGTATCGGCAGGCTTCGTGACATCGATACGGTGGCCGCCTTCTTGGCTGAAGGGGGTGGCATCGCCGGCGTCCAGGGGTTTACTAGAGACAATTCTATAGATCTCTGTGGAGGGTGTCAGCACCATAAACGTGGGGGAGGGAGGGAATGTTGTATGGACGCGATCACTCACCGGTGAGTATGTTCTGGAACGCAAGCTCCACGTTGCTAGCATCAAGCGCAGAAGTCTCGATGAAGGAGAGGTGGTTCTCCGCTAGATGCTCGTCCAATCAGTTACAACAGTTCGTTGCGAGGTTTGGGATCCCCGCCGAAGGCCTCATACCCGCGAAGTTCTTCGCGTCGTCTGTGGGCACGGCCCTCAGGTGTCTCAGATCGCTCTTGTTTCCCACCAGCATGATGACGATATTCGAGTCCGCATGATCCCTCAGCTCCTTCAGCCAGCGCGTGACGTTCTCGTAGGTTATGTGCTTAGAGATGTCGTAGACGAGAAGAGCGCCGACGGCACCACGGTAGTAAGCCGAGGTGATGGCGCGGTATCGCTCCTGACCAGCGGTATCCCAGATCTGTGCTTTAATCGTCTTGCAATCGACCTGGATTGATCGCGTGGCGAATTCGACACCGATTGTCGACTTGCTGTCGAGGTTGAACTCGTTGCGAGTGAACCTACTGAGCAGGTTGGATTTTCCGACGCCGGAGTCGCCAATCAAGACAACTAGACAGATCGCACAAACACTGTTAGCGACAACGCGAAGCGTTTGCGAGTAATGAAGCTAGTGGTCTGTGCTTTATTCCGGGTGGGTGAGGGGTGACGGTGGTTGTCGGGACACAGATGACAGCGCTGATGCTCTGTTCGCCGCCAGCGACAGGTTGTCGCTACCCACTGGTAAAGAGGACGATAGCGATAGCAGGAGGGTAAGAGACGGCGATGGATCGGTAGAGGTGGCAGAAGCTGGGGAGAAATAGCGACAACGGGATATGCCTAATACCTTTGAACAGGAACTGTCATGAGGGGGGTTAGCATCACCGAGAGGTCATGGGAATATAAACCATATGCGGGGAGCGTACATCGTACTCGTCGTTGGCCATGGCTGCTTTGGATTTCGGTTGTTGGGGTTATGTATGTGATAGAGGAGTTGGAAGACGAATAGGGGAGCTTGTTGGTGAGATGGTTGGGCTCCGACGTGTTGGTGGAGGAGGTTTCGAAGGGGAAAGGGCTGGGATGGTTGACGGTTGGATCGGGGAAGGGAAGAGTCGAAGTTGATGATCTCTCTCCTAAACTTGTTAGTTCGGGTAAGTGGACCAGAAAGGTGGTCTTGGCTTTTAGGGCAGTTGCCAAGGGGGAGCGCCCTCCAGTAAACGCTCACCGATGGGAATTCATTCTGCAAGGAGACTCAGGAAAAATTCGAAGAATGGATAGATATCAGGACACAAACGTATCCACATCTGTATGCGCACTTCTACCAGTCCATTTCACGGTATCTACCTATACACAAGGTTGGAATGCTACCGCTGGTAGGTGCCTAGGTAGAGTAGGCACTACTTCGATCGTGCGACACCCATTTACTGACTACGGCTCCTCGGACTTTTCGCAGCATTGCGTGGCCTTGCGTGGACCTTTAGTGCATCTCTAGGATGAATAACCCCATGATCAACCCACCCCATACTGCTTTCATCCGTTTCAAACAGCTCCATCTCGAACCTGGCAAACAACGTAGCAAGCACGAAAAACAGCTCTGCATACGCCAAACTACCCGAATATCAGTCTTATTTCGATATATCCTCGGCAGATGGAGAAAGCTCACTTGATTCCCGCACAGGCTCTTGCACCCTTTGAGAAGCAGACGAGATACCTATCCAGCCCCTTAGCGTTGCCGATCCATCGCTCGGGAAGGAACTCCTTCGGTCGCGGAAAGACTAGGGGGTTGTGAAGGACCGTATAATGGCTGACGCTGATGGTGGTGCCGGGAGGAATGTAGTGGTTTGTGGAGCGGATGTAGCCGCCCTCCTTTGGGGTGATGCGTGGGAGCTTCCCAGGGACAATGGTTGAAAGGCGGAGGGATTCTTTTATCACGCCGGACTGGATCATTCCACATCAGCCGGTTTCGAGCCTCACCAATAGGGTGGATAAAACATACAAGATAAGGCAGACTTTCCAGCGCCGCAAGGTTGATCTGACCACCCGCGTCTGGCACAACGGTGTCAAGTTCCTCCAACAGCTTCGCTCGCACCAAGGGATCCCTCAAGACGTAATACGTCGCGTAAGTAAGCGCCATAGCCGTGGTTTCCGTCCCAGCAATGAATATAAACATTCCCTCAGCGATGATCTGATCTCGTGGGACAGGGGTTGCCCCATTGGGCGGATCCATGAGCGCATCGAACATGGTATTAGACTCCGTCTTCACACTCTTTCCTGCGAGAACATCGACAGCTGACGCCATCATCTACCCCCCATCAGCAAAATCCCCAGTTGGAGACAGACGGGGAGACAAACTCCTAAGACCTCCTCCAAGCTCGAACTCCATCCCAAACCCGCCAGTAGTGGGAAATGCTTATTCAACGCCTGCACCTCCGCGCTGCGCCGGACCATATCCACGTACTTTGACCGAAAGCCTTCTGCATTCAGCAGCCCCAGACTTGAGCCAAAGGCATACTCGCAGATAAAGTCCGCAGTAAGGCAGTGAAACGCATCCTGCAACGGCACCGGCTTGCCTGATGCCACATAGTCGTTCAGTCGGGTAGAGAACTTCTCGACGGTTGTTAGGATCCTTGGTTCGAGAGAGGCGATGGCGCGCTTAGAAAAGAACGGATTTAGGAGCTCGCGCCGCTGTCGGGATAAGTACGGATCTGCGAGGGTCACCGAGGAGTGCGTGATCCCTAGCCCACCGTAGAAGGCCGGGTCTTTTTGGTACACCGTGTTTTGCTTGTAGACCCTAAGGCATGCGGTGTCAGCCATACTAGCCCAGCGCGAGCCTGTGTGAGGGTTGGTACTCATGATAGAAATCTAGGTCAGAAATATGGAGCTCGCAAGGACTTATTCGGACCACGGGCCCTATGGTAGGAAGGTTCATCAGTAGCCATGTATTAGGATAAACCAAACGGTGATACCGTACCGTATTTTTGGTGCATCTCCGGAAGTCGTAAGACGTACCGCCCATCTTTGATGACCTCAAAGTAGCATTCGTACCACGATGTTGCAGCTGCCAATCGCGGACCAGGGAAGCGGGACAGTGGGTGGAAGTGCAGACGGTAAACCACCAACAGAATACACCAGAGAATACCAATGGTGAAAATCACCAGAAGTATCTGCGAACAGGAGTTGTTAACTATTTTGAGGATGGAACGTGGGGGATTTGGATCTGCCATAAATGTAACTATAGCAAGAAGGAGGGCAGCATGAGTGTCAAGCAAGGAGCATCGAGTTTATAACCTGTTAGCTGCAAAACTGAGGGGAAGCACCTGGAATCTGCAAACGCCAAGGAGGCTGCAGAACGACAACCGGAGACGAATGTGTAGTTCTCATGGGTCTGTGGTTGGAAAGCATCAAGGCAGGCAGATCGCACTGCAGACCCGTTCAACCTATCAGAGTCTCCGGTGGCGTACCTCCCATTCCAAGAAGAGAAGCTCAAACGAGCTCCGCGGCATGATCGCTGCAGCCACGAGTCCTGAGATCTCATCTAGCATTCGGAACCAATGAGCAATATCTAACAAATAAGTATAACTACTGTGTGTTTTGAACCCGTCTCCCTAGCAACAGCCCGTCAGGATCGAGTGTGAGGCGCCTGGATAGATCGCGTACCAAAATCTCTATACCTGCCTTTCCTCATCGGATCAAGCGACTCCAATGACTCTAGCCATCCCAGCATTTGGTTGTTCTCTGCCACGTCGTCTGTCTCATCCTCTTCTTCTTCGTCCTCGTCGTGGAAATCTTTCCTCAGACCTTGAAGCAGCTGTACATACAGCACTAAAGCTTTTAAGATATACCTGGCTGTTAAGGGATTAGACCCTTGTCCTCGAAAAATGCTACGGATGAACCCACATTCAGGGTGCTCTCCAAGTAGGTCCTTCAGCCACCCGATTTCATGCTCTACCAAGGCCATCCTCGTTGCCCGGGGCATCTTCGGCGCGATCGATGTTTCGTCTCTCGCCGACACCAGCCATCGGTGATAATACCACAGGCTTTGATCTTCTGGATCGGTTGTAATGGCACTTTGCAGTAACTCAAGCTCTATCGCTTCGTCAGCGCCAGCCACCTTCCATCCGCAATGAAACCGACCATCCTCGAGAACGTCCATCCTCTCCTGCTCGTCCTTGTTTTCCTCTGCAAGAAGCCGGGGATATAGAGCTCTCCTCTGATGCCACGCCGAGTAATTCGTCATTCCGCCCACGCCGCGAATCATTCTCTTCGTATACTCGAACTCCTCCTTCACCATACTCTTATACCCACCCTCAGTCGAATTCTCGAGATTCGCGACCACAATTCGGCGGTAAAACCAGCCATGGAAGTTCCGCGTGTCCCTCGTCAACATGACACCAGCGAGACCCATCTCCTTGGCCCAGAACTTGGCAGCATCCGCCGGCTTCAGGTGTGTTCCTGCCTGCTGTAGAGTCCACAGCCGGTGGTTCCAGACCCAGTAGCATTTCGGATATGCCATCAAAAGCGGCATGAGGAACTCCAGCTCCTCTTTCAGGTGCAACACTAGCCGAGCTGTATCTTGTGGATCCGCATCATCGGTATTTACGGTCCGCGCGAGGTGCGTGCGAAGGAGGATTTGCCGGCGGTAGTTCCATATGGTGTAGAATTCCGGGTTTATCTTCAGAACTTTCGATGTGAGTTCGAGAGCGGCCGGTGTGCAGTCGTCGGAGGATCGCTGAAACTGTTGTCAGCTCTGATTTTGGTTGCGGGACAATAGCCGGTTAGCTACCTTCTGCTGTGTCTCTTCGACGAGAGCAAGGTACTCTTGGAGCTTCTTACGCTCTTTCTCTTTCACCTGTTCATTCCGTGACTCGTGATACTCCGTGCGACTGATTCCGTGCTGCGATTAGTCAGTTGAGGATCGTTGGTGGTGGGTTTTTTTGACGTACACTGGCCATGACGGGTTGTGGGGATAGGTGATGGCGTGCGAGCTGGTAAGGCGGTTGCGTTGATAGGACGTTTCACTTTATGAATAAGTATCTAGGTCGAGTAACAATAAATTCTTTTCTTTCTTTCATAATTATATTGTCTAATAGTAAAATGTGGAGTACTAAGGTAATATATAAGTACTCGGGATGCAATAAGAAGTATTGTTCCAAACCAAGTTCTTGATTGACACTGTAAAACTCTATTAAAGGAATTACTTGTAATTTAAAAACGCCCACATATGCCTTCGCTTTTAATTAAAGGTATTAGCTCCCCAGCGTTTTAATGTGTAGATACTGTTAAAATAACCTATTGTCTACGAGCTAATGAAGAAGATGATCCCATGTAGATACTTGTCATCTGTAGATAAATGACTTCAGATGTACCCAACACAAGGAACTTGTTTTTTTTAACTACCTCTAACTGTACCTCAACGCCATCAACGCCATCAACGCCATCAACGCCATCACCACCATCACCACCATAGCTCGCTCACAACCACCCCACCACAATGTCAACGACTACGCCCATCGCTCTCCCCTCCTCAGCTAGCCACCAGCGCTCTGCGTCGCGCCCAGGATCACGGCCGACCACACCCCTGCGCCGCTCTGCCTCTCACAATGCTGTCCGCCAAGTCTCCGATGATGCTTTCCCTCTCAACGCGCTCGAGCCACAGTTCGCAGAGCTGTCGGACTCGCTAGGGACGTTGGAGGCCAACTTTAGGGACTTCCAGGTCATGCACGAGAGTATATCACGGTTCAACGAGAGCTTTGCAGGTTTTCTGTACGGTCTCAACGTCAACGCCTACTGTGTTGAGTTTCCTGAGGCACCCGAGGGCCCGGATAGTTTTTCGAGGATTGCCAGGAAGGGCGCTGAAGAGGGTTTGTTGCACCGTCTGCAGGAAGGGAGGGAAGGCTGATGTGATACTTGTACAAAGGACTGGGCCGGTCGCATTACCCGGGCAAGAAGAGCGAGTACGGAGATGTGGGAGAGATGACTTTTATGTGGGATATGCACCACCAAGACTGGGATTTTTCTTGAGTATCCGGCGACTGACGATGGTACAGGACAACGGATTCGTTTGTTGCAGAGCCCCAAGTTCCTCCGACTACCCAGCCGACTCCGGCGCGACGAGCACCGGCAGTGAGGGGTGGTGGCCGTGGCCGTGGGCAGCAATTACGGGGTGGGGGCGGCATTCCGAGGGGGCGTGGCAGTGGGTCTTCTTACCGGTGACGATCACTCGCGACACAGGGCGCATGGCAGGTCCCCGGTACTAGTACTGTGCGGTATTCATAATGATGGGCTAAATGTCGTGCTGGAAGCTTTTGCTCATATGCTGGCCATACGCTAGGTCATGGGCTTTTAACTATCTACATACGTAGTGCCCCAGTGTGTGCCAGTATCCCATCTTATTTCTTCCCCACGTCCTTCCTCCAAATGGTAACTTCGACCGTACTGTTGGTCCTAACCTGCATATCGGCTTCCTCCTCGTCTTCCCTATCCCTCTCACACGTGCCCATTGTTTCCTTGCCACTGCTCAGTACTTCTTCCGGTGCATCCACAATATCGTCCACAATCTTGATGCTTCCCGTAGTAATCCTAACTTCGCAGCCCATATCCATGAACTTGGTGCCAAGGACGATGGCATTCGTAATCCCCCTTCCTGCCGCTTTTAGAGAAACCGTCTGCCGTGTTTTCTTCACCTTTTGTCGCTTGTGACCTTTCCCACGAAAGGCGGTGCTGGCGGCGGCGAACGCGTCCAGCTGCTTGTTGACGCGCTTGATGATCGCTGCATGCGAAGAACTGCCGGAGACGTAGAATACTTTTGGCTCTGAGGAGGACGGGGAGGAGATCGGTGGGTGAAGAAGGGGGCGCTTTTGGAGGGTTTTTGCTACGAAGGCGTGGGGTTAGTGGGGCGCGTGGAGAGGAGGGGGAGGTGTCTACTTGGTGGAAGCCCGGGCGGCCGGGTGCGGGGCACTCGGTCGTTGGGCGCCGGCTGAGACTCGGTGGGCGTGGACATTTGCGGCCGGCGTGGACTCGGTGGAGGTGGGGATTATTACAGGTGCAGGTATGAATAAAGTAAGTAGAGGAGAGTAGGGACAAGAGTGCTCCATCAATTGCAGGAAAGTCAGGTCGTTCGACGTACTGCCGTGGTGGATAGATACATATCTAGGAGCGTGATCCGCCGTAGCTAGACCGCCCCTAGCTCACAAGGGGTCCTAGTTTGTAGAACTACTGCAAGTCACCACCGTTCCTGAACCCTCATCGCCACGATCCAGACATCAGCCACCACGATGGATGTTCTTCCTACCCACAACCCTCCTGCCGCCCCATCCGCTTCGTCCGATTCAGCAGCCGCTGTGCTATCTCTAACGATCCGTTTCACGACCGGCGACGGCGACCTGATCCTGCCGCTCCCGAGCCCACAGTCAAGCACAACCCAAACAATAAAGCACCACATCCGACGATCACGACTGACGCTCTCCAACCGCAAGCTTCGCTTGATCCACGCTGGCAAAGTCCTCCCCGACGGCCCGTCTCTGTCCACGCTCCTCCCCCACAACTGCCCCAACATCTTCATCCACTGTTCCGTCGGCGAGCCACTATCACCCGATGAGCTGGCGACCGAAGAGTCACCCCTGATCCCTCCGGAGCGGCTGAGCTCCGAAACGTCGTATACCCAGCAGCGCCAGCAGCAGCAGCAGCAATCCACACTTCCCGCGCAGCTCGGCTTCGACCGTTTGCTGACACAGGGGTTCAGCGAAGGTGAGGTCGCAGCGCTCCGGGCGCAGTTCGCGAGGTTGAACCCAGATGTGGATGTCAACGGCACTGAGGATGTCAGAGCGCTCGAAGATCGCTGGATCGACGAGAGTGTGGGGCAAGGACAGGAAGTGGTAGCCGCGGGAGCGGGCGCCGGGACTTATGAGGACATGTTTCTCGGCACGGCTCTGGGGTTCTTTTGGCCCGCTACGATTTGGCTGGCTAGGGAAGAGGGCGTCTTTACGCCGAGAAGGAGGTATGCCGTATTTGCAGGGTTGTGCGTTAATTTGTTCTTCGGAGTAGTCAGGGGATTCGAATAGGCGGGATTTACTGGGCGTATGGAGTTATATCTTCACTAAATTTGCCCACGATATCCTCTAAGGGTACGTATGATGAAATGCTATAGGAGATCTGCTGCTTAGCCAATTGCCGGATATCAGCGGATGTATACCAAACCACATCACTGCAGCGCTGTACACGTCTGCCGTGCTAGAAACTATTTTGACAGTCTATAATGACATCTCTCCCACATCCAGTCCCATCCTCAGTCCACTGCAGCCAAACCGCCGGCCGGCGACCCTCCACCGCACCGAGCAACGAGGCCAAGCGCTTTACAAAGCATCGGTCAACATCTTGTTGAGCTTTGCAACTTTGGAGGAGATGGAAAGGTCGATGGTCCGGTCACCAACCTCGACAACGAGGCCACCAATGATGGAAGGGTCAACCTGAGGTGGGGTTAACCCGCATCCCCAAAAAGGCAGCTGGAAAGGGGAGGACAAACTCTGTTGGTGGTCTTCAGCTTCTTACCAGTGTCGATGAGCGGAGACTTGGAGATGGCGGCCTCCAACTTGCCCACGGTCTTGACATCCAATTGCTGTTGTCCCATCAGCCAGCCGTAACGCCAAACAAGCACAGCACCATCCCTCACAGTAGCAGAAGTAATGATGACCTCAACCTCACCGCGGTGAGCGCCCATGAGCACATCGAACTTCTCAACGATTCCACCAACGAGCCCAAGGCGGTTGTTCTCGGCCAGAACCTCGAGGAGGTTCTTGATCGACTTCTCCGGACCAGCAGCCTTCATGACCTCGGATATTACTAGTTTCTTGTCGTCGGTCTTGAGGGTAGGCGAGGCGAGAATGCGGGTGAGCTTGGGGTCCTTGGTGAGGACGGCCTTGAGGGATGTGAGGGCCTTGTGAGTAGTCTCGAGGGTCGAGGTCTTGGCGGAGGCGGTGTACTGGAGAGTCGGTCAATGGCTGTGGTTCATTGATTTCTGTTCTGTGGGATAGCCGGGCTTACAAGGGCCGATGCGTAGGTTCCGTCAACGCCGAAGAGGGCGACCGGAGGCTTCGTTGATTTGCTGGGAGCCGCCGCAGCAGCAAAGGTGCGGACACCAGTGCGGGAAACGGAGGCGACAGAACGGGCGGAAAACATGGCGACGGCTATGTTTGGGGACGGGAGAGTGCGGATGTGCGTGGGGTTGGTGATGCGGAATTGGGTGTTGCTTGATGGGGGGAGAAAAGTGACGGGGGCAACCGAAACAACGAACCATCAAAGCCGCCGCCAATCAGGAGTGGAGAAAACACGTGACACGGATACAAAATGAAGTTTCGCGATAAAGACGAGAAAAACTTAACCGTAGTTTCATTCAACTCTTCCTATCTAAGAGAATGAGTACTTAATGCGATTATTGTTCTCGGTGAATTGAGGATTGACATTGATTGTCGGTTGGGTGGGGTTATAGATGAGGGGGAAGGCGCTCGAGCAACGAGCTTGAGACATGGGCCTGTGTTCTTTCTTCCCAAAATTCCAGCTGGAAAGCCATTATTTTTTTCCGTTAAGATAACAATACGAACAGGACTGTAGAGTGTTAGAGACACAGTTGCAGCAAGGAGCTTCATCAATTCTGAGAATGTCTAGTGATGGTTTTCAGCCAGTTCTCAGTTGTTCGTACAGCCGTAACACATGCTGGAACGTCCTTGGCAACTCATCACGACCACACCCTTGAACCTCAACTCTGGCCTCAAACTTATCTACCTAGCAGTCCATCAGCTCCCAGCGATCCCCACTTATATTCCACACTGTCGCCATCCATCGGATCCAGCTGGCCCCCCCTCGTCGAAACCCTTACAGCTCTTTTCTTGGTCCTGCTGTTCGAAGGCTTTAGAAACGAAGTTCTACAACCCCACCATCCATACTACCATCACCACTACCACCCCCTAAGCACTACCTTTGAGTAGGAGCCGGATTGGGTTCGGGACAAAATGCGGTTGGACGTCAAGGTACACAACACAGCCGATTAGTAGCAGCTTGGCTGGCGAGTCGAAGAGTTACAACTAGTTACTAGTTACACTTGGAGTTGACCCCCAGCTGACGAGTGTACTGCTGCCAGAGACAACTATTCGCCCGCTCGGATAGGGTGAAGGGAATTGATTTCCACCCTACGGAGCCATGGGTCCTCACAACCTTGTATAGCGGTATGCGAATTGATCACGTTCGGTGTTTGCTGCTTGACGGAAGAGAGCTTCAGCTGATGGCCACTCCCCGCAGGTAATGCCTACATCTGGTCCTATGAAACCCAGGCGATCATCAAGACTTTCGAAGTGACGGATGTGCCCGTACGCGCCGGGCGTTTCATAGCCCGAAGGAACTGGTTCGTCGTTGGATCGGACGACTTCCACCTGCGGGTATTCAACTACAACACCTCCGAGAAGATCACGGCATTCGAGGCACACCCAGACTACATCCGTGCTATTGTCGTTCACCCGACCCAACCGTTTGTTTTGACCGCCAGTGATGACATGACAATTAAGCTGTGGGATTGGGAGAAGGGTTGGAATTGTGTGCAGACGTTTGAAGGGCATAGCCATTATGTAATGAGCTTGGCGATAAACCCCAAGGACACCAATACTTTTGCATCGGCATGTCTGGACCGGACAGTGAAGATCTGGAGCGTGGGGGGCAGTGGGACCGCAAACTTCACACTGGAAGCGCACGAGACCAAGGGTTCGACTGGTTACACTCTGGGGTGAATGGGGATTTGCTGATCGAGCGGGCAGGTGTGAACCATGTGGACTACTATCCCGCCGCCGACAAACCCTACATCCTGACCACCTCCGATGATCGCACTATCAAGGTGTGGGATTACACGACAAAGTCGCTGATTGCTACCCTCGAGGGCCATACGTCGAATGTTTCGTTCGCTTGCTTCCACCCGGAACTCCCGGTCATCATCTCCGGTTCGGAGGATGGAACGGTCAAGATATGGCACGCCAACACCTACAGACTGGAACAGACCCTGAGCTACGGACTAGAGAGAGCGTGGTGTGTTTCGTATCAGCGGGGGAAGAATGCGCTGGCGATCGGTTTCGACGAGGGATGCGTGGTGGTCAAGATGGGACGGGAAGAGCCTGCGGTGTCGATGGATCCTAGCGGAAAGATTATTTGGGCAAGACACAATGAAATTCTTTCTGCCGCCATCAAACCGAGTGGTAGGCTCTCCGAACTCTACAGAGGGTGTTAAATGCTGACAACATTCGCAGATACCGATATCAAGGACAACGAGCCGCTATCCCTCCCAACAAAAGACCTGGGCTCTTGCGAGAACTACCCACAGTCACTCACACACTCACCGAACGGCCGCTTCGTATCTGTGTGCGGAGACGGTGAATACATCATCTACACCGCACTGGCTTGGAGAAATAAGGCGTTTGGATCGGCGCTTGACTTCGTGTGGGCCGGTAAGGACAACAGCAATGATTATGCCATCCGGGAAAGCCCAACCAGTGTCAGGTTATTCCGCAATTTCAAGGAGAAGAGCGGCGGTCTAGATGTCGGTTTTGCCGCGGAGGGTTTGATGGGTGGTGTGCTGCTGGGCGTACGCGGCGCGGGTGGTGTCGGACTCTTCGACTGGGAGACTGGCGGACTGGTGCGAAGGATTGATGTGTTGCCTAACAACGTGAGTTGTCCGATTCAAGCTGTCGGATGTGGGCCTGACTGGTGCATTTAGATATACTGGTCGGAGAGCGGAGAGCTGGTCACTTTGGCTTGCGACGACACGTTCTATGTTCTGCGCTTCTCGCGAGAAGCCTACCTCGAGGCCCTCCAGAACGGCACAGTTGAGGATGACGGTGTGGAAGCAGCGTTCGAAGTCGTTGTCGACATCAACGAGACGTACATCACCCCCACCGTTCAGATGGTAGCCGTTCGTTGCTGACATTCGTTTTCAGCGCCCGAACCGGAGAGTGGGTCGGCGATTGCTTCATCTACACAAACTCTACCAACCGCCTGAACTACCTCGTAGGAGACCAGACTTACACCATCTCGCACTTCGACTCGCCGATGTACTTGCTAGGATACATCCCGCGAGATGGCCGCATCTATCTCGCCGACAAGGATGTGAATGTGATTTCCTATGGCCTGTCTCTCTCCGTAGTCGAGTACCAGACCGTCGTACTGCGGGGAGACATGGAAGCTGCCGCTGAGCTTCTCGAATCCGTGCCAGAGGACCAGAAGAACAAAATCGCCCGCTTCCTTGAAGGCCAAGGCTACAAAGAGCTCGCCCTCGAAGTTGCTACGGATCCGGAGCACCGCTTCGACCTTGCGCTGGCCCTCGGCAATCTCGACACCGCCCTCCAGCTTGCACGTGAATTTTCCACGGATCACAAATGGAAAACCGTCGGCGACGCCGCCCTGGCGGCCTGGAACCTGGTGCTGGCGGAGGAATGTTTTACGAATGCTAAGGACATTGGCTCACTCTTTCTCCTCTACACGGCCGCGGGCAACAGCGAAGGCCTCAGATCTCTTGCCGCCACCACAAGCCGATCGGGAGCCCATAACGTCGCCTTCAGCTGTCTCTGGCAGCTCGGAGATGTCGATGCTTGCGTTGCGCTCCTCCTCAAGACCAACCGACATGCGGAGGCGGCGCTGTTCGCGCAGACGTACAAACCCAGCACCGCCAGCGGTGTCGTGCGTGAGTGGAAGAAGAGTCTCGTCGCGAACAAGAGAGCCAAGATTGCGGAGGCGATCGCAGTGCCTGATGATGACGCCGAGCTGTTCCCCAACTGGGAGGAGTACCTCAAGATCGAGAGGCAAGAGGATCTCATCGATGTCAGTGAAGATCAGGAAGCCGCCGAGGTTGCCGAAGACGGGGAATAAATTGTAATGAAATGGAATTTACGAGGTTTAATGTGCTTTTTTCCCCCCCCTCTTGTTTGCCTCTGGGGTGGCGGATTGCTGGGATGGTCTTTTGTTGTGGTAGGTAGTTGTTCTCATTCTTGTGTGGATTCAAAAAGCGTTAGAGAATTCGAATTGCGTTCTGTTCGCAACGTTGTATGTATGTTCAGTCATCTAGGTACATACAAAACTTCCTCTCCTGCTATCCTCCAAAAAGACAGTCTGCTAGCCGTCGTCGCTGCTATCCCCCATGTCGATCCCTGGAACGGAAAACATTTCGTCATCGCTCGCCCTATCCTGCGCCTCCTCCTCCTTTACTTCGGTGAGGCTCATCTTTACGGGCGAAGCCTCTGCTGCCGTGGAGGACGATGCCACCTGGCGGAGCGTGGGATACATCATCGCCGCCGCCATTGCCGGTGGTACCGGTTGAGAACTTGGTAGGGCAGCCGGTTTATCGGGCGAGATCCCTGCCGCCACGGACCGCTGTGGTGGGAGCGGGAGTGGGTGGTGGGAGAAGAATTGTTGCTGCTGGTGCCGTGGTGCTGCAGCAGTGGCGGTAGCGCTGGTGGTGGTGGTGGTGGTGGTGGTGGTGGTGGGGTAGGTAGTAGTAGCAGTGGCAGTGGGCGGAGAAGCACGGCGACGTTTGTGAGTCCTCCGCTCTCCCTCCTCGTCCTCGGCATCGGCCTCTTCAGCCTCTGCCTCCTCGTGCAGCGCCTTCAGCACCTCTTCTCGGGAAGGTCCAGTCCACACCACCGGCATCCTCGGCCTCACCAGCGCCTCGACGGCAGCATCGACACCCGCGCCGACAAGGAACGGCACCGTGCCCGGCCTTTCCGCCGCGGTGCTCGGGAATAGTACGGCCGCGAGGAGGGCGGGCTTGTTCCCGGTAAGGATCGCGGTGCGCTCCAGCAGCACGCGCAGCTCGGCGCGGATGTGGTGCGCGGGCAGCTTTGATAGCGCGGTGGCGAGGAGGTTCCCAGCGGCGACGGGAAGGCCGGGGGGTATGAACTTCGGAGCGGCAGGCGTGGCGGACAGCAGCGAGTCCGCGTGCGCGATGGTTTTGGTTTTCTGTTTCTTCTGTGCGGGGCCGGCAGCGGTTGGGGCGCGGGCTGGCGTGCGAGGGGCGAGGAGGTCGGCACAGCAGGTTTGGAGGAGAGGGGTGAGGCAGAGCGTCGCGTCCTTGCCCAGAGCGGGGCCGGCGAGGGCGAGCAGCGTGCTGGTGAGATTGTAGACGGACACTTTGAGGTTGGCGCTGTAGCCTTCCTGGCCGCACAGCGCAACGGTGTGCCCGAGGAGCGAGGGGACTAGCGGAAGCAATACGGACTGTAGTCTGTTGGCGACGGTATCCACTAGGTCCACCGTCTGCGCGTGGATCTCAGGGAGAAACGAGAACAGCAACTCGCGACTAGACTTTTCGATCGCCGGGTTGTGTGCGGTTGAGGCGGGATCGGTGGATACGCTTAAGATCCTAGAGACAGCGCCCATCAAACTCCCCAGCGGGATCTGCGGCTGCTGGCCGGTGGAGACCGCGAAGAAGCTTCCAACGGACCGAAGCAACATGTTAACCCTGTCCGCAAGCACGGGCGTCTCCATCTCCGCTTCCTCGGACGCGTCCTGGCGGTCGCCTTCGCGGTGCTCCTCCAGCACCGGCTCCAACAGCACATCGAGCGCCGCATGCAGCCGTGCCACAGTGGCATGGAACAACACTACCCACTCGTTCGCGGGGGCATGAGCCTTCCTCGCGCCTTCCTGATTCCCCCCAGTGCCCGGTGCAGGCCCACACAAATGCAGTGCGACCGCCAACTCCCTCACCGCCCTCTCGGTCTCCGATGCGACGCCTCGTCCATCCAGGACCGTCAGCGCCGCAGCCCTCGTCTTCCCCACGAACGGCCGAAACGTCACGGGGTGGGCGCAGACACAGTCCCTCAATGCCTCCCAAGCGCAAGCGGTAACGCGGTCGTCTCCACGAGGGCTGGTGACCGCATTGGCCAGCGCGCCGAAGAATGCCGGAAGGTGCGGCGTCACCAGCTCCCTCGTCAGCGTCGGGCGGCCGAGCGTCAGTTTCGTGAACACTCTCGTGAGCGTACGGATCGCCATCACCACCGTGACGGCTGGCTCCGGCCTCTGTCATTCCACACGCACGCATCAATGCCGATCCTCTCCCCGCGCAGTCTTCACCGAGGATATCCACCAACTCACATTCAGCAGCCCCACCAAGCGGCGGCACCAAGCCTCGCCCCACGCCGTCAGGGCCTCGAACGAGCTCTCGAGGACGCATTTCGCCAGCACGGCGCCGGCCCAGCGGGCCTGCGGGGATTTGCTCCCGATCAGCGCCGCGATCCTCGTTGTCGTCTTTGCGCACAGCACCCGCGCTTCCTCGCTCGGCGAGACCAGGGCGCCATCGAAGATGCTCGGAGTCGTCGTGTAGAGGATCCGCGCAACGCCCGGGATCTCGGAGGCGAGGGACTCCTCCGGTGTGTGCAGGAGTGTCGAGACTACCGACCGCAGGAGTGCGAGGTGCATGGCGTCCGCCGGGCGGGGCATTGCGGGGGATTTGCGGTAGCAGCTGTGTGGTGAGAGGTGAATGGCGTGGGATCGAAAAGTTTGGGGATGGAACTTTTCCAAATGAGAACCGACCGTGCGGGTTTAAGCGAGCGTTGGCGGTTACACCAAGATGGATTGACGTGGGATCGCACGCTCCCGGGACACGAAGCGTGGGGTCTCTGCACCTGCATGGCGAGAAGGAAATCGATGAAGCAGAAGAAATACCATCATATAGACACATCCTGTTGTAGATTCCAACGATCTCTCACGACAGTGTAATTCTGCTGTTAGTGCCTATGATTGGCTGGCCCAAACCACAAAAGAAAACCGAAAACGATCGCACTATGTACAGCTACTAGTCCCATGCAGAAACAAGAACTCCAGTTGAAAACCTCAATTCAAAAAGAAAAAAAAACGCCGTTCATGGTTAATTTGTTTGTTTGGGGTACTCGCGTAAATCAGTCATCCATGACATTGACATGGCTTCTCTCATCTTCGGGGACCTCCTCTTCCTTCCAAGTGGGCTGTAAATTCGTCAGAACGGCTTTTGGGGGGAGAGGGGTTGTGGGTTGACGAGAGAGAGAAAATATCATACCAGAGCATCAAGAGCGTCCCTGAAGATCTTGATCGACTGATCGATCTGCTCCTCGGTGATGACCAACGGCGGAGCCAGGCGGATGATGTTCTGGTGGGTCGGCTTTGCCAGCAGACCCTTCTCCTTGAGGATGAGACAGAGATTCCACGCGGAGTGACCATGCGTCTTCGATTCGTCGATCACGACGGCGTTCAGCAGACCCTTTCCGCGGATCGTCTTGATGGCAGGACTGTTCAGGCGCTCGAGGCCTTTGCGGAAGCGTTCTCCAAGGACCTCGGCGCGTTCGGTGAGCTTCTCGTCGCGGACGACTTCGAGAGCGGCGAGGGCGACCGCACAACCCAAGGGGTTGCCACCGTAGGTGGAGCCGTGCGTTCCAGGTTCGATCACGAGCATGATGTCCTTGTTGGCGAGGACGGCAGACACCGGGTAGACACCGCCAGAGATCGCCTTTCCTAGGAGTACAATGTCGGGCGTGATGCCAAAGTGCTCGAAGCAAAGGAGACGACCGGTTCGCGCGATACCTACAGAGAACAGTCAGCAGTGGGGCGGGGTTGCGTCTCCGATTGGGGGGGTTACCGGTCTGGATCTCGTCGCAGATAAGGAGGACGTTGTGCTCCGTGCACAGCTCCCTCACCTTCTTTAGATAGTCATCGTCAGGAACGATGATTCCCGCCTCGCCCTGGATTGGTTCGACCAGGAACGCCGCAATCTTGTCCCCATGCGATTTCAGCGCTTCCTCGAGGTCCTCCGCGTGGTTGAACCGAAGCAGTTTTCCGGTGGCAGGACTGATGGGCCCAACGTTGGGCAGATAAGGGCCGTAATTGGCACGACACTCGGGATCGGTGGAAAGCGACACGGCACTGAACGTGCGGCCATGGAAGTTATCTCCCACTCCGAGGATGAGCGCTTCGTTCTCGGGGATCCCCTTGACTTTATATCCCCACTTGCGCGCGAGTTTGATTCCCGTCTCGACCGCCTCCGCGCCAGTGTTCATGGGAAGGACCATTTCAAAGCCGAAGAACTGGATAGATATGGGTCAGAAAAGCGGTGGCATCGATACGGGAGAAACCCCAAGCATACCTCCGTAACGAACTTCGAGAACACCGGGAAGACGTCATTATAGAACGCCCTCGACGACAGCGTAAGCCTCTGTGCCTGGTCGATGAGTGCTCCGACGATCTTCGGGTGGCAGTGGCCTTGGTTCAGCGCCGAGTACGCACTCAGGAAGTCGAGATACTCTTTTCCCTACACATGGGCCACCAGTCAGCCGATGCAGCCCAAACAGCCAGGCCGCACCCAGAAACCAGGTTATGCAGGTCCCTGAACACAGCACAACCCGAGCAACGTTACCACAGACAGAGTTCACCGACCTCAGGGTCCCAGACGAGCACGCCCTGGCCTTTGGCAAAGACCACGGGCAGCGGGTGGTAGTTGTGGGCCGCATACTCGTACTCCAGACCCAGGGCCTGCTTCGACGACGCAACGTGGTAGCTGTCGACGGTGGCGATGCCCTTCAAGGCCTGGGTGTTCGGATTTGCCGGCACTGAATCCGAGGGCGTCATGTCTGCCCTAGGTAGTCGAGCGGAGGATGTGGCGGTCTGCGGGATGGCTCCGGAGGCGGGGCAAGTATGAGGTAGCGACGGCGATCGTGGACTGGTGGACGAACTGGAGGGGGATGAGGCAGTCTCGGGGAAGGGTAGATCGGAGAATATAAGGTTAGGGAGTAAGAGGCAACAATGCAGTAGAGGACAGGAGGGCAAGCAATGCGGTCTCAGGGGGCAGGCCGGAGGATTTTATACTGCAGAGGCGCGGACCATTAGCTAAGGCGAGCTGGGCGTGGAAGCGGTCTTGTGACGGGGGGGCTCCCCGAGCAGCTGCACCATGGACGAGACCAGCTACCCGCTTTTGTCCGCTCCCCTCCCATTCCCTCTCGCTCCCGCCGCTGGAACCCAGAATGGAGCATGGCGGACAGCAAGAGCCGGCCGACCGCTGCACGCTCCGCACTCACCGCCCACCACCCCGCACGATGCCAGGGGTCCCTGATGGTGCAGAGGCCAATCGGACGGATCAAAAATGCGAATGTCAGCCAGACAATCCCCGGCACAGGAGCAACAGGCAATCGAGGTACATAGCGCACGGCAGCAACTGATCGACTGTCGCAATCTGCCACCCGTATGCGATTCGGCTCGGTTCGCGACTCGCAGAGTCGATACATAGCTGTGTTCCCAGCACCCGGGAAGGAGCGCCATCGTGCGCGAATCCACTGTCGGCAAAAAAGAAGCGGAGAGAGCACCAGAACCACCGGCCCCGTCCGCAGTGGGCTTCCAGCGCTGTGGCAGACGGCTGTGATTGGTGGTGTTGCCACCCGGCTCTCGGCCTCCACCGGCATTGGTCACGTCACCTCCGTCGGCATGCAAACCCGCCATCCACCTCCCTCTAAGTGTTAGACCGAGATACTCAGACGCACGCCGGCCCGCGAAGAACTACCTCTAAGTGTTAGCTCCGAAAACCAAAACTGGTCCAAACAGCTCCATCACCCCCGACATCCCCGTCGCATTGTTCCTTCCGCTATCATGTGCTCCACCAGTGCTGACGCAATTGCAGCTTTTTCTCCCGATAGAGGCGTCTGGCCTTGCGCGTTCGAGCCGATCGTGAGGGGAGAATCCTCCGCGGATGGGGTCGCGTTTCGCCGCCGGTATGTTTATCTCCTTCGCGAGGCGTTCTCCTCCGTCGCTGTCTGGGGCAATTGGCTCGAGATGAATGGGACTTGTCGCTATCGATAAGACCACCTCACGTCCGGATAGATACATACCCTGTTGATCATTGGTGATATTCATAATCGCATGCGACCGTTTCGTTTCGGTAAGCGCACTGACGGCAGAACCCCGAGTGACGCTGCGTGGATTCATGCTAACGGCGGAAGCCGATGCGACATCTTGCCAACCTGCGCCGAGCCAGTTGCCCATCCCACGGATCGTGAGGCTGTTTTTGGAGACAACTCAACAGTCTTTCCTGCCAGGCCGAACGTCGAACCCAATGCGCTTCCTGTTGAAGCAAATAAGAATTCGATCTCAGGGGAGCAGGTTTCCATCCAAAGTCGATCGGCATCCAAATCCTCGGGCAAGTGGCAGTCGATCAAGGGGCTGTGGAAGTTATTCGACTTGTTTCCAAATCACACGGTATCGAGAGGCATCGGTTGAGCATGGGGCTCGTGACCAGTACATGGGCATTGCGATGGGGTCCCCTAAGTTTACGGCGGGGGTTCTTTGTCGACATCAATATGTACCGTACAGATTGCGAACTTTCCCAGGCCTTTGGTCTGGTGTTGCCATTCATGACTCGGTTATTTCCACTGTGAGTTATGTAGAATGACTCCTGCACCTTCATGCTCGGTCACTCATCGAGCACGTGAGGCTTGGCGTTGATGCAGGGGGACGCAACGACCAGTCGAAGAAAAGTTACAATTTGGCGCCCCCACGATAACCCATCCCACCAACCAAATTCAACTCTAACCACCATTGAGTGACATCTCCCCACTCTCCACATCACTGCCAACACCGAATCTCATTTTGCGACGAGTAGTTACCTCCAATATTCTGTCGTGCAGCCGGAGCAAGGCGAGACGGACACTCTTCGCTTCCTGCTCTATCCCACCAGCGGCGTGCGAAAGTCACGTTCATGGTCTCTCGCCCCGCTCAAGTTCCCTTTCCCCAACGCCATGCCTCCAGCTGCGGGCACAAAACATGAGCGCGATGACAACTTTGTCTCGCCGATCGTCGCCTCGATCTCGAAGAAACGCGTGCGGTTCGTGAATGCCGTCGTTGCCCAGAAGGATTTCGAACAACGACAGGAAAGTGAGGACAGGCTGAGCGATAGCGACGCCAGCACCTCGACTACTACCATTACCCACCCCAAAAAGCCTCGGGTAAAAGGCGCGTCGGCTGCGAGCATGTTCAAGAAGTTTGTCGTCAACGCGCTGGACGAAAGAGCCGCTGTATGTTCCCTCCTCCTTGCTTCTTGTCGGAAGATGAGGACTACGGGCTGACATCACTTTGCGGCTCTTCAGGGAAAGTCGGCGCGCTACGAAGAGCTCCGGCAAAAGTTCCAGGCGGATCCTGCGGACGTGACTGGAGACTCAAAGCCCCCGTCCTCGCAAGAGATGCGGATGACGTTGAGTGCGCTCGCCAACGTGGTATCGAGACTAGATAACAGCTGTACTACACTCGTGAAAGACATTGTTGCGACCAGCTGGGTCGGTAGGGATGGTCTGTTTGTGTCGGCCTATGTGCGGTTGTTGGGGAATCTCGTCAGTGCCCACGCAAACTACATGGGCTTAGTGACAAAGATGCTGGTCCGCAACTTGAGCTTCCTGCCGGCCTCCACTGGAAACCTGCCCGGCTACGAGCCTGTCGACCGGAGCACCATCTATGACCGAGTACACTATGCACTCCAATATATTATCGAGCTCGTACCGACCGCCGCTGGTTCTACCCTGTTTCCCCTCCTGGTTGCGGAATTTCCCCACAAGAGTGAGAGGAAATGGGAGCACACATGCTACTTGGCGAATCTGCTGAGAGTTGTGGAGTACGTCCCGGCTTTGAGGTACAAGCTTCTCTCGGTTATCACGGACCGTGTCATTAAGATAGACATCGAGATCCAAGTGGATCTGGACGAGCTGGACGATGACGAAGGCGAGGAGCTGGAAGCCGAGCTTACGAGCGCGGCGATGGAGGAGAAGGATGCTGCTACCAACGACGGAGATGAAGAGGAAGATGAGGACGATGAAGATGGAAATAGAACCGACGACGATGACGAGGAAGAAGAGGATAAGGATGCAATCAAGGCCATCAGGGAGACTGTGGACAAACTCGACTCCATGCTTGATTTGCTGTTCAAGTACTACTCGCAGTTCCTCCCGGACGGAACCGAGAAGGACCCCAACAGCTGCTCGTCTACGGCAATCAACACCTTCGAGATGATTCAAAGCTTCTTCAATACCACAGTGCTGCCGACATACCGCTCGCGCTATACGCAATTCATACTCTTCTGGGCTGCACAGAAGGCACCACGTTTTTCGGATCATTTCTGCGTTTCCATGGTGGAGAGGGCGCTCGACAACGTCAGCCCGGTCGGCACAAGGCAGGCTGCGACTGCGTACATCTCGTCTTATGTAGCACGCGCCAAGTTCATGCCCACTAACGATGTCCGTGCCGTCGTTCGGATCCTGTGCCAATGGCTCAGCGAATTCGTCGATGTGCGTTCGGTCGATTGCGTCGGGCCCGACGTTCGGAAGTTCCGTCCGTTCTACTGTGTCGTGCAAGCGATCATGTACATCTTCTGCTTCCGATGGCGAGAGCTCCGGGAGGAAGTGGAGGACGAATGGGGTGTCGCCGAGATCTCATGGACCGCAGGACTGGACGTGATGCAGAAGGTCATTACCAGCCGATTCAACCCTCTCAAGGTGTGCCTCCCCCTCCAGACTGTTCCCGGTGTCCGCCTTTACTGACGTGACGGGAATCAGGTGTGCTCGCCCGCCGTCATCGACATGTTCGCCAAGATCGCGAACCACCTGCAGTTCGTCTTCTGTTACTCCATCATCGAACAGAACAAGAGGAAGGGCCGCGGCCGAGAGGAGGATATGCTGGATTCGTACTTCCCGTTCGATCCCTTCCTCTTGAAGAAGAGCAAACACTGGATCGACGAGTGCTACGTCGAATGGAAGCCCGTGCCCGGACTGGAAGATGAGGAGGAGGAAGACAGCGACGACGACGAGGAGGAGGACGAGGATGAAACCGAAGCCGATGAGCTGGATTCCGGGGACGAGGATAGCGAAACCAGCTAGTCGGTTGGCGATGGACGATGGACGGATTACGGTACCGACGAATAAACTTGGCATTTACACCTGCGGGCATTTGTTCTGTCTTTCTTGTACCTGGGGGTTTCTACAAAAGTCTGAATGGCTCTTTGCTTTGCTTACAGTTTTTATTGCGTTGCGAACGGGGTGCAGGCGTTTAGTATTGCTTGTGTTTATTCTTGCTTATTTCCATCCGTACAGCCCGTTGGGTTCTTTCGATGATCCAGTGTATCGTCACGCAATGTAACTTTTCCTACCAGCGTTCTGGCAGCCGAGTGACTTCGGCCGCACATGACGCACGGCTTGCATCGGCTGTCGACGGATCCCGTGACGTAAAGGTCCCGAGCTTCAAAAACGGCTCCGCGTACCCCGCACCCACCGCGAAAAAACAAGAGTCGCGATATCCCCCGCAATGACCGACTTCTCGATCCCAGATCCGTACCACTATCACCACGGGCTCAACTCGCACTTCGAGTCGGAGGCGATCCCGCACTCGCTGCCCACGGCGCGCAACAGCCCGCAGAAGCCGCCGCACGGGCTCTACGCCGAGAAGCTCTCGGGCAGCGCCTTCACGGCGCCACGGCACCTCAACAAGCAGTCCTGGCTGTACCGGATCCTGCCCTCGGCGTCGCACATCCCCTTCCACGCCTGCACGCCGTCCTTCGCCACCGAGCCGGGCCGACAGATCCCGAACCAGCTCCGCTGGCACCCGTTCGACATCGACGGCACCGCCGCGTTCGTCGACGGCCTGCGCCTGCTCGCGTCCGCCGGCGACATCCCGACCAAGAACGGGCTGGCCGTCTATATCTACACGTGCGGGCGCAGCATGGCCGAGAGCGACGCATTCTACAGCGCCGACGGCGACCTGCTGATCGTGCCGCAGACGGGCGCCCTGGACGTGCGCACCGAGCTCGGCCGGCTGCTCGTGCGGCCGATGGAGATCCTCGTCGTGCCGCGCGGGATCCGCTTCAACGTCGCGCTGCACGGCTCGGGCGCGGATGCGGGCGCGGGCGCGAGAGGCTACGTGCTCGAGACGTGGGCGGCGGGCCACTTCGAGCTGCCCGAGCTCGGCCCGATCGGCAGCAACGGCCTCGCGAATGCGCGCGACTTCCAGATCCCGAGCGCGGCGTTCGTCGACTCGACGGCGCCGCACACCGTCACGGCCAAGTTCAACGGCCGCCTGTTCCGCGCGGCGCAGAGCCACAGCCCGTTCGACGTCGTCGCGTGGCACGGCACCTACTATCCGTTCAAGTACGACCTGGGCCGCTTCAACGCCATCGGCAGCGTCTCGTACGACCACCCGGACCCGAGCATCTTCACGGTGCTGACGGTGCAGAGCGCGGTCGCGGGCACGGCCGTGGCCGACTTCGTCGCGTTCCCGCCGCGCTGGCTGGTCGGCGAGGACACGTTCCGGCCGCCGTGGTTCCACCGCAACTGTATGAGCGAGTTTATGGGCCTCATCGCCGGCGACTACGACGCCAAGTCCGCCGGCGGCTTCGTCCCCGGCGGCGCGAGCCTGCACAACGTCATGGCCGGCCACGGCCCCGACGCCGCCACCGCCGAGAACGCGAGCGAGTGCAGCCTGGCGCCCAGCAAGGTCGGTGCCGGCAGCATGGCGTTCATGTTCGAGAGCTCGTTCATGCTCGGCGTCTCCGAGTGGGCGCTGGCCGGCTGCAGGAAGGTCCAGGAGGAGTACGCCGTCGAGAGCTGGACGGGCGTCAAGCGGCGGTTCAGGGCTGGCGGGGCTGGGGCGTAGACGGAAAGGCGCTTCTGTCCGCCGGAAGACGAGGCTGCGCGGCGTAGATAGGGTACATATGTGCTGCGGAAAAAATGCACCGTTCGACGGGAGACGAGATGCCGTGTATGTAAACCGTGCGTGGATCGGTGGCAGCTGATTTCCCCTCTCGCGCATGGTGCATGATGATGCGAGGAAACAGCGATTTGCAGGCCCTGTGTCCACTGCCAGATATATCTAAGTATGTTCTCGGCGGTGGTGACTAAGCGCGTCACGGAACTTACCGGCCCCGCCAGCATCTCGCCTATCGCGGCCAAGCAGCGGCGATTAGCGAAGTCCGCTAGACAGCAGATTTAGTTTGACCTCGCCGTGGCAGGCGGGGAGAGTACATAACTATCGCCATGGACGGGCCGAATACCTGGCCCCACATATGGAACGGCGTATGGAACGGCGAAATGGAGAAACGCACCCGCGGGAGACGATGCAGAGTAAGTCCCAAGGCGGGTTTTGGGGCAGCCCCCTAAGCCCTCCCGACTAACGCCATTTTCCCCCATTCTATATACATAAAAAAAAGGGGGGGGGGGGGATCCAACAAACCAATCACTACTTTCTACTGTGACGGGTCGAACATTTGGATGTATGAACAACACCAACACCACCATCTGGCTAGAAGCAGGGGAGATTGCACCTTCTGCTCTCGCAATGCGCAACCGGCGACGACAGAAGCAGCGAAGGGATATGACCAACCGGCAACAAGTTGTGAATATGTGCGCTGAAAGGAGTCGGGCACAAACTCCCCCAGGACTCCGAACGTCTGATGGTGATCGGTGCAGCGCACATGACCCAGTAAGAACGTGAAAAAAGAGGGGTATTCTTTTTTTAATTGATATATTAATTGATTCGTTTAGGAAACATGTACAAAAACTCAGCAGTCCGTCTCCTTGGGAAAAAGGGTGGCTAGGTACGTAGGTATGCACATGAGGAGTATAGCAGCGGGAGATTGATGGGGCTTTGTAAACGAGCCGCTGGCTGATCTGTTGCCCGAACAAGTATTGTTAAAGAATGGTAGGGAATTATAATCGAACCTGTTTTTTTTTTTTTTTTTTTTTTTTAACATGCGTGGCTGTGGCTGGAATAGTTGCCGAAAAAGACACACTCTTGCATGCAGCAACCGACCCCCCATAAAAGGCTTCCTTTTTGTTTTTCCCCAGCTCTCTTTTGATCGGCCGCGGTGTTGTCGGATCACCGCAATATTTACTTCTGCTTCCGGCCAGTGGAGTTCATCCCGCCCTCTCACTCGTGAAACACTTCTACATACATACATAGGATAGATATGCGCCGCAGATTCGCCAACAGTCCACGCCTTCGAACGACAACCCCACGCGTCAGTTCACCTGGAGAATCTCCCACAGCCCTCCAGCGCGCAATGACGACGGCACAAGCGCACTCGGACCTGTCGCGGTCAGAGGGGGAGGGCGGAAAACCGGCGTGCACCAACGGCAGGTCGCAGTGGGGGGCTCAGTGAGTCAACGAACAAAAAAACAAGAAGTGAAATTGCAGGGAGTCTAGCTTGCTGCAGAACGGACGACGCCCCCCCCATGACGACGGCCGGCCGCTTTCGGATCGATAATGCATCGCGCTGCTGCTTTCGATTGGCCAGCTGCCCGACAAAGTCGCGGCTAACCTGCTCCAAGTGCGCAGTCGTGTGGCGAATCCTATGCTGCGTGCTGAAGTTCCACCACATGCCTTTCATAGACCCACGATCAGGTATCCACTGTTGCTTGCGTTGGTCCTCCTTCCGGCGTAGCCGGTGGTGGATTCCCCTGTTTTCTACCGGCTATACTTCAGACAGCTCTATACGCTGCACAAAGGATCAATCGGTCGGGATTCCATCGTACACCATGGCGTTCGGTAGCAAGGCCCGACTGGCCGCGCTTGCGAACTCGAACCGTTTTACATCATTTCCACAGCGCTCAGAACAAGAATAAAACAGACCGGATTGATTCCCGCCAACAGTCAACGGCCACTGAGAAAAAAAGCGTATTTGAACACATATACGACCCAAAGCTCGGAAGGAAAAAAATCCCTCGCTGGCTGCAAGAGGAAAGAAGTAAACCCCTCCAAAAAAAACCCCCGCATATCCCAATCCACAATCCGACGCAGGCGGTAGACATCAGCTCACGGCGTCGGCGCCAGGAGGATCGCCGCACACGCAGCCTGGCAGGTGCCGTAGCCCGCGTTGCAGCCCACGATCGTGGCGGGCGCCGTGAGCGCCAGCGTGGCACCTACAGCATTGTCAGTCTCTCGGCCCCTCCGCGGGGGACGGTGATAGATGTTCGACTCACCCCAAGTGGCGCCGCCAGCAGCATAGCAGGCCATCACGACGGCGGCGCAGCCTGCCTGGCACACGCCGTATGCGGCCGGACCCGCCGAGACGCTGGTCGCCAGGAGAGCGACGAGGGGGGCGAGGAGGGTGAGCTTCATTGTTTTTGTTTGTTTTTGTTTTTGTTTTTTTGGTGTGAGGAGTGGTGAGACGGCGAGATGGAGAGATGGAGAGATGGCGAGATGGGGCGGGGGGCGGGTTATATACGTCGTATCGTGGCCGGCCCTGGCTCGACCGGCGAGCCGGAGAGGGCAGGCCGGAGAGGGCGGGCGTGGTGTCGCGCCGACCCATTTCGCGTCGACTAGAGTTATCCGGGCGCTCCCCGTGCCCACCGCGACACCGCGGGCCACCACGCATGCGTCAGCCTTGCTGGCGCTTTCGCGGCGCACATTCCAGGCGTCCTTGTGCGCGGGCGCGCTTAACAACAAGCAGTTTCCACCTGCGGTTCCGCAGACGTGGCGCAGCCTCCACGTTTCACCACCCAATCACCGCACGGCAGTCCCCCCGGCTGTCCGTCGCCGTCCGCTCGATGTCGCTGAAAGGACTTGTCACAAAAGCTGCAATGCATTCCACGCACGGGTGGAGCATGGTTCCTGCAAGGATGCGTCTCTGGATATATATATGTGGGTGGACGGCGCAGTCCCCCCCTCACGCCCCGTCCGCACGAAAACCCCAGAAGTTCTCAGCTTCCCTTCCTCCCCGCCTGCGGGACATACCTCTAGCAGCCACAGCCACAGCCACAGCTGAAACGCCACACCGATGAAGAACGTCGCCGTCGCGCCGGGCACGATCCTGTGGCTGCCCGACAACGCGGGGACGCGCGCGGTGGTCGCGCGCGCCGACCACGGCGCGCTCAATCACCCGGTGCTGGTGCTGTCGAATCCGGACGTGCTCGCGGGCAACTCGCAGCGCGGGCGGGTCAACGTCCAGATCCTGATCGTGAGTCGTCCCCGCCGCCTGCGTTGGACGGGGCGGGCGTGTCGAATCGAATCGAATCGAACCGAATTGACGTGCGGCAGATCACGAGCCTGGGCAGAACGAGTCTGTGGCGCAAGTTCCCGGGGCGGAAGCGGAAGGCGGTGGCGAAGCGGCGCGAGTATCTGCCGCTGAAGCGCAGTCCGCCTGAGCCGCACCCGGACTCCGGTGTGCTGCTCGAGGTGCGCATCACCGGCAAGGCGACTGCTACGCGCACGCGCCAGAGCTACGTGCACCTGTGTGCGCCGCTGCTCGTCGCCCGCGAGAACCTCGTTGGCCTGCCCAGGGGCACCGTGAAGCTGGAACCCCGCGCGTTTGCCATCGTCCTGGACCACCTGCGCAGGGTCTGTCCCGACGTCATCGTTCCGCTCGCGATCAAGCCGCTGCTGGTGGTGTCGCCGGCGCCGGGCGGTGGCCGCGGCAAGGCCGAGGAGGAGGAGGATGAGTGGATCGAGGAGAGCCCGGAGTCGGAGTCGGAGGTGGGGGTGGGGGAGGGGAAGCTGGAGCAGACGCAAGGTACCTTAGCAGACCGCCCGGCGCTGGTGGCGACCGTCGTGCTGGCGTCCCGGTGGTGGCGGTTCGCCGCCACCCACTGTACCGTAACTGACGCTCTCCCGCATTTCAGAAAGAACAAGCGCGACGAGTCACAAGGTATCATCCGCCATCGTCGTCCGCGCGCCTGTCTCCCGCACGGCCATATCCCGCACGGCCACCTCCCGCACGACCGCCGCCCGCACGTCTTTCTCTCGCATGCCCGTCTCCCGCACGTCTTTCTCCCACACGCCCGTCTCCCGCACGCCTGTCTCCCTCACATCCGTCTCCCTCACGCCTGTCTCCCACACGCCCGTCTCCCATACCCCCGTCGCCCGTACGCCCACCGTCCACACGTCCGCCGTCCGCCGGCCCACCGTCCACGCACCCGCCCCCGACTACGGCGTCACCACTCAGCGGCCCGCGCCCGTGCACCACAGGCCCCTCGTTCACCTCCCACCCGCGCGCACCCCCGTCCCCGCCCCGCCCGCGCACAGCCACACCGATCGCTGGACCTCGGCGCCCGCCCTCGAAGCGGCAGGACACACCGAAGACGGCAGCAAGTCCCCGCTGTGGCTGCTCGCAAGCGGCATCTGTGCCTGCGTCAGCGTCGCCGTCGTCGTCACGGTGTTCGTGGTCACGGGCGCATTCTGATGTCCTTTTCTTTCTATTATTTTCTTTTCTTTTTGTATTTGCTCTGTTGCGACCGGAGTCGGCGATATGTGGGTGCATGTATACGGATATATATATATCGGCAATTGTCCCCCATGTCACCCGTTTTGTGCGGATACCTATTTTTTTTTGGTTTGTTCGACACAGCACGACGCATCTCCAAGCGGGCCCTCTCGACAGCCAGACCAAGCGCTGCAGCAAAATCGGAAGAAATTGCTGCCCCAACACGGAGCGTGGGAACTCGCTATCGTTCTCCCCCCCCCCATCTTTGAATACTAACTACAACCACCAGCCCGCTGTTCGTGTAGTAGATGGATGCGCGTCTATTCTACGGAGGAGTAGTGAGAAGAAGTCTAGCTACAGGAGAACGACACAACGAGAACTAAAAGCACTAGCCCCCGAATAACCCTCATCCCTTACTCACTCACTCAACGGTAGCGGGAGCAAGCCCTAAGCCT
>Ga0307508_10000581_pt1 | contig 43575 bp, 36 predicted proteins | sample 9_EM_MG_FD_203089 | JGI IMG/M metagenome (GOLD analysis project Ga0307508, IMG submission 203089) | Populus trichocarpa ectomycorrhiza microbial communities from riparian zone in the Pacific Northwest, United States - 9_EM | ecosystem: Host-associated > Plants > Roots > Unclassified | place... | reverse complement strand
CTTTGGGGCGGGGGCGGGTGGGGACTTTATACGTTGATTCATTCCTGGGAAACGGATCGCACGGCGCTGGCGACAGCGGTGCACAGTGAACCCGTGCGCGAGATTGCATTGGTGACCCAGGGTGGGGTGCTGACAAAAAAATGGGCGGCCGACGTGCTCGCGCTGCCCAAAAATGCCAGCCTGATGTCGCTCGATCTGGGAGCGCTTCGGGATAAATTGCTGACGCACGGCCAGGTTCGGGTCGCAGCGCTGGCGCGTACTTTTCCTGATACTTTGGTGGTTACATTGCAGGAACGCACTCCGGTGGCACGGGTGATGGCCAGTGAAAACGACGGCCCGGCCAAACAGCTGCTCGTGGCGAACGACGGCGTGGTGTACGACGGCTTCAACTACGACCAACAAATGCTCGCGAGTCTTCCCTGGCTGGCAGGCGTCCGGCTGGTGAAGACCTCCGACGGCAAACTCGAGCCAGTAGCAGGGATGGCCGATGTTTCCAATTTGCTCTCAATGACTCAACTTGAGGCTCCGCAATTGTATAAAACCTGGTTGATCGTTTCGCTGGAGCGGCTCGAATCGCGCGACGAAATCCTCGTGAAGGCGCAGGATATTCCCGAAATTGTTTTCAGTCGGAAACGCGATTTCCGGCGTCAGATCGCGCAACTCGACTACGTGGTTGATTCCGTGCGCGTGATGCCCGAACCCACACTGCTCTCGGTGAACCTGTCGCTCGAAGGACAGGTCCCGGTGAAGATGCGCAATACGCCCGACGAGCTGGCGAAGCTGCCGGCCGAAAATTTCTCCATTCAACCTTCTCAACAACGGAAAAGTAAACGTGACCTCTAACAGCAGTCGAATCATCGGCGCCGTCGAAATCGGCACCGGCAAAATTGTAGTCCTTGTGGGCGAAATTGCCCGTGGACGCAGTCTCAACATCATCGGCGTGGGCGTCGCGCCCTCGCGTGGCGTGATGAAGGGCGAAGTGGTCGATTACAAGGCGGCTTGCGAGGCGACGCATCATGCGCTGGAGATGGCCGAGAAGCGGGCGGGCGCCCGCATCGAGGAAGTGTGGCTCGCACAAACCGGCGGCCACCTGGATGGCTTCTATAATGAAGGATCGGTGAACGTAAAATCGGCCGATAACACAGTTACGGCGCTCGACATCGCGACCGTCTGCGATCTCGCGAAACAGAAAGAGCTGCCCCCGGGACGCTCGCGCATTCACGAAATCCGCCGTCCGTTCCGTCTCGATGGGCGCGCCGTGCCTGATCCCGAGCATCTTTCCGGCCATCGTCTTGAAGTCGGTTACTGGATCGTTCATGGGCACGAAGGCAAGGTGAGCGACAATATCCACGTGGTGGGCGGCTATCATCTGGAAGTCCGCGAACTCGTACTTTCAAGTCTGGCTAACGGTTCATTGCTTACCTCCGCGGAGGAACGTCAGCACGGCGCGCTCGTGATCAATCTGGGTAAAGGTATTTCCGACTACGTGCTTTATCGTGAAGGCCATGTGCTCCTCACCGGTACACTGCCGGTGGGTGGCGATCATTTGACGAACGATCTCAGTATCGGGCTGCGCGTCACGACTGCGCAGGCCGAAATGCTCAAATTGCGGCACGGACGCGCGACGATCCAAACTCGCGACAAGAGCGAAAAGGTCTGGCTCAATGGCGACGCCTCCTTTGGCGATAAACAATTTTCAAAAACGGCCATCGAAACCATTGCCGCCGCACGCACGCAGGAACTGCTGGCGGTCATTAAACAGAAAATGGGCCCGGCCTTCCTGCCGGAGCATTGTGGCGCGGGTGTGGTTCTCACGGGTGGCACCTCAAAGTTGCCCGGCATCGACGAAGTCGCGGCGAATGTGTTCGGCCTGAATGCACGGCGCGGTGAGTCGCCAGCCTGGGTGAAGGATGAATTAAAGGATCCCATGTTCAGCACCGTCCTCGGCATTTTCCAATTCGGCCTGCGCGGGGCGCAGGAACACGCTGTTCCACCGCGTCGCAAGGCCGGTTTCCTCAGCAGCCTCACTAAAATTTTTGCTTCTTCCTGAGCCATGGACCAGACATCGAACGAACTTCCCCTCGAAGCGCTGACCGACCGCAATGTCGGCATCAAGCTGGTGGGCGTGGGCGGAGGCGGCTCGAATGCCGTCGATCGCCTCAAGATGGAAAATCTCGATCGCCTGCAACTCGCGGTGATCAATACCGATTTCAAGGCGCTCAGCACCTCGCCGGTGCAGGACAAAATCCTGATCGGTACGTCGCTCACGCGTGGACTCAGCGCGGGCGGCGATCCGGAAATCGGGCGCAAGGCGGCTGAGGCTGACGCCGATAAGATCGCCGAGATCGTGAAAGGTACCGATTTGATTTTTCTCGTGGCGGGTCTCGGTGGTGGCACCGGATCGGGCGCCGCGCCGGTGATTGCTGAAATCGCGGCCGAGGCGGGCGCTGTCGTGATCGCGTTCGTCACGCTGCCTTTCAGCTTCGAAGGCGGACGCCGTCGCAAGCAGGCCGAGGAAGCGCTGGCGGAACTGCGCCGGGTGTGCGACGCCGTTATTCCGCTTTCGAATGACATGTTGCTGCAGGAAGGCACGGAGCAGACCAGCGTGCTCGATTCCTTTGCGCGCGCCGACGAATGGATCGGTCGCGGCGTGAAATCCATCTGGGGCATGCTCTCCCGCACGGGTCTGATCAACGTCGACTTCACTGCGCTGCGGCAGGTTTTCCGTCAGCGCGGCGGGAAAACCCTGTTTGGTCTGGGCGTCGGCGGCGGCGAGAATCCCGCGCTGGCGGCACTGGAGGATTTGAAACAATGCCCGCTGTTGCACACCCCGGAATACGCCCGCAAGGCGGACCGGTTGCTGGTGAATATCATTGGTGGCGCCGATCTGAGTCTTACCAAAGTTAACGAGTTGATGACGGCGATCACTGAAGAGTTTGGTCGCGAAGCTCACGTGGTGATGGGGGCGGCGATTGACGAAGGGCTGCACGGCCAGGTCGAGATTTGCGTGATCGGCACGACCGATCTCGGCAGTCGTAATTTTGTCCGCCGCCCCACGACTCCGCCGATTCGCAAAGGTGCGGAAAAGTCAGCGGCCGTCAGCACCAGTTCGGCGCATACGGACAACCAGGTCGCGGTGAAGACCGCCAGCGTGGCGTCAACGCGTGAGATCGCGGCAGCGAAAGCCGAGGCCGACAAAGCAAAACAGGAGGAATTCGGCTTTCAGGGCGAGCCGGTGGAGAATCGCGGCTCTTTCGACAAGTCGGACCGCAATCTTTTCGAGGGTCAGGACTTGGACATTCCCACTTATCTGCGAAAAGGCATCAAAATCACGGTTTGAGTTACCCCTTTACATATCGCGCGGATTCCGCGTGGTAGGGTGTTATGTTCATCGACGAAGTAACGATCAAAGCCCGGGCGGGTGATGGCGGGCGCGGTTGCGCCAGCTTTCGCCGTGAAAAATACGAGCCGTGGGGTGGTCCGAATGGCGGTGATGGCGGCAAAGGCGGCGACGTGATCCTGCGCGGCGATGACGACCAGAATAATCTCATCGATTTCAAATTCAAACCGCACTGGACCGGAGAGCGCGGCGAACACGGGCAGGGCAAGGATTGCAATGGTCGCGAAGGCAAACCGGCGGTGTTGCGCGTCCCGTTGGGTACCGTGGCATACAATCTCGATACCGGCGAAATCGTGACAGAAATTCTTGAGGATCACCAGGAATTCGTCCTTTGCAAAGGCGGTAAAGGCGGTTTCGGTAACACCAAATTCAAATCGTCCGTGACCCGCGCACCGCGCAAAACCGGCCCGGGCGAACCCGGTGAGATTGGCAATTATCGCCTCGAGTTGAAGAGTATGGCGGACATCGGCCTCGTGGGATTTCCCAATGCCGGCAAGTCATCGCTGACCAACCTGATCACCAACGCGCGGCCGAAGACGGCACCCTATCCCTTTACGACGTTGCATCCGCAAATCGGGGTCATTGATTTCAAGGAAGAATATGAGCGGCTGGTGATGGCGGACATTCCTGGTTTGATCGCCGGCGCCAATGAAGGGAAGGGACTCGGGCATCGCTTCCTCAAACACATTGAGCGCTGCAAATTGCTGGTGTTTATTCTCGATATGGCCGGGACCGATACGCGCGATCCTCGCGATGACTACAAGCAACTCATGAAGGAGCTTGAGTTGTACAATCCCATCCTCCTGGAGAAGCCCCAGCTGATGGTGGCCAACAAAATGGATGAGGAGTCCGCGGTGGCTAACCTGAAGAAATTTCAGAAACGTTATACGAAAGTTCCTATCGTTCCGATATCCTGTCTTACCGAAGAAGGGATCCCCAAGCTCAGAAAAGAATTGTTAAAACGGGTAAAGAAAATGCGCACCAAGGAAAAGAATTCGCCAGCGCGAAAAGATGCCGTATCTTAGGTAACCTCATGTCGGAACATCGTCCATTGCTGATGCGCTCCAACCGCCTGTTGGGTTCAGCATTGATCGAGCATAGTTTAGTGAAGTTTGAGGACCTTGAAGCGGCCAACGAGCGTTTGTTGGAAATCGCGGCCACGGGCGATATGCGCCGCAGTTCGGTGCTAAGTATTCTGGCCTACGAAACCAAGGTGTTGAAGGAAGAGGATTTACTTCACCACGTGGTCGATGACCACGGTGTTGGCGTGATCGATCTTCGCGGCTACGATGTGCCGGACGAAGTGAAGCGCGACGTGGATTTAGGTGCTTGCTGGGCCACTTGGAGCGTACCTTTCGACAAGGAAGAGGATTTTCATTTTGTCGCGACCGCCTACTATTTGAGTCCTGCGGTTCGATCCTACTGGGAGAAGACACTGGGCGGTCAGATCATCTGGCAGGCGACAACAATGGATATCATCGCGGATCATTTGGATAAGATCGCGACGGAGAGGGGCGAAGCGGCTAAAAAGGCTGGTGGGCCCAACCGTCCGGCGACTCGCGCTCCATTCGCCTCCGGACCGACGCCGATTCTCGGCAGCAAGGGTCCCTTCAATTCGGGCGTTACCACTCCCCCAGTGGGAATTGCGGGCACCACCCGCGGTCCCTTTCCTCCTGCTGATGCGAACAAGCGGGTTAATCCGATTCAAGGCGCCACGCGCGCGCCGATGTCTCCCTAGTCATGCCTCTCGGACGCACACAGACACAGATCATCGACAAGCTTGAGGAGATGGGAAAGCTATCCTCTGACGCGAAGGCGGTGTTGGTGGCGCGTCCGGACGAACCAACGGGCGATCAGCTCGATCAAATTCTCCAGACGGATCACAAGATCTCGATGTTCCAGCTGTTGCTCGCGAAGTGCCGGGCGCTGGGACTTTCACCTTACAACGTCGCACGCTATAAGGTTCATCCCACGACGTTCGAAAAGATCGACCTCGAGTTCTGTCAGAAGAACATGATTTTGCCGGTGGGGCAGGTGGGTGACTTCCTGCTGGTGGCCTTCGCGAACCCTTTCGACACCACGGTCGCAACCAAAATTCAGGATAAGACCGGCCAGCGGGTGATCCGCCTGCTCGGTCGCGAAGCCGATATCCGTGAGAAGCTCAAGAAGGACCAGATTCACGAGGAAGTTCAGTTTTCCGACGTGGTCGATCAACTCGGCGCGCAATTCGACGAAGTCGAAACCGAGATCAAGGACGAGGATTTGGAGAACGAGGAATCGGCTCCGATTATCCAATTGAGCAACCGCATCGTGGAAGATGCTTATTTTGCCGGTGCGTCCGATATTCACATCGAACCGTGGGAAAAGGAAGTGGTGGTTCGTTATCGCATCGATGGTCTGACCCAGGAAAAGCTCCGGCTCCCGGCGAAAGTAGCGGGGGCGCTGGTCGCCCGCGTGAAGATCATGTGCAACCTCGACATCGCGGAACGCCGCCTGCCGCAGGACGGACGCATTGTTTTCAAGCAGTACAATAAAAAGAATATCGATATCGATCTTCGCGTTTCAACGGCGCCACTCAATCACGGCGAAGGCGTGGTGATGCGTATTCTCGACAAGCAAAAATCCACGCTGCCACTGACCGCACTCGGGTTCTCGGAGGACAATCTGACGCGATATCGCGAGTGCATCCGCCAACCTTACGGGATGATTTTGCACTGCGGTCCGACCGGCTCGGGCAAGTCGATGACACTTTATTCCGCTCTGAACGAAATCAATACGCCCGACGTAGTGATTCGTACCGCTGAGGATCCAATCGAGTACACGCTTCCCGGCATCAACCAGATGCAGATGCACCGGCAGATCGGGCTCACGTTTGCTGCTGCGTTGCGTTCCTTTTTGCGTCAGGATCCTGACATCATTCTCGTCGGTGAAATTCGCGACAAGGAAACGGCGAACATCGCCGTCGAAGCGGCGTTGACCGGTCACATGCTGATCAGCACGCTGCACACGAATGACGCACCGAGCACGGTCGCGCGTTTGACCGACATGGGCATTGAGCCGTTCATGATTTCGTCGTCACTGGTCGCGATTTGTTCACAGCGTCTGATGCGCCGCCTCTGCAAGGTGTGTCGCGTTCCCTACGAAGCGGAAGGGCGCGAAAAAGAGGTGATTCAACGCGCGATTGGCTGGAGCGGTCAGATCTATAAGGCGAGCCCGCGCGGTTGCCCCAAGTGCAATAACACCGGCTACAAGGGCCGTGTCGGTATTCACGAACTACTGATCAACAACGAAGAGTTGGTCGAAGGCATCAACAAAGGCGTGGAGACAGCGGAATTGAAGCGCATCGCCATGAAGGGCGGAATGAAAACCTTGCACCAAGACAGTCTGCTTAAAGTGAAAGATGGACTCTCGTCGCTGGCCGAGGCGTTAAGCATCGTACCGCAGGATATGGAGCTCCGCGGAATTGCCACGACCAAGCCGGCGTGAGGCGCTCGTGCGTGGGACATCGGGCCTTCGGTGGCCGGCGTAGCTGGCAATGCATTCCTGGTAGGGCCATTGCCCTCAATGGCCCGTTCGCAGCACGCCTAAATTTCCGCCCCCGAACGCCAATCCACGCGAATAAATCCCGCCGACCCCGGCGCCGAAACCTTCCGAAATGTAGGGCTGGCTCTTGTGGCCATGCCGTGTCTGGTGCCGCCTGCCCAGACGCCTGAATCGTCGGACGGCATGGCGACGAGCGCCAGCCCTGCTACAACCGCCCAATCCGCACGGAACCGAACAGAAACCAAACCCGGACTTTTGAACCACTGATCCTCACTTATATTCACTGATTCCGAAGGATTTCAGATTAGCGACTGATCCAACGGATGGGAACCGTTATCGGTCATGAGCCAGGATTTTGGAGGGGAATCAGTCACACAGGCGCTAAAAAGCACAAAAGTTTTTTTTGCGCTTTATGTGGCCATACCGCCCGATAATTGGGGACGGAAAAACGGCTGCAACGATTCACTGGGCCAGCACGCGCAGCATCACGTTCCGGAACCAGACGGGCTGGGATTCGGCCTGCAGTGCGATGTGGCCGGAGCTCAGTTGCAGAGGCGCACCGAGGGCGAGGAGTTTTTGGGCGTCGGGATCGCGTGGGTCCAACTGCGGATGCTGATAGCGCAGGACTTCCACGCCGTTAATCCGGTGGATCACCTCATCGTTGCCGTGCACTTCGACTTCGACGGTGACCCACTCGTTAAGCGGCGAGAGTTTTCCGACTCCTTCAATGATGTGTTCCGTGGTAAGCTTGCCGTTGCGCTCCAGATTGGTGCCGGGAGTGCAGGCGTTGCCGGTTTGACGGCCCGCGGTGGTTCCTTCGCAGAGGAATTGCACTTCCATGCTCGCGGGCCAGAGCTGTTCCACCGTCATGGTAAGAGGTGATTGGGAATGGATCATTACTCCGCTGTTGCACTTTGCCCACGAGGGCGAGTCGGCCACCGCGGTACCGGTAAAGCGGTATTCAAGCCGGAGGATATAGTGGGAGTAGGGCAGATTGGTATAGAGATGGGCGAATTGCTGATCGAACTTTCCGTATTTGTCGTAGGCGACCTTGATCACACCATCCTCCACTCGAAAAGTATCGGCATAATTCTCAGCCATGGGATGCTTCGCCACCTTTACGGTCCAACCCGTTAAATCGTGTCCGTTGAAAAGCGAAATCCATCCGGTGGATACAGGCTCTCCGGCGCGGGCGGATAATAACGCCGCAATGAGCATTCCAAGTGTCAGCGCGCAAATTCGGGTCAGGGGCGAGGGTAATTTCATGGGATCGCAACGTAGGAGCATGGCCGCGGGTTTACAAGCGACACGGTACAGGATTTTGTCCGCGTCCTTGATTTTGTGGACAGATACGAATCTGCGGGCGGGAATCGAACTGGCCGTTGAGGGCAAACGGCATCTACGTTCGGAAGCCGCGTAATTAGTGGGTAAGAGGATTACCTGGCAGAAGCGATTGTTTCGGCGGCTCGGGATGTTTTTCCACCGAGGCTTTGCTGACCAGGCTGACGGTTTGGCCACTTTGGATTTCGACCACCCAAAAATTACAGAAGCTGTTTTTGCCAAACAGCTCGGCATCGGTGGCGTACTTTAATTCGTAGCGGGCATTGGCAGCGGCGTCGAATTCCAGCTGACCTTTGGCGAAGAAAACACCGCGGTTAAACTCCACTCCGAGTGTGCGGTGGCCGACGTCGATCGTCAGTGGGACATTCCATCCGTTGCGACCGGACTCGACCTTCCGTCCATCGACCGATGAAACGAACGCCGTAAAATTATCGAGGAGGATACTCGTTTCCTGTGATCCAATAATCGTCGCGTGGCGCACCGGAATGATGATGGCCGGCAGCGCCGCAGGTTCTTCCGATGAAACAGCAGGTTGAGCAGACGCTGTGTGGGCAGCGACAGGAGCGGGGGCGGGGGAAACGGCCTTGGGCGGTGGACTTGTTTCCGTTGCAGGAACTGGAACCGGTTTGGTTTCAGGCGGAGCGGGTTGGGCAACGCTAGCCGCGGGTTTGGAGGATTTTGCAGTGCTTTTGCCGGTCGTGGCACAGGCGGTTAAAAGCGAAAGTGCACCGATGCAGGCGGTGACAATTATTGGACGGAGTACACGAAGGACTTTCATCGCGGCAATGAGGGAGGCGGAAATTGTGATCCGGGAGGCAAACTTATGAAGCCGGGGTTGGCAAGCCGGGCGCAGAGATTTCCGGCGTCACGGCAGGAAAATTTTGCGTGGCGGCGATCAGCATGGCGCTGAGCTCGGTATTGCAGCGAGCGAACTGAGCGTAGACGGTATGCTCCAGCGCGGTAACGTCCGCCGCTTTGGGCGTATCGAGCGAAAATTTGTCGAGTATGGCACGGATTTCGGCCAATACATTGACGTCGGGAGGGCGTGACCCCGTCGTGGTGGCGAGTAATTCCAGCGTCTGGGTCGCCAGGCGCACGAATTCAGTCAGTTCCGGTCGCGTCAGTGAAACGCCGGCCGTCAAGTGAAGGGCGACTACCGTCAGCGCGTGAGTCAGCCGTTGATTTCCATTCGCCAGGGTGGCCGCTTCCGTCAGCCGCGTTTGTTGATTCTTTGGGTCGGCGGACATGCGTTGCAGAGAGGAAAAGACGACCCCATTGGCCAGTTCCGACGCACGTTTGGCCGCGATCACTTCTTCATCGTAGGTGCCGCCGCTGGCGAGTTTTCGGCCAAGCAGCGCCACATAGTCGCGATTGTCGCGGAGGGCTTGCGCGAGCAGCCCGGGGAGGCGCTGGCGTTCCCACACTGGCCAGAATAGCAGCGCGGCGAGAAGGGCGAGCACTCCGCCGGCCGCGGTTGCGGCCAATCGTTCGAGCGTGAAGGCGACGCTGATTCGGGTGGAAATTTCGGTGATGAGCACGACGAACAGAGTGATGAAAAAGACCGCGATCGCGTAATTTCGTTTCAACCAAAAGGAAAATCCCGCGATGGTGACCGCCATCGCAGTCATGATTACCGCGGGCGGCAGCGCCAGCCAGAGAAGGAGGCTGGCGAATACACTGCCCGCGAGCGTGCCGATGACGCGCTGACCGGCGCGAAGACGGGTCGCGCCGTAATCCGGCTGCAGCACCACGATCATGGTTAACGGCAGCCAATAACCACGTTCGAGATGGAGTAATTTAAACACGGCGACTCCGATCAATTGCAGCACGGTGGCTCGCGCGACGAAACGGACGAGGGCGGCATCGGGGCGCCACTGCAAATTGAGCGATGCGGCAAGCGGTCGAAGGCTCCACGTTTGCAGATCGAAAAGTTCGAGTGAAAACGCGGAATGCTCGTCCGCGCGTTCGACAGTGGCGTGCAGGCTTTCGTGAACGCCCGGTAGCAATCCGGCGATTTGTTTCAGAAGAAAATTGACCTGAATCCCTTCGGACGAGCGGCCAGTCTGCGTGAGAATCCGATCCTCGAGGGATTGAAGCAAATTGCCGAGCCGCTGCAGCCGGACGCTGCACGAAGCGAAGTGCGAAGGCTGGCGCGAGACGACCGTCAACGCCACAGTGCGCGCGCTGTTGGTCAATGAAGTAATCACCGGTTCGAAGTGGGGTGCCAGCGCGTCGAATCCGGGACGTTCCATCAGCGTTTCAAACGATGCATTAAACGCCATGATGCGGGTGGAAAAACGCGCCGCCGCGAGATTTAAATCTGCCAGTCTTCCCAAATACGGCCGTTTGTCCTGCGATGGTGCTGCTGTAATTGCTGCAGTGGCCTGGTCCAGCGCCGTGCGCAATAACGCCTGGCGTTCGGTGATCAACTGGTGGCGTGCGGCCAAAGTTCCGCTCGCTCCCGGCGCCATGGCGGCGAGTAGATCCGATAACGCCACCCAGCTATCGGCGACGGCGCGACGAAGCGGATGTTGAGCCCGGAACGGCCAGAGCGAACCCTGAACCGCCACGCCCCACAAGCCTCCCACGAGGGCGGCTATGAAATTTTCGTGCGCACGACTGGGGCCTTCCGGATGGGCGAGTGCGATTAGAAATAGTAGCATTGAGGCGATTGCGAGAGACGGCCCGTACTCCGCGTTGAGATGACGCCATAAGCCGCCGACCACCATGAGCGACACCACTGCCGCCATTGCGAGCGGGAGATGGGCGGCAGTCGCGCCACCGAGCCAGCTCGCGCTGGCGAGCACGACCGTCATCGCGAGCAGCAAACTGAGTCGGAGGGGATACGGGCCGCGCACATCGACCTGCGCAATATTTTGCGCTGCGATGGCGGCGAACGATACTTCGATGGGAAACTGCCACACCTGCGCTGCCAGCATCGGTACCATGAAGCCCACCGTGGATCGCGCGGCCCGGTTTAAATCCGGCTGCAAGCGATGCTCCTCCAGGTAGGCGCGCGTCCGGGCGATGATGGCGTTCATGACTCTTCCATTGTTGCGATCCGCCCTATGAGGTCACGTGTTTTGTATCCAAGTTCCGCTGGGAAAATGGGTTTGATGGATTGTTTTTGGACAAGCCGCCCAAGCCGACAGAACAGGACCCGGATTGGTTAACCACCAGGGAGTGTTTTCAAACCTGTTTGTCATTCTGAACGTAGTGAAGAATCCATGGTCTGGATTGCGATATCACGTGCGCACGCATGGATGATGATCTCACTACGTTCGGTACCTTCGCGATGCTCAGAATGACAGAAATGGTGGGCTGTCTAGGTTTGAAAACATTCCCGAATCCAAACTAATGAATCACTAGCCCGAAATACTCCGGACATCAGTGAATATTAGTGAGGATAAGTGGTTAAAAATCCCGTGGTTTGAATCGCTAACCCTGATCGCTACTTGAACTCTAACCACTGCCTGACTCCTAATTTGCAGCCACGCCCCGCAACAGAAATGGAACGGTCTGAGGGCTTGCGTTGTCGGGAGATTCAGCGGCTAAATTATTTTCCCGAACCAACCATGTCCTCTTTCCCAAAAAATCTGAATCGGCGCGCGTTTATTGGCGACGCGTTGAAGTTAGGCGCAGGCTCGCTGGTGGCGGGCGCGGCCATCACCTCCGTCCGGGCGGAATCGCCCAAAGCGTCCGCACTGGGCAGTATCAGCTCAAAGCCTGCCGTGCCCGGCCGTTTGCCCGGGATGCCGACGCGGGTGTTGATCGATCACGACGGATCAGGGCGGTTGATTCCCACCCAGCAGCAAGGGAGTCGCTTCACCAGCGGGGAAGGGGTGATGGAAATGGTAGAGAGTGCCGATGGCCTGGCCGTGCGCGCGACTGCTTCCGGTTTGCTGGCTCGCGTGGTATTGCGGTGGGAAACGGTTTTTCCTGTCAGTACACTTTTCCTCGGCGATCATTGGGAGCGAGGCTATGGCGATTTGCAGTGGCGTTTCCTCCAGCCGGAACGGGTGATGCCGTGGTATTTTGCGGCGCATGAGGAAAGCAGTGGAAAGACCTTTATGGCCGGAGTGAAAACGCAACCGTCGACCCTGTGTTTTTGGACGGTCGACGCTGCGGGGGTTTCGCTGTGGCTCGATTTTCGAAACGGCGGCAATCCGTGCCGGCCCGGCGATCGCGTGATTGCCGCGGCAACCGTGGTTTCACGCTCCAGCGAAAACGAAGAAACTCCCTTCGCGGCGCTGTCGCGCTTCTGCCGTTTACTGTGCCCGGCGCCACGTCGCGCCCCGGCCCCGATCTGCGGAAACAACAACTGGTACTATGCCTATGGCCAAAATTTTGACGCGAACGCGATGCGACGCGACGCCGCTTTTCTCTCGGGTTTGGCAGGGATACACGCGAATCGTCCCTACTGCGTGATCGATGCGGGCTGGACTCCCGGTTCGTCGTGTCCGGGCGGTCCGTGGACAGCGGGGAAAGCCGATACTTTTCCCGACATGCCGGGACTTGCTGCAGACATGAAAAAGCTCGGGGTTCGCCCGGGAATCTGGATGCGTCCCACTGCATTGATGAAAGTGGACGATCCGCGTCGGCTGCGAGCCGGCCCGTGCACCTCCGAGGAAAAACCGCTCGACCTGACGCTGCCGGAAAATCTTTCGCTGATCCACGACGACGTGGCGCGGATCCGTTCATGGGGTTACGAGCTGATCAAACATGATTTTTCGACCTACGATGTTTTTGGACGGTGGGGCATGCAAATGGGCGCGGAACTCACCGACGGCGGATGGCATTTTGCCGACCAGTCGTTGACCAACGCCGAAATCATCCTGCGGTTTTATCGGACGTTGCGCGAAGCCGCTGGCGACGTCGTTTTGTTAGGGTGTAACACGATTGGCCACCTCGGCGCGGGAATTTTTGAAATTCAGCGCACTGGGGATGACACCTCGGGGCGGGCGTGGGAACGCACCCGTCGGATGGGCATCAACACGCTGGCGTACCGGCTGCCGCAGCACGGCGCATTTTTCTCGAGCGATCCGGACTGTGCGGCCCATACGGCGCAGACTCCCTGGGAATTCGACCGGCAGTTTTTGGACCTGGTTGCGCGCAGCGGCACCGCGTTATTTGTGTCGGTCGATCCCCGCACGATCACGCCGGAACAGAAAAAGGCCTTTTATGAGGCCATGCAAATCGCACTTTCCGGAGGAACGCCAGGAGGTTGTGAGCCACTTGATTGGTTATACACCACGACCCCGCGCGAGTGGCGAATCGGCACCGAGAAGTTCAGTTTTCACTGGGAGGAAGCCGCCGGAGCCAGTCCGTTGAGGGCGTGAGCGGTCGGCGCGCCTAAAACGTTTTTCGTGCGCCCCTTGTGCCATGCCTCCGAAATTTACGATGTAGCCCTGCGCTGAAGCGATCCCGCGCCTCCCGGCGCGGGATACACGATCGATCTGATTCGATTTCGTATCCGGTTTGAAATTTCCAGTGATCATTACGTTCGGCCAGACAATGTGCGGAATTGACCGCGCGGGAGAAAAGAGAAGGATCGGGGATTGCTTCGGCCCGAGTGCCGCTTCGCTCCACAGATGCCCTACCGTTTTAGTTTTAAAAAGTACCGCCTGCCTCTTCGCGTCCCGCTTCGGACGGCACATGGCTGGTGGGCGGAACGGGAGGGGCTGATTCTGCGATTGGAGGACGATCAGGGAACGGTCGGCTTTGGTGAAATCGCGCCAATCCCGTGGTTTGGCACAGAAACGATGGTTGAAGCGGAGGAAATTCTCCGCCAGTTTGGCAACATGGTTCCGGACGAGCTGCTGGACAAAACCCCCGAGCGTTATGGGTGCGTTCGCTTTGCGTTGGCGCAGGCGCGTTCCGTGTCGTCGGCGACCGCTTCGACCAGTCGTTTGCCCGTGGCGGCCCTGTTGCCCGCGGGTCGCGAAGTCCTTCGCGTGTTGCCGGAAAAACTGGAAGTGGGTTTTCTGGCGTTCAAATGGAAAGTGGGTGTGGGTGACGCAGAGGATGAACTCGGTATTTTGGACGACCTTCTGGCGCAAATTCCAGCCCACACCAAACTGCGGTTGGATGCGAATGGCGCGTGGAACCGCCGTGATGCGGCCCGGTGGCTGACACGGTGTGCGGATCGTCCAATCGAATTTGTCGAACAACCCGTGGCCCCCGCTGAGGAAGACACGCTGCTTGGGCTGGCGAACGATTATCCCGTGAAACTGGCGCTGGATGAATCGGTGGTTCATTTGAGTGACGCCAGACGGTGGCAAGGGCTGGGGTGGCCAGGAATTTTTGTGATCAAACCGGCGCTCGCGGGCCCGCTCCATGAAGTGATCGATTGGATTTTGAAGACCAAGGCGGACGTGGTGTTTTCGAGCGCGATCGAGAGCACACTCGCGCGTTCTGCGATCTTGTCCGCCGTGCTTGATCAGCCGCTCAGTCGCCGCGCACTTGGTTTCGGCGTGGGTGAAATTTTTGGTGATCGTCGGTGGGATGGACCCTTCATCGGGCCGCTGATCGACAATGGCTGTCTCGCGCAAACCCCCGGGGAGGAACTATGGAACGCGCTGAACTAAGCCGGTTACTTGGTGGCACCAGCGGTCCAGTGGCGGCTCAACCCGCCCGTCGTGTTCTAATTTCCGAGGCGGAACCGCGCAAATTCATGGCGGCGTTCACGCAGGCGATTTCGGGCGAAGCGGAGATTTTCCTATGCGATCCGAAGTGGGGCGCAGTCGAACGTTCGCAGGTGGACGCCCTGTTGCGTTCGCCGATGCCGGGATCACTCGTATCCACGACCGGAAAGGGATGGCTCATGATTCCGACTGGCGGTACGAGCGGCAAAGTGCGTTTCGCGCGGCACGATGCCGGTACGATTGCCACGGCGGTGCGGGGCTTCGCGCAATATTTTGAACTCTCGCAGGTGAATGCGGCGGGGGTTTTGCCGCTGCATCATGTGAGCGGTTTCATGGCGTGGATGCGTTGCACGCTGACAGGCGGAACTTATCGACCGCTGGACTGGAAGGCGATCGAGGAAGGGACGTTGCCAATCCTACCCGTGAAAGTGCATGGATGGGTTATTTCGTTGGTGCCAACCCAGCTCGAACGATTGCTACGCAATGAGGCTGCTGTCGAGTGGTTGAAAAAATTCCGGATGATTTTTGTAGGAGGCGGTCCGACCTGGTCTGAACTGCTCGATAAGGCACAGGCGCTCAAACTTCCACTGTCACTTGGTTATGGAATGACCGAATCCGCGGCAATGATGGCAGGATTGCGTCCCGCAGATTTTCTGAAGGGCATGCGCAGCTGCGGTACGATGATGCCCCACGTTACGGCGCAAATCAGCAGCGAAGGCGTTATCTCGATCAACGGTGATTCGCTGTTTCGCGGATATTATCCGCAGTGGCGCACGCCGGGTGAGTTTGTGACGGAAGACGGCGGCTACCAGGATCGCAACGGCCACATCTATATCACCGGCCGACGCGATACGGTGATCATTAGTGGCGGCGAAAAGGTCGATCCTGCCGCGGTGGAGGAGGTGCTGCGCGGAAGCGGTGAGTTGCCGCAAGTGGTCGTGTTGGGGGTGCCCGATGCCGAGTGGGGTCAGGTGGTGATCGCCGCGTATCCGGAAGCGCCTGCGCCGAAGCTGAAGAAAGTCGCAGAGGTGATGAACCGGTTGTTATCGCCGGCGAAGCGTCCAAAACTTTTCGTGCCCTTGCCGCGCTGGCCGGTGAATGATCAAGGCAAAGTAAACCGGGCCGAGGTCGCGCATCTCGCCGAGCACGCCCTGCGGGCCGGCTTGGGCGAACATCGGGAGTAGGATTCTCGGGTGTAGGAGCGGCTTCGATAATAAATCAGCTGAAACCACGGATTTCCCCGATGGTCACGGATGGGCCAACCCAATACAGATTTATGAACGTCACCTCACGGGTGAATAGGTTTAAGCCAGGTTCCTCCATGAATTTTTTCTGCACCCGTGTTAATCCGTGAAATCCGTGGTTAGACCGGATTCGTAGATGAGAGGAATTTAGATTATATTGCGATTTAAAGTCCTGATCGCGGCGTAAAGCCGCTCCTACATTTCGGATTTGCGACGTAGCGAAAAAATTACGTGTCATCTGCGGATCGCTGGTTAGTTTACCGGCGTGAATAAATCGGAAATCGCCACGGTCCTCACCGACATCGCCACCTTGCTTGAACTTAAAGGGGAAAATCCCTTTAAAACCCGCGCTTATCAGTCGGGAGCCCGGCTGATCGAATCGCTCAGCGAGGAAGAAATCGAGGAGCGGGTGAAGGCAGGCACGCTCGACGAGGTGAAGGGCGTAGGGGATGCACTGGCACAAAAAATTTCCGAATTGCGCACGACCGGCCGCCTTGAGTTCTACGAAAAACTGAAGGCATCGATTCCGGCGGGACTGGTGGAACTGTTGCAGATCCCCGGGGTGGGACCGAAGAAGATTCGTGCGTTGAATGAAAAATTGGGCGTCGATTCCATTGCCAAACTCCAGCAGGCCGCGACGGAAGGACAAATCGCCACGCTCGAAGGTTTTGGCGAGAAGTCGCAGGAAAAAATTCTCGAAGGCATCCGCAATCGTGAAAAATACGGGCGACGTCATTTGTGGAGTGATGCCTGGGAAGTGGCCGAGCCGTTGCTCGCGGGTTTGCGTAAACTCCCGCAGGTAAAACGTGCCGAGCATGCAGGCAGTCTGCGACGTCGGATGGAAACGGTCGGCGACCTCGATTTTCTGGTGGCAACCAACGACCCGAAACCCGTGGCGGAATGGTTTATCAAGGCGCCAGGCGTGGCGGAGGTCACTGCCAACGGCGAAACCAAGGCAAGCGTACGATTGACCTCGGGGATTCAGGCCGACTTGCGGCTCGTGCCGCCCGAACAGTTTGTTTTTGCGCTGCATCATTTCACGGGCTCGAAGGATCACAATGTCCAGATGCGCCAGCGCGCGCTGGCGCAAGGACTCTCGATGAGCGAATGGGGCTTGGTGCCGGCGGAAGGAGAGGGAACCGCAAAACAGAAAGCCGAGGAACGTGGTCGCAAGACCGATATCGAAACCGAGGAGCAGCTTTTCAAAAAACTCGGGATGGTGTTTGTTCCACCGGAATTACGCGAGGGTCTGGGTGAAATCGAAGCGGCCGAGAAAAATGGGCTCCCTGAATTAGTGGAGGACGCGGACATTCGCGGTGTGTTTCACAATCACACGACCGCGTCCGATGGTCACAACACGCTGGAGGAAATGACTGCGGCCGCGCAGGCGCTGGGCTTCGAATATCTCGGGATCGCCGATCATTCGAAATCGAGTGTGCAGGCGCGCGGGCTGGACGAGACCCGCTTGGCGGCGCAGGTGGAAACGATCAAAAAATTAAATGCGTCCGGGAAATTTAAAACGTACATTTTCACGGGCTCCGAATGTGATATTCTCCCCGATGGCCGGCTGGATTTTGCGGATGATGTGCTGGCGACGCTCGATTATGTGGTCGTGTCAGTACACTCGGTGTTCAAGCAATCCACCGACGACATGACCAAACGGATCATCCGGGCAATCGAGAATCCGCATACGACGATGTTGGGACACATGACCGGCCGGCTGCTGTTGCAGCGTGAAGGTTACGGGGTCGACGTGGACAAGATCGTCGATGCGGCCGTCGCTCATCAAGTGGTGATTGAGCTCAATGCGAGTCCGTGGCGGCTCGACATGGATTGGCGGCATTGGCGGAAAGCCGCGGAGCGCGGGCTGCTGTGTTCGATCAATCCTGACGCCCACGATATCGAGGGACTCACGCATTTTCGTACCGGCGTCGGTGCCGCGCGGAAAGCGTGGCTGACGAAGACGAATATTCTTACGACCCGGCCGCTCGCCGACGTGAAGCAGTGGTTGCAAGGGCGGAAGCGTTAATTCGAGCTTGAGACGCTCATAATGTAGCAGCGGTGGTAACATCGCTGGGCCAGCCGTCTGACGACGGCTGCTACGATGGAAATGCACGCTATCTGCTTAGAAATTCCGCGTATAACGCGCGCCTTTTTCGTCTTCGAAGGTGAGCGCGTTGGCGTTGATGACGGCGAGCTTGAGTCCCAATTGATGTTCGACGATGTCGCCCGTGCGATAAACGCGATCGTTCATGAGGACCTTGCTGTCCGTCGTGGAAGCGCGGATACCCGCGACGCGCAACGCTTCAATATAAGCGATCGCCTTGGACTCCATCCTGGGTGGCGGGATGACGACCTTTGGCACTTCGGGCTCAGGCGGTGGGGCAACCGGAGCGATAGCCACCGGTTTGGGTTCGACCACCGCCAGGGTTGGACTGGAAATCGTGGGAACGGTCGACGGGGCCCCAGTCGAACTCGACGCGGGAGGCGTGGCACCTGTGGAAACGGTGACGGGCGGTGGTGCGCTTTCCGTCGGGACGGGAGTCGTCTTGGTTGCAACTGCGGGTGGCGGAGCCGCTTTAGGCTCGGGTGCCTGGGTCATCCAGCGCACGGCGAAAAATCCACCGACGACCAAGACCAACATGACAGTCGCGCCAAGTCCGATCCAGAGCAGCAGGGTGTTAAAACCGGTGGGCTTGTCGCGCCGGGCGATACGCGCCGCCGATTCGCCGCCGATCGCGGGCATCGTTTTGAGATCCGGCCCATCGCCGGTCCGTTGCTTCTGTGCCTTCTTCAGGGCGTCGTTGATCAGGCTCATGCGCTTAATCCGTGAGGCGTTCGAGATCGCGCGCCGATCGGCGGGCGTCCCAGTAGTTTACTTCGTCGGACTCGCGAATGAAAGCCGAGAGCAGCGATTTATCGCAAAGATTGTTAATGATACGGGGAATACCCCGGCTGGCGCTGTAGATTTTCCGCAAAGCCCACGGCGTAAAATGGGGTCTTCCCATGCTGCCGGAAACAGTCAGGCGGTGATTGATGTACCGGTCCATCTCCGTCCGGGAGAACGGCCGTAACTCGTAGTGAACGAGGATACGTTGCCGGAGCTGGCGCAATTCCTCCGCCGCGAGCCGGTCCTTCAGTTCTGTTTGCCCCATCAAAATAATCTGGAGCAGCTTTTGTTTGTCCGTCTCGAGATTCGACAGCAGGCGCACCTGTTCAAAGACCTCAAACGAAAGATTCTGTGCCTCGTCGATGATCAACACGATTTCACGGCCCAGCGAAATGCGCTCCAGCAAGAGTTGGTTAATCTGTGCGACCAAATCGGTTTTGTTGCGGGCGATCGTCGGGACGCCGAGTTCGATCAGGATATTCTTGAGCATCTGCGTCTCGGTGACGCGGGGATTGAGGATCAGGGCGGTGTCGTAATGCTCCGGATCCAGCTCGTTCATGAATTTCCGGCAAAGGGTGGTTTTTCCGCATCCCACCTCGCCAATCAGGACAATAAACCCCTTCTTTTCGGTCACTCCGTACTTTAAATGTTGCAGCGCTTCTTGATGGGTTTCGCTCAGGTAAAGAAACTTCGGGTCCGGGGTAATATGGAACGGCATCTCCGTAAAACCGTAGTAACTTTGATACATTGTGAGTAAGTATTCGGTTCAGAGCGGAAAAGGCACGCCAAAACAACGTGAAATGCCTTTGAAAAAAGTTGCTTGGTCCTTGGGCGGCATCTTTATCTGGAAGTCTTTACCTGGTGAATTTCAGCAAACTGATCCTCGGAATCTATGGCGCCCTTTTTGTGGTCGTCACCGTGTGGGCGGGTGGATTTTTCGTCCAGATGCACCGCGACTACACCGCCTTGAAGGCGCAGGAGACCGCCAATCAACACCGGCTGGCCGAGGCGGAGGCGAAGTTGAAGGCGCAGGAAAAGTATCTCGACCAGCTTCGACACGATCCGGTGTTAGTGGAAAAGATTATCCGGCAAAAATTAGGTTATGCTAAGGAACAGGAGTTCATTTTCCGCTTCGAAGAAGCGAAATAAATTCGCATGAATCTCCTGAACGATATTTTCAAAACGTTGACCAATAATGATGACTCACGACCAACTAATCTCCGCCTACCGCGCTGCTGGCCAAGGCCAGGTATTTGCCTTCTGGGACTCGCTGTCTCCGCAGGCCCGTGAGGACCTGGCGGCGCAAGCCGCCGAGGTCGATCTGACGGAGATCGAGCGGTTGAACCGCACGCTGGTTTTCAAATCCGGTGGCAGCGGGGTAAACTTGGACGGACTCGCTCCCGCTCCGTATGCGCGCTTGCCGCAAAATGGCGGCAACAGCGCGGAGTGGGCCAAAGCGAAAACCGCGGGCGAGGAAGCCTTGCGCGCCGGACGTGTAGCGGCATTCACCGTGGCGGGCGGGCAGGGGACCCGGCTTGGCTACGACGGCCCGAAGGGAACTTTCCCGGTGACGCCCCTGAAAAAAAAGCCGCTGTTTCAGGTGTTTGCGGAGAAAATCAAGGCGGCCGGACTGCGTTACGGGAAACCGCTGCACTGGTTTATCATGACCAGCCACGCCAACCACGAGCAGACGGAAACATTTTTTGGCGAAAACCGGTATTTCGGCCTGGATAAGAGCCGGGTTCATTTCTTCCGGCAAGGTCGCATGCCGGCGGTGGATTTCTCGGGGAAGATTTTACTGGAGACGCCGGGTTCACTCGCGCTCAGTCCGGACGGACATGGCGGTTCGCTCCGGGCATTGCATCGCAGCGGTGCGCTGGACCTGATGCAAAAGGAGGGCATCGATACGATCAGCTTCTTCCAGGTCGATAATCCTCTCGTGCGTAGCATCGATGCGACCTTCATCGGCTTTCATCTGCTGAGCCGTTCGGAAATGTCCAACAAGATGGTGACGAAAGCGTATCCAGAGGAGAAAGTCGGCCACTTTTGCGTACAGAATGGAAAAGTAATCGTCGTCGAATATTCTGACATGCCAATGGCGATGCAGCGTGAAACCACGACGGACGGTGGACTGCTCTATCCCGCGGGAAGCATAGCAATTCATATTATCGATCGCGAATTTGCGCGCCGCCTCGCGACCGGCGGCGAGGGCATGGCGCTTCCGTTTCACCGGGCCGATAAGAAAATTCCGACAGTCGAAGCGACGGGCCAGCCGGTTAAACCCGAGAAAGCCAACGGCGTGAAATTTGAGATGTTCGTTTTCGATGCCTTGCCGTTTGCCAACAACTCGATCGTCATCGAAACCGGTCGTGCCGACGATTTCAGCCCGGTGAAAAATGCCGAGGGTCTCGATTCGCCGAAAACTTCACGCGAGGACCAGCTCCGCCAGTTCGCCCGTTGGTTCAAAGCCGCGGGTGCTCCGATCGAAACCGACTCGACGGGGCTACCCAAGATCACGGTCGAAGTTTCGCCGCTGTTTGGCTACGACACCGATTCATTTGTCGAACGCTGGAACAGTCTTCCGATCAAACCCCAAATCGAAAACGGTCTGTATCTTGAGTAAGCGTCGGAGTAGGAAACCACTAATCTACACTAAGGCCTCACTAATGAAGAACGGCACTCGAACTTCATGCTTTCTACCACCCTGCGAAAATTTGAGGAAGGTGATCGTCGATTTCTCCATTCGACGATCAGCGTCGGTGCGGAGACCGACGCCCACCTCACTGAAAATCCTGTAATCACCCACGCGGACAAACTTGCCAGAATTAGCGTTCAATTAGCGACCATTAGCGGTTAAAAAATCTTTCCACATGAGCTTCACCGAAAAAATTGCCCAGGCCACCAAAGACGGAAAACTGCTGCCGGGCGCTGCAGAGAATCTCAACGCCTGGCTGCAGGCCGGTCTGCCCGACTGGGCGGCGAAAAGCATGACGGAGCTTATCGAGCGTGGTGAATGGAGCGAACTGAACGATCGCTTTTTCCGCTACCTCGAATTCGGCACCGGTGGCATGCGTGGCCGGACCATTGGCGTTAAGACTGCGGCGGCGGAGACCGGCACGATCAGCGCATCGGGTTCGCCGGAACACGCAAACGTCGGGCCGAATTTGCTGAATGATTTTACACTGATTCGCGCGACAGTCGGGCTGTACCGCTACCTGGCCAAGTATCTCAAAACGCAAAATTGCTACGACCTGCCGAAGCTGGTCATCGCGCATGACGTCCGCCATTTTTCACGGCATTTCTGCGAGCTGGCTGCGTCGACATGGACGCGCCTGGGTGGCGTCGCTTTTATCTTCGAGAACGCGCGCTCGACTCCGCAGCTCAGTTTTTCGGTGCGCAGTCTTCGCGCTCACACCGGCATCGTCATCACGGCCAGTCACAATCCGCCGCACGACAACGGATTCAAGGCGTACTTTGTCGATGGGGCACAGGTGACGCCGCCGCACGACAAGGCGATCATCGATGAAGTGAACAATGTGCCGCTTTCCGGCGTGCTGCAGTTTCTGACCAAGGATCTCAGTCGCGTCGTGACGCTTGGTCGCGATGCAGATGACGCCTATCTCGCCGCCGCATCACAGGCGGTGCTCGATCCCGCGATCATCCGCCAGACTCCGCTGAAAGTTGTTTATACGAATATCCACGGCGTCGGTGCGGTTTCATCCGTGCCCTTGTTGTTGCACGCGGGCGTACACGTTACGGAAGTTCCCGAACAATCCGCCTTCGATGCGCGCTTTCCCACGGTCAAATCGCCCAATCCTGAAAATGCCGAGGCGCTTTCACTGGCCGTCGCGCTCGCTGAGAAGGGCGGTCACGACATCGTGATGGCGACCGATCCAGACAGCGATCGTATGGGTACGGCGGTGCGCAACCGTGAGGGGAAAATGGAACTGCTCACCGGCAACCAGGTGGGTGCGTTGCTTTCGGACTATCGTATCAGCAAATATAAATCGCTCGGTTGGATTCCGAATGAAGGCACCCAATCGGCGGTGATCATCAAAACCTACGTTACTTCGCCGCTGCTCGATGCAGTCGGTCGCGGACACGGGGTGAAAGTGATCAACACGCTCACCGGTTTTAAATGGATTGCAGCGAAGATGGCCGGTTATGAAGCGAAATTGCGGAGTGCGTTGCTGGCGAAGGACGGCATTGCGCTCGACTACGATGCGACGCCGTTTCGCAAACGGGCCGAGCTGCTGTTGAAACACAGCTCCTTTTACCTGTTTGGGACCGAGGAGAGTTATGGTTATCTCCCGAACGATTCCGTTCGAGATAAGGACGGCAACGCCGCGTGCCTGATGTTTGCCGAGCTCGCGGCATGGGTGAAATCGCGTGGCCTGACTGTCCCCGAATATCTCGATGAAATTTACCTGAAGTACGGTTTCTTTCTCGAGGGTGTGATCAATATTTACTTCGAAGGCGCAAGCGGCGCGGCCAAAATCAAACGCATCCTCGATACATATCGTTCGAGTCCGCCCACGGCGTTTGGTGAAACAAAAGTTATACGCTTTCAGGATTTCGGCCGGGAAAAATTCCAGGATGCCGACGGCGAAACGATTCCGTCGCAGGATTTATATCTCGTCACCCTTGCGAACGGTTACTCCTTCGCTGCGCGTGGCAGCGGTACGGAGCCGAAGATGAAATTCTACCTCTTCGCCCAGGAACCGGTGAAATCCGCCGCCGATCTGCCCGCAGCGAAGTCGAAAACGAAGGCCACGCTCGATGGCTTGAAAGCGTTGATCGACGCTGACGCCCGGAAACGGGCTGAAGGTTGAGCCCCGGTCACCGCCCGTTTTGATGGAATTTCTTGTGTAGCAGCCGTCGTCAGACGGCTGGCGCCAGCGGTGTTACCACCGCTGCTACTCTCGGGACCGCTTCGCGCGGAATTGCGGTATTTGCCCCGGCTCACAATTTTCTCACGTGGAGAGCGGCTATTGTTCACTTCCATGCAGGGATTCGGCGCGGCTGGTCGACGGAGAAATGGACGATCCTCCGACAGGCGCCGGATTTAAGCAGTTGCCTGTGATTTTCTGATGTGGAAGCTGACGTTCGTTCAGTCGCGTTCAACTGGGAAGGTTTGAATGTATTTCTCCACTAACAACGAGGGCATTGCAGGGTTAATTTCGACCTGCGTGTGTCGATTAAATGTATCTCTGCCTTTGTACTCTGACGTATTGCATCGCGTGCTCGCGCGCCTTTCGACCGCACTCTGCACCGCGCAGCGTACGTCGTCTGCCCTTGTTCCTGCCCGGCGGTATCAATCGATTGGATTACGGAGGTTGTTTTTCCTCGCCTGCTTGTGGATCGCGGCATTGCCGGTGACGGGCCGATCGGAAGAAGTTGTAGGAACGGAGCAGACCTCGGAAATCGCCACCTTGGGTCAATGGCAGGAATATGCCCCGAAGCATCCGACCGAGACCTGCAAGGTGGATGTGAAGGTGACGGTTTTATTTTATGATCCGGGCTGGTTCAACTTGTGGGTGGCCGACGGCGACACATTTTCATATATCGCCACACCCAAACGTCCCCTCGGGCTGAAGGCGGGCCAGCTGGTGCGCATACACGGACAGATTACCCCGTCCGATTCACTGTCTGCTTTAACGGCGGAGTATCAGGTGGTCGGTCAGGCTGCGTTGCCTGAAGCACTCGCCATCGGTACCGCCGTGCTCGAAGGTGAGCCTTTTCGAAACAAGCTCGTCAAATTCGAAGGCTTGGTGGAACGACAGCAGGAGGTCGATGGGATTCACGTTCGTCTGCACGTGGTTTCAGGTGGCCAGTTCGTGGAAACGATGGTGATGCGACCGTTCGACAAAACGATCGCAAATTTCTCCGGCATGTTCGTTGAGTGCACGGGCGTGTATATTCCCAAATATGCCGACAAGAAAGTGAGCTCCGCCACGGTCTGGATTTTCGATTTTAGCCGGGTACGTACGACTGGGTCGCTCGCAGGGGATCCCCGGTTTTCCATGGCCGTGACACCCATCGCCGACGTTGAGGGTATTCATGATGCGCAGTGGTTGCGCCTGGCTGGTGAAGTTGTGGAAAGCGATCCGGGAGTCAGTTTCATTCTCCAGGATGCGACGGGGAGGTGTCGGATTGAAACCGGTCTGGCGACGCCGCTCGGACGCGGAGACAAGGCGGATGTACTGGCCAGGGTTTCGCTGGTCGACGGACATCCCCAGTTAAAGGAAGGGATTTTTCGAATTACCGAAGTGTCGGCGAACGCCGAGAGTGGCTCGGCGTTGAGGAACATGGGTGACTGGTGGCAGGTTACCTTAACTGGTTCACGTATTCCAAGAATGTTGGACGTTGTGCTCGACGTGCTCGTCTACGATCCAGACTGGCACGCGTTGTGGGTGGTCGATCGCAGCGGCGGTTACTTTATTAATTCAGGTAGAAAGTTGCTCCCGGTCACTGCTGGACAGAGGATCCGGATGCGTGGAATGGTCACGCCGGGCGCAAATATTGACGCGGGGGACATGGACGTCTCGGTGATTGAAGATCGCGGACTTCCCACGCCCGAACCACTGGCCGACCAGATGGAGGACGTGAATCGCTTCCGCAACCGGTTCGTCCGGGTTGAAGGGATTGTCGAAAGCCAGGAGGACGCTGGCTCGAGTCACTGGCGGTTGAGAGTGATTTCCGATGGAAGGGAAGTTGAAATGGTCGTGATTATGCAAAAAGGCGATACGATGAGTGATCTCGTCGGAATGAAGGTCGCAGCGAACGGGGTCTATGTTCCCCGGACCGCACCCGATAACTCACTCGTTTCCCTCATGATCTGGGTGCCGGGCCGCGCCAATTTGAAAACGCTGGGCGCGCTTGCGACGGATTCCCGCTTTTTGCTGCCGGTGACTCCAGTGGCGAAACTTTCAGAAATGGTGGAAGGGGAATGGGCGCGCATCGAGGGTGAGGTTCGCGAAATGGAGCCAGGTTTTTCCCTCTCGGTTCGCGATAACACCGGCCAGGTTTCGGTGAAGAGCGCCTGGCATGGCGGCCCAACCAAACCGGAGAATGTCAACCTGATCGGGCGCGTTTCAAAAAATGGGAGTACCGTGGTGTTGAAGAACGCCCTGTTTGTCGCCACCGAACGCAGAGTCGCCCACGAAATTGCCGGCACGCCCGACCTTCATCACGCGGAGGAAGTAGTCAGTTTGCCACCCACTGAAGCAGTGAAAGGCTACCCGGTCGAATTAACCGGAATCGTTAGCTGGTCGCACCCGTCGTCGCGCACATTTTATGTGACGGATACCACGCGGGGCGTGCGGGTGCGTTTGCCCGCAAACGGCGAACCTCCGGCAGTCGGTTCGGGTGTGAATATCCATGGCGTCACCGCGGTTGGGCGCTTTGCCTCCGAAGTGCAGGCCGGCAGGGTGGAGCTGCCACCGCTTAATCAGGGCGTGGGAATGCCGGAAGCGCGCGTCAGTACCCTGGAGCAGGCGTTGACCGGGGTGGATGAGGCGAACTGGATTCAGCTCAGCGGATATGTGCGCAGCGTGGAATCGGAGGGCGTAATGACGCGCCTGCAGTTGCTCACCGCGAGTGGTGAATTTCGTGCCTGGGTACCGACGGATGTGAGTTTGCTCAATTTGGTCGGCGCAGTCGTCCGGCTTACAGGCGTCTGTGCGGCCGTAACCAATGCCAACCAGCAACTCACAGGTATAGAACTGTGGGTGCCCGGTCCTGAACAGGTCCGGGTCGTGGATCTACCGCCGAAAGATCTCTACTCCCTTCCACTGCGATCGCTGCGGACTTTCCAGAGTTTTAATGTCCTTCAATCGAACAACCGTCGTATCCGAATTGCGGCGACGGTGATTTATCGACGTCCCGGGAGCATTGTTTTCGCCGAGGACGACGGCGAGGCCATCCAGATTCTCAGTGCGGGCAAGGAGCCCTTGCAACCCGGGGACAAAATCGAAGCGGTCGGCCTCCCTGGTCGGGAAAATTCCCAATTGGTGTTGCGCGAAGCCGTTTATCGCAAGGTGGGCGTGGGCAAGCAGGCCATCGCCACTGCGATTGACCCCGGGCATGTCGTGTCCGAGGTCTATGACGGACGACTCTCGTATATCGATGCCACGCTCCTCGGAGCGGTTTCACGGCGCGATAGCACGCGACTTCTTTTGCAGTCCGGACAAACTGCATTTGATGCGGTGCTTAACGAACCAATGGCGAAAGTACCCTGGCATGAAGGAAGCACATTGCGCCTCATCGGGGTATATGAGGTGGTGCGCGACGAATCCCGCCAACCGCAATCGCTCCTGCTTCAGTTGCGCTCCATGGCGGATGTGCAGGTGCTGAGCCAGCCGTCGTGGTGGACCGCCAGTCACGCGCTCGGCGTGAGCGGGGTGTTGGTGCTCACACTCATGCTCGGTCTATACTGGGTGCGTTCGCTCCGACGCCGGGTTCGCGACCAGACCGGGCAGATCCGCAGCCAGCTGTCCCGGGTTGAACAACTTGAAGCGCGCCAGCGCGGCATCATTGAGACGGCCTCCGACTTCATTTTTACGGCCGATCTCCAGGGTCGAATCACGTCGTTTAATCCCGCGGGCGAGCGTCTGACAGGTTACACGCGCGACGAGGCGTTGCAGCTTCACGTGCGCGATCTGATCGCCCCGGAGGACGTCGAGAATGGCGTGGCGAAATTCGAGCTTCATCCCGAGGCGGACGCGACTGCGGCTTTTCAATGTCGCTTTGCCAAGAAGGATGGGACTCAGGTGTGGGTGGAGACGAGCGTGCGTTTCCTGCGAGAGAACGGACAACCGACTGGTCTGTTGGCGGTGGTGCGTGATTTTAGCGAGCGACGGAAATACGAAGAGGCACTCACCCAGGCGCGTGACGCCGCGGAAGCTAATGCGCGCGCGAAAAGCACGTTTCTGGCGAACATGAGCCATGAAATCCGTACGCCGATGAACGGGGTGATCGGCATGAGCAACCTGCTTTTGGACACTCACCTGGTGCGTGAGCAGCGGGATTTTGCCGAGACGATCCGCAACTCCGCCGAAGCGTTGCTTACGGTCCTTAACGATATTCTCGATTTCTCCAAGATTGAGGCCGGCAAACTTCACCTGGAGGTGCTGGATTTCGATTTGAACGAGTGCGTGGAAGGCACGCTTGAAGTGCTGACCACCCGGGCCGCAGCGAAAAAACTGGAACTCGCGGTGTTTGTGCCGACGGAAATACCGTCCTTTGTGCGCGGCGATCCAGGCCGGTTGCGTCAGGTGCTGCTAAATCTCCTGGGCAACGCACTCAAATTTACCGAATCCGGGGAAGTCGTAGTGCGCCTGTCCGTTCTAAAGCATGAAGGCGACACTGCCGTCATTCGTTTTGACGTGAACGACACCGGAATCGGCCTGTCCCCGGAGACGAAGGCGAATTTGTTCCAACCGTTCACCCAAGCCGACAGTTCCACCACCAGAAAATTTGGCGGCACGGGACTTGGCCTCGCGATCAGCCGCCAGATCGTCGAATTGATGGGTGGCCAGATTGGCGTGGAGAGCGTGGCGGGAGAGGGGTCTGATTTCTGGTTCACCGTGCCGTTCCATGTCTGCACCCCGCCGTCCACTGGAAACACGGGTAGTCCTTTTGGGGCTGCGACTGGATTGCTGGAAAAATTGCGCATTGCGATCGTCGACGACAACGCGACGAACCGCTCGCTGCTTCACTACTACGCGTCGGCGTGGAAATGTGAGAGCAAGTCGTTTTCAAGCGCAGCGGAGGCTCTCGATGGACTGCGCGCGGCCGCGGCGATGGGAAATCCCTTCAATCTTGTTCTCTGCGATTATCAGATGCCGGAGACCAACGGTCTTATGCTCGCCGAGCAGGTCGCCGCCGATCCGACGATCAATCAGGCGAAGTGGCTGCTATTGACTTCCATTGACGAAAAATTCGATCGCCCGGCCCTCTTGAAGCACGGGATTGTGAATTTGATGACCAAGCCGATTCGCAAAAACGAACTCCGGAATGCCATACTTTCCGCGGTCGCACCGACGCTTGGCCCCACGGGATCAACCGTGGCACCAATGCCCGTACCGACCGTTTCATCTGGGGATGCAGCGGGTGGATGGAGGGTGTTGATCGTGGAGGACAATTTGGTCAATCAGCGCGTCGCCCGACTTCAGCTCGAAAAACTCGGCTACCGGGTCGAAGTCGCCGGAAATGGTCTCGAGGCTCTCCATGCGATCGAGCGCGCGACCTATGATTTGATTGTGATGGATTGCCAGATGCCGGAGCTCGACGGTTATGAAACAACGCGGCGTATTCGTGCCGGTACGCATCATGCGGATGTACCCATCATCGCAATGACCGCGAATGCGATGGAAGGTGACCGGGAGGTCTGCCTCGCGGCGGGGATGAACGATTACATCAGCAAACCCATTCGCGTGTCCGAGCTCAAAGCGGCCTTGGACCGCACCAGCGAATTGGTGGCAGCCCGCAGCCGCGCGCTCGCCGAACGCTCGCACGCGATGAAGTAAGAGACGGGCTGGGGCGTTTGGATGTAGGAGAGGAAAAAGTCCGGAGCCGACAGGCGAGATGCCCGTCGCGACACGATTCCGGCCTGGTCGCGGGCGTCCCGCCGACGCAGCATACCAAGATCAAGGTGGTCGTCGATTTCTCCATTCGACAAGCCCCTCGACAGGCTCGGGATCGCGACCCGTCGGCAAGCTCTGGGTGGTGAGCAAAGCCGAACCACTCAGGGCCCCGAGCCTGTCGAGGGGCACATCGACGATTTTCAGCGTCGGTATGGAAACCGACGCCCACCTCAATCATGGCAGATCATGAATTTCAGAAAAACTCGTGCCACGTGAACGGTTTAAATATACCTGTGGCCCGAGTTTATGTAACCCGCTGCGGGCGCAGCGGGACCCTGCGCTCTCCATCGACAGGCTCAGGACCTTGAGCGATGTCGAAAGGCCGCGCATGGCTACAAGTGTGAATATTCAGAGAGATCGGATTAGTGAAATCTTAGTGTTGATTAGTGGTTCAATCTCTGGGGCCTTCATCTCTGCTCATTAGAGAAACCATGGTTCCGACTTCGCTTTTTTCAGATCACAGATCCAGTTGCCAGTAGCCCACGTCGATCCAGCGACCGAACTTCCAGCCGACCTCATCAAAGTGTGCGACCTTCTTGAAGCCGAGTCGCTCATGGAGCGCCACGCTTGCTTCGTTGGGCAACGCGATTCCGCCCATGATCCTGTGAATTTCTGCTGCGCGAAGACGTCCGATCAACTCGCGGTAGAGTGCGCTTCCCAAACCGCGATGGCAGTGCGCTGAATCCAAATATACCGTGCTTTCCACTGAATAGCGATAAGCCGACCGGGTTTTCCACGCTGCTGCATATGCATAGCCGACGACTTGTCTGTCGAGATCGCAGACCAGCCACGGGTGAGTTTTGGTAATCTCAGCGACGCGTCCCTTCATTGCTTCAATCGACACGATCTCTTCTTCAAAGGTGATCGTGCTCCCTGTCACGTAGGAATTATAGATCGCGCAAATTGCCGGAATGTCCGAGTCGGTGACTTCGCGTAGCATGGAGGAAAAAGGCGGTGGGTTGGATTGCCTCAGGGTTTTCGCGCAACTGACAGTAAATTAGGCGGATTATTTTGCGGTTCCAGCCTGTTCTTGGTTGGTTGAGGGCCCGCGGGTTTGAGTGTAGGAGCGGGTTTATCCCGCGATCAGGACGTTGAATCGCGGCATAAACACGCTCCTGCAACCCGCGTCCGATGCGGCGCGGAATGTTTGGATGTAGCAGCGGTGGTAACACCGCTGGCCGGCCAGCCGCCTGACGACGGATGCTACAAACGGAGTAATTCGAATTCGATTCCAGAGGCAAAGTATCCTGCCTACCGCCGGCGCCGAAGCACAGCCACGTAGAAACCATCGGTGTTGTGCGTGCCGGGCAGCAGCGATGTGCCAAGACCGTCAAATTCTCCGCCGTGCGTGATTGCAGGAGACTCAGGCTCGAAGCCGGGCTGCGATTGGAGAAACGCCGCAGTTACGTTGCGGTTTTCGTGATGGCTCAATGAGCAAGTGGCGTAAACCAGCAAACCGCCGGGCTTCACGCGATTCGCGTTGGTTTGAAGAATTTCGAGCTGCGTCGCAGTAAACGCGGCGATCGTTTCAGGTTTTATGTACCACTTTAAGTGCGGTTGCCGTCGCCAGGTACCGGAACCCGAACAAGGCGCGTCGACGAGAACCCCGTCGTAGCTGTCCGCCGGATTTCGGACGATGGTGATGTTATCCAAGCGCGCCCGCTTGGCCCGGTCATCGAGCTCGTCAAGAATATCTGCCCGAATGTCGGTGGCGTCGACGTGCCCGTTGGAACCGATGATGCGCGCCAACTGCAGCGTTTTTCCGCCCGCCCCGGCGCAGGCGTCGAGCCAGCGTCCGCCCGGCAGAACCGGCGCATGCGTTAAAACAAGCTGCGAACCGAGATCCTGAATTTCCACGAACCCGCGCCGGTACGCGTCGCTGGTTGCCACCTCGGCATTCGGTGGAAGGCAAATGGCGTCGGGAAACTCAGGCGAACTCGTGAAAGCCCATCCTTGCGAGCGGAATTCGTTCAGCACGAGATTGCGATCGTTGCATTGGACCCGCACCCACACGTTGGCGCGACTGTTGATCGCATCGAGATGCGGCGACTCAAAGGCGGCGGGACAATGTTCACGAAACCAACCGGGCAGAAGTGATTGCGGATCAAAAATTTTGTCGGCGGACGAGGGAAGCGATCCATGGAGTTGTTCACTCAGGATCTGCGCCTTGACGGTGAGGCTTTCCGGAAGAGCTGGCCAGTCGCCGGAATGCGCGGCGCGGTAAGCGGAGGTGGGTTTTAATTCCGGCGCGAGCCAGGCGGTGATTTTCGCGGCGATTGCCGGCTGCTGATCGAGCCACGGTTCCACCCACGGCAGAAAACGCAGCGCGGTGTAAACGAGTTCGCGATAGAGTTTGCGATCCCGGGAACCGATTGAGCGGTTGCGCGAGAAAATCTCCTTGATGCGGCGGGGCAGGGCGCTGTCGCGGCGCAGGTGCGGACGCAGTTCTCCGAGAAATTCCAAAAACAAACGCTGCTGATTGGCCGCGATATTGGGATTCACGAAATTAAAGAAATGCGAGCTGGGATGGTTTCACATCGGGATGTGAACTTCGTCCTGCTCAGCAAAGTAGCCCTGCGTGGGAGCGCAGGGTCCCGCGCCTCCCGGCGCGGGCTACACGGTGTAGTGTGATTCGCGTTCGTATATGATGCACAATTCCCAATTAGAACTTCAGCAATTCGACCTCGATGTTGAACGCGAACGAGCTTTCGCGGCGGGGACCGTCGAGGAAGGACACTTCGTATTTGACCGCCCACGTCTGGCCGAGGCGCTGCCACACTCCGTAACTTTGTTCGTTGAACCGGCGGTTGCGTGCATCGTAACGCCACAGGCCGAAGACGTCGTAGACTTCGTTTAGCCGGCGACGGTAACTGAGGTCATACTCCTCGTAATTGTTTTTGAGGAAGTGCGTGGACAAACGCGCGGACCACCATTCCTGGTCGACGAGTTCGATGCCGGTATTGACCTCCTGCTGGGCGGGCGCGTGAGGATCGAAGCGGTGGAAAACTTCCAGGCGCAGCCACGAAGCCGGCGTGACGGCGAGTTCCGTGTAGATATCGGAGAGTGGCTTGCGTCCGTTGACGTGATCGAAGCGATAGTCGGCCGCGAAGTTGAGCGACGCGAGGTTGCGTGAGCCATAAGCGCCGTCACGGGTTTGCAGGGTGTTGTTAAATTGCAGGCGCAGGGTGTTCAGGTTGGTGAGATCGTCGACGTTGCGTTGATCACCGATTGAAAGCGGCTGGAGATAAGTTGAAAAAGTGCGTTGGTCGATCGGAGGAATATAACGGCGACCGCTGCCGGCTTCGGGAGCGTAGCGATAGGAAAGCACGGGCTCGAACAAGTGACGCAGGCCGTTGATTTCCCAGACCTCATTTTTGTAATCGAAGGTGCCGCTCGAGAGCAGGTGGGCATCGAAACCCAGTTCGCCGAGCGTGCGGGTATAGGTGTCTTTGCCTCCGGTGGCGTCGGTATAATGGGTGACGCGGGCTCCGGCGACCGGAGTGAAGGCGAACCACGGCGTGGGAGTGATGGGACGCTCGATTCCGTAGTAGGCGTCAAAGCGGTTTGTGTGAAACTGCGGACTGGTCCCGAATGCGTCGGCTTCGAGCACGGCGGCACTGGCGTTTAACCGGTGATAAAAACCGCCCGGAGTCGCATAAGGCAGCAGATCGAAGCGAACTTCCGGCAGGCGCTCCTGCATCTGGAAAAAGTGATTGGGATTCACGCGGCCAAAGGCGCTGATCACGTAATTGTTTCCCGTGTAGTCCGCCTCGAGGAATGAGTCAGGCTGCTGGACCTTGTCGAATTCCTTGTGACGAAAATCACGCAGAATTTCAGAGTCGCTCCAGTAATTGAATTTTCCATTGAGCGTGAAATGTTCGCCGAATGTCTGTTGGTGTTCCCACTCGATAAACGACCGGTCGCGCGACACGGCGTGACCCAGCACGTCCGTCTTGCGGTCGCCGCTGTCGCTGATGTAGCCGGATTTGAAGTAGCCGTTGACCGTGCCTTCCGCGTTTTCGACGTGATAAGTACCGGACGGCCCGATCATCACGCCACGCGACGAGTACAAGCCCAGGTCGGCACCGAGCTTCAATCCGGGCGCGACCGGGATATGCAGGCCGAGTTCAGCCAGGGCGCCAAGATTGCCGCGGTAGCCCACGCGTGCGCTCATGTAGGAGATGACACTCGAATCGAGCGCCTGCTCGAAGCTGGTGAGAGAAATAAAGTGACCGCCCAGCAGGCCGAGGCTCAGGCCGTCCGCACGGACGATTTTACCTTTGGCGTAAGTGAGCTTCTTCGCGTGAAACGATGGCGTGTAGCTCGCGTTTTCGCGGAAAAAGACCGTCGCATTGGTGAAAACCATTTCATCGAGGGTACCATCGACGGTATCGCCGGAAAGATACACGGGAAACTCGCCGAGGCGGAGATTGAGCACGTGAATCGCCTTCGTTTGCACATTAAAGGTGCCGCTGTCAGCGAGCATGCGGCGTTTCCCGTAAGTCAGCACGAAATTGCCCGCCGCACTCACGATGCCCGTTTTCTGATTGTAGCGAATTTCGTCCGCCGTCATCAGGATGTCGCCGTACACGAGGCGGGCGCTGTCGCGGAAAATCGCTTCGTTGGTGGTCATATCGTACTCCGAAGCTTTGCTGGTGATCGTCGGCTGTACGGGTTGCGCGCGGGCGGCGGTCGCGAGCAGGCAAAATGCAGTACCGGGTACGATGAAAAGGCGGAAAACGCGGGCCAAAAGCATAAGTCTGGAGTGGAGTGGGGGAGCGACTGGCGCAATGAGATTTCCCATTCATTACCGCCCGCGCAAGAGATTGTTCCGTTTCGGCTAGACGCGGATTAAGACCTCGGCACAGTTCTTGTAATCCAGCTGAATTCCAAACCGGTGCTCTTTCCTCCCGCAATACCGATCCCTGTGCCGCGTGCAGACGCGCTGTCCGGCGTTGGTGTGGGATTTATTTTCGTGGATGGCGTCGTCCACGCCGGTATAACCTTAGCCCAAGTCCCGTGATCATACCTGCCAACGAGCTGAACGCGTTTTTAAGCAATCACCAGGCCAACCCACATGGCTGGCTCGGCATGCATCCGCTGACCCTTAAAGGAGTGGCCGGTGTGGTCGTCCGTGCGTTCGTGCGGGGAGCGGTGAAATGTTCGGTGGTCGAGTTGGACGCGGAAAACACCCCGGCGTATGCGATGGACCTCCTCGCCGTGGAGGGTTTTTTCGAACATTTCATTCCTGGAAAAAAAGTTTTTCGCTACCAGGTTCGTTACGAGACCTCGTGGGGCGATATTCACCAGGTTTATAATGCCTATTCGTTCCTGCCGTCCCTCTCGGCGCAGGACCTTTATCTCTTCAACGAAGGCAACGAGCACCGCGTTTACGAAAAGCTCGGCGCGCATGTGCGGCGCATGGGCGATGTACCCGGAGTCGCTTTCGCGGTGTGGGCACCGGCGGCGTCACGCGTTTCGCTGGTGGGCAATTTTAATGGCTGGGATGCGCGCTATCATCCGATGCGGCCGCTCGGGAATTCGGGTGTGTGGGAACTGTTCGTGCCCGACCTGCATGAAGGGGAGATATATAAGTTCGCGATCTGGGACCAGCAGGGCCACATGCGGATGAAAACAGATCCGTACGGCACGTATTTCGAAGCGCCGCCCAACAACGCGGCGATCATCAAGGACACGAGTGGTTACCAGTGGGGTGACAGCGAGTGGATCGAAAAACGCAAAGCGCAGGCGGGAAATGTCGACCGTCCGATCTCCATCTACGAAGTGCATCTCGGCTCCTGGCGTCGGAATAGCGCCGAGGCCGACCGACCCCTGTCTTATCGCGAGATTGCGCCGCTGCTGGCGGATTATGTCGTGGAAATGGGTTTCACGCACATCGAGGTGATGCCGGTCAGTGAATTTCCCTATACAGGTTCGTGGGGTTACCAGGTGTCGGGCTATTTCGCGCCGACGCACCGCTGGGGCACACCGGAGGAGTTTCAGTTTTTCGTCGACCACCTGCACCAACGCGGCATCGGCATCATTGTCGATTGGGTCCCCGCGCATTTTCCACGCGACAGTTTTGCGCTCGCGGAGTTCGATGGCTCACACCTGTACGAACACGCCGATCCGCGACTCGGCGCGCACATGGATTGGGGAACGCTCATTTTCAATTACGGACGTCACGAAGTGCGGTGTTTCCTGATCGGCAGCGCGCTGTCGTGGCTGGATCGTTATCATATCGATGGCCTGCGGGTGGACGCAGTGGCATCGATGTTGTATCTCGATTACTCGCGCAAATCCGGCGAATGGATTCCCAATCAATACGGCGGTCGCGAGAATCTTGAGGCGATCTCGTTCATTAAACAGGCGAACGATCTCGTGCATCATTACTATCCCGGCGCACTGATGATCGCAGAGGAATCGACGGCGTATCCGATGGTGAGCAGACCCACGCGGGATGGCGGCCTCGGATTCGATTACAAGTGGAACATGGGCATGATGCACGATACGCTCAGCTATTTCCAAAAGGATCCGATTCACCGCAAGTGGTCGCATGACAAGCTGACGTTCGGGATGATTTATCAGTACTCCGAAAATTTCATTTCCGTGTATTCGCACGACGAGGTGGTGCACCTGAAGAGTTCCATGCTCGGGAAAATGGCGGCCGGCAGCCTTTCGGAAAAAGCCGCCAATCTTCGCAGTCTCTACGGTTATATCTGGCTCTATCCCGGCAAGAAATTGCTCTTCATGGGCAGTGAATTCGGCCAGCGCGCCGAATGGAATCACGATGCCAGCCTCGACTGGGCGCTGTTGCAGCAACCCGAGCATGCGGGACTGAGCCAGTTGGTGCGCGATCTGAATCGTCTCTACGCCGGCGATCCCGTGCTGAGCACGCGCGATTTCCAACCGAGCGGTTTTCGCTGGGTTAATTGCACGGATGGAGACCACAGTGTGATCAGTTTTCTTCGGATGGACGACGCACAGAAAGTGGCGTATCTCGTGGTCAGCAATTTCACGCCGATGACGCGCACCCGTTATAATGTCGGCGTGCCGTACCACGGATATTGGAGCGAAGTGCTTAATACGAACTCGCAATACTACGGCGGTACCGGTTTCGGCAATCACGGTGGCCGGCAGTCGAGCACCGCTCTTGCTGACGGCTACGAATATTCCCTCAGCCTGACGCTCCCCGGCCTGTCGACGCTCGTCTTTAAGTGGACCGCGAAAGAGTAGGTTTCATGAGGGTGGCCCGCGAATCACGCGAATGGCCGCGAATAAAATGGTAGGGGCCGTTGCCCTCAACGGCCCGGGCTTTTCGCCCACGAAACACTCGAAAGGTCACGAAAAAATTGGAATTGAAATCAGGTTTCTGATTCGGGGTGAATTGCGGAGTTCGCGGAGTAAGAAAGCGATAATACGACGAGTGAAGAACCTACCCGCCGGGTGAAGGAACCTCAGTGCGAAATCTGCAGGCTTTCTCCTCTGCGCTCTCCGCGTTTCAACCGTGCCTTTCAGGTTGATCAGACCGAACCCGTTTCGACGTCGTATCGGTCTTCCGCGGTTCTCGGCGACGAGATGACGAGAAAGCAAACTTCCGTTGTGCCTTTGTTCATAAATCGGTGACGTTGTCCAGGCGCGACCTCGAGCCCGGATCCAGCGGAAATTTCGTGTTCGGTTCCTTCGACCTCCATGACCGCGACACCTTGCAGGACATAAAAAAATTGCCGTGCGATTTTGTGATAGTGCGCGCTCTCGGATGCGCCGGCAGGAACCCGCTCCTCGATCACGCTCAAGTTTTCCTGATCCACCAGGCGCCAGCCGTCGCAAACTTCGCGCCACAAATAGTGAGGTGCCGTTAATTTTGAAATAGGAGCGGTCATCGGGGGCGGTCGCTAAAAGCGGTAAACAAGATCGTTAAAGGTCGAAAGTCGAAGGTCGAATGACCAAGTGCGAAACGGTTTGTGCCGAGGATACTCAAAGAAAAAAGGGACTGCTTGCACCGGGATTTAGCGCATCGAATGCGTAGCCCAAAATGATCATTGCAATTCCGGAGCCCAGAAAACCCCAAAGCCAATAGGAAGATTTTTGAGACTTCTTCTTTCTTTTCAGAAGCCGCGCCGTCACCGCCCAGAGAAACGCTACGACCAGACACACGGTTCCAGCAGCGTAAAAATCTTCTCCGTAAACGAGTCTTTTCTCGCGTACTTTCAAGAGGAGTAAAAATGCGACGAGCATCTTCCACGAACGCTGGAGAATGTATTGTGCGGGGGCGAGCGACGAGTGAGCATTTGCGTCTTCACTCGCACTGGCCACCGTCTCTGACTATGAAGGACATTGAAACGGAGGCTGATGTACGCACGCTCGTCGATGAATTTTACGGTGCGATTCGCGCGGATGCCTTGCTCAACCCTATTTTCACCGATGTGGCGCAGGTCGACTGGCAACATCACCTGCCGAAAATGTATGCATTTTGGAGCGGCCTCATTCTTGGGAAGACAGGCTATGTGGGCCAGCCGTTCGCGGCGCACATGAACCTACCAATCGAGCGCGGTCATTTCGAGCGCTGGCTCCAGCTCTTTCACGCCACGGTTGACCGGCTTTATGTTGGACCCGGAGCGAAGCGGGCGAAGGACGCCGCCGCGAGTATCGCGCATACTTTTGCGATGCGGATGGGCCTGATCGATCCAATGGCCGGGCGAATGTTGTGAGGCGTTGCACTTTCGAATCCATCTGGAACTTCCGATGGATTGCCGGCCACGCGTCCAATCGACAATGGTAGGCCCGGAAGGTTAGCCACGAAAAGTCACGAAGATCACGATGTCTGTTCGGTTAAATATCCCTGTGCCTTTATAGAGGCCATTACACTTCAATTCGCCTCACGATTTTTTATGACTCTTCGTGGCCAATAACCTGCCTTGGTCCGGAAGGCCAATACGCGAGCAGAGGATAGCTTGGGGTAGGAGCTGTTGCCCTCAACGGCCCGGATTGGGGCTGAAGCAGATTGAACCCAGTCCGCGTTTAGCGGACTCCTTCGAACTCAAATCGGAGACGATTAGTCGGAGGGGTAAAAGTAGATTTCGCTCTTCTTTCGGCGAAATCATTAGTGGTTAAAATTCTGCTGTTTTCCCGATATTCCACCGTTCTCTCCGTTACCTCCTGTAATATTGCATTTCAGCTCACCAGCAGCGCTCGCACCGACATTCCGTGTTTTCCGTTTATTCTGTGGTAAAATATCCCGCATGAAATCCAATCGATCGATGCCGGATTCAACCGTGATACCGGTACTGGCCTACGAAAATGTGGCCGTCGCCTCGGAGTGGCTGTGCTGCGTGTTTGGCTTGCGCGAGCGTCTTCGAATTGGAGGGCATCGCATCCAACTGCTCCTCGGTGACGGCGCGGTAGTGATAACTGAAGGGGGCGTTCACACCGACGAATCGACCCAGGTGTCGGTACGACACTCGCTGATGGTGAGGGTCGAGGACGTGGACGCACACAAGGTTCACGTAGAAAAATCAGGCGGCCGGATCCTCGGTAATTTGGTGAGTTATCCATACGGGGAACGACAATACACCGCCCAGGATATTGGCGGTCACCTCTGGACCTTCACTCAAACGATGGAAGACGTCGATCCCGCGACTTGGGGTGGCGTGCTCGCCTGAACTGAAGGGGCGCAGCCGGCTGGCTATGGCGTTTGCGCTTCTCTGTATTTTTGAGTTCCTGCACAAAAGCTGAAGCACTTTCGATCTGCACGAGTTCCCGTGCCCTGGCGTGCAACGGAGGAAATTTACGTGAGCGAGAGGGTAGGGAATTTTAGCCAGCGATTAGCCCTGCCTCGGTGTCGGTGGCGGGGGACGGCGCCGCGATCATGCCTAACACTGGTGACGAATTCACGCTTTCCCATCTTTTGCTTTAGCGATGCAGACGCGATTTTTTTTAAGCTTCCGCCACAGCACCACTAAATAGACGGAAGTGCTAACGCTGCTCCAGATTGCTGCTTGTATCACCGCGTAGTTCAGATCCTTGGTCTTTAGATATTGGGCACCCGCGATGAACGCGAAACTCAGTGCCAGTATCAGGAGGGCGCGTTTAATCCAGGAAACGGTTGTCATAATTGAATTTTTATTTTTCGAACATTACGATGAGCTCCGCCGGGGTGTAGTCCCGGCGTTGGCACTGGCAACTGTTTGCCCGACATGGAGGTGAACTGACGGGGTGTAGGGCCCCGAAGCAAGAGGCCAAAATGAAAAGTGGACGCATTGCAGAAAAGCAACCGCCCGGTCGCGGGATCGGGTGGAAACACCCTGGCGTCATAGAGACGAGGGTGGGATCCAAGAAAGTGCGCGAGTTGACTGGACGCACGTGGGGCGTGTCCATGGAACACCGGCTCAAGTCGCTGGGTCGTTACGTGAACGGCTGGTTCGGTTACTTCCGGATCAGTCGCACGTGGGTTGCAGTGCTTGAGCTGGATAAGTGGATACGCCGGCGCGTGCGGCAGTGTTACTGGAAACAATGGAAACGCGCCCGGCAGTGACGGCGGATGCTGTTGAAGCTGGGCGCTGACCGACGCGACGTCTCGAAGGCCTCGCGCAGTCGGAAAGGATGCTGGCGCATGAGCACGAACAGCATCGTGCAAGCGGCGCTCACGAACGAATGGCTGGACAAACAAGGCGTCCCAAATCTGCAAAACCTATGGATCGCCTGTCATTGCCCTGACCAGACGACGCCGACTACGGAAGTATCGGCGGACCCTGAAACGAAACGGTAATCAGATCGGAACCGCCCGGTACGGCTGCGTCGGCCGAAGCCTTGGCGAAGGCTGAACCCGTACTCCGGGTGGTGTGGGGGCCGGGAGCCTAATCACTCCCGGCTACCCGATTGGGCTCCTTCTTTCTTAGCAACGTTCGTGCTGCAGCAAGCAACAATCCGATAAGCGCAGCCCACGCCGCAGCAGAAACAAACACTCCCGCTTTCTCCATGATCACTGGCTGAGGGTAATACAAATGTGCCAGAGCACGCATTGGCAGCATGATAAAATGAAAAATGGAATCGTTACCGAATGGCTTCACCCACGGGTGAAACATATAGCCCGCGGCGCTAAATGCCGCAAATGCCACCAACACAATAGTGATATCGCGACGGTTCATCTTTTTTTGCGCCCAACAAGACTGTCGGAAAAGGGGTTTTTGTCGAGGTGAGGGTTTGCGCAGGACGAAAGAGTCGACGCGAACGCGGGTTTTTGGCGGTGATCGTCGATGGACGGCAAAAACGAGCGGTCGGCGGCCTGCAGCGGCTATTTCGCGCGGGCGGCATCCGGCTGGCGGTGCCGACTAGTTGTTCATCGCGCCGTAGTGGCCGATTTTTTCCAAGTTGTGGACCAAGCAGTAGAGTCGCCACTGGACATTGACCTTGCGCGTGTCGCGCAGCGTTGAGCGGTTCATGCCTTTTTGCGCGCCGATGTTCGCGAACACTGGCTCGACCGTGCCGAGCCGCCGGCTGTAGATGGCCCGGCCCTCGGGCGTGTCGATCTTCTCTTTCATCCGGGAGGTGAGCGTCTCGGTCACGCGGCCGTGGAAGACCCGCACTTGCCGCGGGTTTCCCGCCTCGGGGTTACGCAGGCAACGCTGCCGCAGCGGGCACTGCATACACGCGCCCTTGGCGGCCTTGTAGTGACTGACCAGGTAACCCTGCGCGTTGCTGACCTCTCCCCCGGTACCGTAGAGCTGCTTCCCGGCGGGGCAGATCAGGCGTTGGGTTGAAGGATCATATTTAAAGTCTGCCGGACCAAACCAGCGCCGCTTGCTCTGATACTGTTGCTTACGCCGATCGGTGGGACGCCGATGACGCCGCGCCCGGGCAAAGCGAGGATCGCGCTGGCGGAACTTCGGATCGGGCACGTACGCATCGACCTTCGCGGCTTCGAACGCTTCCAGGTTACGGTTGGAAAAGTAACCGGTGTCGGCGCTGACGGCAGCCCGCTTCAGTGCGGCGCCGCATCCGGCGGCCTTCAGATGCTTGCGCGCACCGTCCAGCATCGGCTGGGCCACCGCTGCGTCGTCGCCTTCGCCGAACGCTTGCGCGTGCACGATCACCTGGTGCTTCGCGTCCACCATCGCATTGGCGTTGTACCCTTGGATAATGCCGTGGCTGCTCTTCATCTTCGCCGACTCGTTGTCGGTGACGTTGCTCTGCACCTCCTTGCCCCTCCGGCCCACGCGGGGCGTGTTCTCCGCCAGGAAGCGTTCGATCCGTGACGCCTTTTGTTCGAGCCGTTTGATCCGTTCGTTCGAGCGCTGGGACGGGACAGCTTTCTTGCGGTCGTTGCCCCGGTGTTCGCGCACACTCTCCCGCACCAGTTCCCGCAGCTTCTCATGTTTCCGGCGCAGATCCGCGTGCGTGCCACTCCACTCCTTCGCCGCGTTGCTCGAGAGCTTGTAGCCATCGATCGCAAAATGGGTGCCGCCAAGCAGGCCCTCTTCTTCGCAGACCAAGAGGACCTGACTGAACAACGAACTGATCCGCTCCTCACCCATCCCCGAGACAAACTCCGCAATCGTGCTGTGATCGGGCCGCTGCCCGCAGGACAACGCCATGAACAGAATGTTCTGCTTGCAGGCCGCCTCGAGGCGGCGAGAGCTCAGCAACCCACGCGCATACCCCAGCAGCACCACCTTGAGCAGCACGCGCGGATCGTAACCGGGACGACCAGTCTCGTCGTTGCTGCGCTCGCCATCAAAGCCGGACAAATCCAGCCGGTTCTCCACGACGTAGTGAATCGTGTGCTCCAATGTGCCGGGCTCCAGTTGCTCCGCCAAGGACACCGCCACCAACATCGTTTGTGCGTAGTCGTATGTTTTATATCGAGCCATAATGCGTCACCCCTCCGGGCAAACGCATTATACAGTATCAAATCTTCCTCACCGAGTCCGAACTCACTTCACACGATCTTTTCCGACAGTCTCAACGTTAAAGGTGAGCCGCGCGCGTCTGCGCACAAGCGGCTTTCTTCAAGCGGCTTTCTTCGAGTGAAAACGCCGTGTCGAGCGGACTCGGCCCGTTGAAAATCGCGGCCCCAGTAAGCGCGTTGGCTCTGGCGGCTGGTTGCATAAGCGGACTCATGCTGCCGTCGCCCTTCGAAGGGCTTGTTCAACCGGGGTCCCGTTTCGCGCTACGGCGAAACAGAACCCTCAGAGTTGAAACAGAACCCTCAGAGTTAGGCTTCATTTATTTTTGGCCAGTCGTTGAGTATGCTCCGGACTTGAACCAATATTCCGGGGGTCTTCGCACCTCTGTCATAGAAGACCAGTGCTTGGTAAGCGGCCTTGATCTCGAGTGTCGAGTCTCTGCTTCGATCTGTCACGAATTCGATCAATTCCTTCTTGTCTGCGCCAAGGCCTATCAAAAGAAATTGTGTGGATAGCTCATTAGCAATGTCTTCGATTTTCTTCTCTTGGGCGAGTCCGATGATAGTCTGAAATAGCGTATTCTCGGCCATCGTTCCGTCGTCGAATTCCGAGTATCCCGCAGCGAATCCATCGTAATCAAATCGTTTTTTCGCGCTATCGGTTATGGTGTCCCAAACGATGTCTTCTGGATTTTTCATGGTTATGCCTTGTCTTCGTTTCTTTGCCTAACGATTCAGATCAGCCACGCCCGTCGAGCGGGCGAGCCGTCTCTTTTGAATAACTGGGCCATGTTGAGCGGAAGCATCATCGACGATTTAGGTGACATCAAGGGCGTTGCGCTGTGGATGTCTGGTGTGTGCCCGGCATGGGCGTGAACTGACGGGGTGAAAGTCCTCGATGCAAGATACCAAAAATGAAAGTAAAAGCATTAGACAAAAGCAACTGCGCGGTCGCGAGGCCGG
>Ga0307508_10000580_pt1 | contig 43584 bp, 51 predicted proteins | sample 9_EM_MG_FD_203089 | JGI IMG/M metagenome (GOLD analysis project Ga0307508, IMG submission 203089) | Populus trichocarpa ectomycorrhiza microbial communities from riparian zone in the Pacific Northwest, United States - 9_EM | ecosystem: Host-associated > Plants > Roots > Unclassified | place... | reverse complement strand
CACAGCTCTTGCATTTTTGCTCTACAGGTACCACGCGCCTGCCCAATATCTCAATCTGAAACCCAAATCCTTCTTTTTCTATTTCTCCCACCGCCTTCCTCTCAACCTGCAATACCCCAACGATACCTCATATTTTCTTCCCCATCTTCTTCGTCGTTGTCTGATGACTCACCTCCACTGTCCATGTCTGGTGCATCTGGAAAGCTTTTCATCTGCTTTCTCTTCAAGATTGCCCTAAATATCTTCCCACCAATTATCTCCTTGGCCCCTTCTTGAAAGGCGTCTACTGACGCTTCCACCATTACTTTGGTACTACCCAGGCCTGAAAACGAACGCCCCGGTTTGTTGACGAACACCTCATCTTCTACCAAAAGATTGGCAATCTTGATGATGTCCTCGGTATCATCAACACGACCATGCCGAGTGCCCAATATGGTAGCTCCCACCTGGATGGGAACAATACACTTTGCTTCCTTTAGCAACATCATACACTGGGGTAGAGTTTCTTGGTAATACCGGCATGACTGCAAAGTATTGTGTGGGTTCATCGTATCGGAAGCCATGAGGTTGATTTCTTTGTTGAACTCTTCCCGTGCAACCCACTTCCTGGGTTTACCTGAAGGGTTAACAACACAGTTGTTAAGCTCGAGATATGCATACTTGGGTGTCCAAACTGCCAGTCAATCTATCTGTTGCTCCATCATTTCTTTGGCGTAGTTCGACTTGCCGCAACCAGCAAACATGACCATGGCTATCTCCAAGTCCTTCTCCATCCGTCCTGAATGCCCACCACGCATAGCATCATGGAAGTCTTTATAGACTAGCATTTGTTGTAGCATAATCAAAGCGTTCTCGCATACGATGTCTCGGGACTGTACGCATCTCTCTGCTATATATTTTTCTTTGTATTTCGCGGTTGAGATTTCGATTTCCTGTGCAGTGCGCTCACTTTTCTTCTTTGCCATGATCTCTTCTCTCTTGGCTAAGTATGCATGCAGTACTACAGCCTAACTCTTTGACCTGAGGAAGTGTGCCTTGCTCATGGGGGAGAACCGTCTCACCATGAGTCCTCCAACAGATCTGCCCAGTTATTCTGCTGCACCACCTTGTGCAACTGATTCACCGTCTTCTCTCGCCCTTTTCCTGCTAATTCAGACCACTCATTTGCAATTGTAATCAATGCGGGCAATACAAGAGCATCAAAAACTTGTAGGACGAATCGATTACAAGCGTTTAAATCCGGAATATTCTCGTTAACTCCACTATGCCCTAATATGTTCACGAATCTGGACAACGAGCCGGGATCTCTGCCGTCCTTGCGTCCCTACTTGCAGCGAAAGATTGCATCAATGAAAGCGAGACAAACATGGAAGTTTCCTGGCTTGATCCCTGCGAAAGCCATACGATGCTCCGCGTAATCCCGGAGACGAAGTTGCTGCAAACCTCTCACACGTGCATTTGACAGTTGATCACCAACCATATCCACATGCCGGTTATTCAGATCTTCAGCTGTAATATTGAGCTCTTCCATCATCAGGTCCACCAGTCTGCTTATCCCATCAAGTGTTGTCTCATCCACATCGAAAATACGTAGAACATATAACGATGATTTGACTTCTGGTATCGTATAGTACTCTGGTCCATCAGGTACTGATGGTAGTACAGGATGCCTTCCATCCAGGGCTTGATAAACACTGAGAAATCTGCCGCAGAACCTTTGAAGTATCCTCGCGGTATGGCCATATGCAATTAGAGGTTGGTGCTTTTAGATGGAATCCACGGATAACAGATCGAATGGGATAACAGTATCGAGTTGTAGTTCCTTTACCTCAAGAAGGCATTTTGGCAGGCCAATACCACGGTTTTGGTTGCTCTGCATGGCGTTCATGATGTTTTTATAGGCATTTACCATCCAATGGTTGGGACTGTTCCGGTTTGTTGCAGATAAGGGGGGTGGAGGTATGTGGAGAAACTGCACATATCCGGATGTCATGGAAAGCAGCTCACGTCTATTGTATAGAGTCTCTTCTTCCTTCTTCTCTGTGCATACTAGATTATCCCAGCACAGCATGAAAGGCTCTCCACCGGCCACCTTCTCTTGCATCTCTTGCACTTGAGACAAGGCAAACTTGCGCATAGCTCTTAGACTCATATCGTAGGAGCAAATTATACCGAGTTGGTTTAGCACAGACTGCACCCTCCTTGATACAGCACCGCCTTGCATCCAGAAGCCAAGAACTGTCTGTTTATGTTCAGCTTAATAATCATACTATTGACATATTGAGTAACATACCTGGAGTCTATTGACTGAACGATTTCTTACATACAACATCTGTACGATGATTGTTGTGGCTAGTGAGGAGGTGTTCTTTTTCCGCCGTCTCTTCTTCTGTCAAGGGATCTGTTCTGGAATGTCAAAGACGATAGGCTGGTATGGAATGCCAAATTTGAGTATTTCGTCATCGTCGTTACTGGAAATATCCACCTCCTCCTCCTCATCACTACCCTTAGCCGCCTCGCTCTCCTCATCTGTTGCCAACAGCATCCCCTCGTCTGACTGTGTAACCGAATTGCCCTCAGTTACCTTACACAGCCTTTTAATGAGCAAGGTCAGAGTTGGGGCATGCGAATCGTAATGGTCCATATACTTTGCAAATGAGAAATCCTCGATGTCAGATGCTTTTACGCTGTCCGGCTTCAGTCGCAATGAAGTGTCCTTTTCGAGCTCAACCATTTTGGTCTCCATGATACGTAGGAAGAGGTCTCCCATTTCTTTGCTGAGCTCCTTGCGAAACGACATTGTCGCACCCTTTGTGGTTCCCCTACTAGGTCCAAACCACCAGTGCCGGAGCATTGTACTGACACATGTGCCAAAGCCTCCATGTTGGAAGAATTTGCCAGCTCACCGTTTGACTGTGTCTCCATCACTGCTAAAGAATGTTCGAACGAACCCAGATAATGTATGAAATCCAGCACGCTTCATGAACTCGAGAACCGCAATGATGCGGCCATCTTCTGTTAGTGTCTCCAGATTTCTATCACAGCTTGGGCACCAGTGAGTGTGATGTTCCCTTCCGTAGTCACTGCCTGACACTGAATCATGTGACTGCTACGATGATGATGCCATCCAATCTCCTTCGGTGTCGTTCATATTAAAACACCAAAAAAAAAAGACCGAAGGAAGAAGTGGAAGGTTGAGGACGATATGTATAGGTTTTGGTGAATTGTGTGACAGAAAATGTTGTGGATAGTTTAGCCCGTCGTTTGCGGTCGCATACTCTACCTTAGACATGTGACCTCGCCACTTCCAACAGACTAGCGCTTACCTAGGCCCGTACACATACACCCAATTCCGTCAAGACAAAATCGATGTGCGTTTTACGACCACGACAGCTATGGACACTGAGAAACTTGTGCTGAACTCGGCTTCAAATTCTCTATCTTCCATGAGATGTGCTTAGTGGTGGGGCAAAAAAAAAATTTGATGGTTTTGGAGATGAGTTTACTACCAGACCGTATATCCGGTGTCGCTTTGGCGGCGCTAAGGATACAGTCTGGTCACGAGACAAGTATTTTGCAAGTGGAGCTGTGGTTATTAAGCCAAGCTATGGTAAGCGTGCCGAGCTGTAGTAAGCGTGCCAAACCGTACGGAAGCACAGGCGCTAGCAAACCACCGGCTCTTAGAAGTTGCATGCGAAATCACTTGCAATGCGCAAAACTGGTGAATTCCACTCCCATAGTCGTCAATACCCCAGCCCCCGCTGTTTATATTCACCCAATTGTTCCCTGTCATATTGATTTAGTCTGGTTGAAATCTTGTGCATACTAGCTCCTACTTTGCAGCATTGTGATGGTACTAATACAAGTTGTGGAGGTTTCATACGATGTAACACTCCAATGCGTATATCATACAACTCTTCTACATCACTACCTTGTAAAACAGGAGTCAGTACACACTATATTTTCTGTCAGACTGAATCGATACGACAGGGAACAATTGGGTGAATATAAACAGTGCGTTATAGGGTATCGACGACTATGGGAGTGGAATTCACCAGTTTCGTGCATTGCGAGTGATTTCGCATGTAAGTACTAAGTGCCGGTGGTTTGCTAGCGCCTGTGCTACCGTACGGTTTGGCACGCTTACTACAGCTCCGCACGCTTACCATAGCTCGGCTCACTAACCACAGCTCGGCTTGCAAAATACAACGGCACGGGTTGCAATTCCACCCCTTTTTTCTTCGCCTTTCATCATATGCCCTTCGCACTCGACGCATCTTACTTGCTACCATCCATGCTGCGGGCAACCTCTTCACCGCCATCTTCATCAACATCGTACTCATCGCGTCCTAACGATGCCATCCACGCCGCTGGCATCCTCATCGTCAATGTACTTGTCGCGTCGCGTCGTATTGTACAACTTCCCACTGTCTGGCACTTGAAGAGCTGCGCTAACAATCTCACGAAGCACGTCGGTCTTCTCGCCGCGTCTTATTTGCGATTGTCCTTGCGGCCAGCATCATCCTCAACGCCATCCTCATCAACATTGTACTCATCGCATCGTATTGTACAACTTCCCACTCTCTGGCATTTTGAGAGCTGCGCTAACAATCTGACGACGCACGTCGATCTTTTCGCGGCGTCTTCTTCGCGATTGTCCTTGTGGCCAGCACCATCCTCACCGCCATCCTCATCGACATCGTACTCGTCGCGTCGTATTGTACTACTTCCCACTGTCACTTAGAGAGCTGCGCTAACAATCTGACGACGCACGTCGATCTTTTCGCGGCGTCTTCTTCGCGATTGTCCTTGTGGCCAGCATCATCCTCACCGCCATCCTCATCGACATCGTACTCGTCGCGTCGTATTGTACTACTTCCCACTGTCACTTGGAGAGCTGCGCTAACAATCTCACGAAGCACGTCGGTCTTCTCGCCGCGTCTTATTCGCGATTGTCCTTGCGGCCGGCATCATTCTCACCGCCATCCTCATCAACATTGTACTCATCGCGTCCTACTGATGCCATCCATACTGCTGGCATCTTCATCGACATCGTACTCGTCGCGTCGTATTGTACAACTTCCCACTGTCACTTAGAGACCTGCGCTAACAATCTCACGAAGCACGTCGATCTTCTTAGCGCATCTTATTCGCGATTGTCCTTGCGGCCGGCATCATCATTGTGGCAGAGTTAGGCTAGGGAACAGGTGGAGCTGGAATGGTTACAGATTGTAAATTTGCTGGCAAATGCCTTCAGACGAAACAGGGACGAACCGTGGGTTGACGCCACTTGCCAGGAGCGTGGGAGGCTGTTGCGGACTGCCAAGTAGGCAGGCTTAAGGATCCGGAGGTATGGTAACGAGAATCACGATATAGGCGCACGGGCGAACCATCCCAAAACGAGGAGAGAAGTATGTTTGGATGTCTAATGAAGAGCGGCCGCTCCTCGGCTGCAAACGTAGACCTCCGCTAAATTACGGAGCCGCCAAGGTCAAAAGCCCCCAGGTCTTGTCTTTCCTCCTTTCACACACCCATTCTCGTTTAATTCTACCTTCCTTTTCTTGTTATTACTTTTCATAGTGCTGGCATAGTGTAACGGCACGCCGCCGGCACTACCAATCCCGAACGACTAGAGTCTGGAACGTTCTGGTTCTGGTTGCGCGGTGGAAGGAGGTTTCGGGTTTCTGGCTGCGCGGCGAGGAAAGGTTCTGGGTTCTGGTTATACGGTGTGAAGAAGGAACTGGGTGTTGAGCATCGTACTCATTGTATATAAGGGTGCACTGTTGTCTGTCTGGCATGTTTTCTTCTTCACGCAACAACTTGTTTCCTCAGGGAAAAGTTGTTGCGTCTGGCGGATGGGAAAGATGGGAGCCCCATGGGGGTGGTATGGCGTGGAGGAGTGCATATAGTCTGTAGTACTGAAGCACAATGGAATTAACTGCCACTTGTTTCCTCAGGGAAAAGTTGTTGCGTCTGGCGGATGGGAAAGATGGGAGCCCCATGGGGGTGGTACGGCGTGGAGAAGTGCATATAGTCTGTAGTACTGAAGCACAATGGAATTAACTGCCGCTTGTTATCGTCAGCCATAGTCGGCCTTGATCACTAGCAACTGTTTCGTCCCAACGCCACGTCCCTGCCTTGCCCGCTCATATCTTCCCAATCTTGTCCTCGTCCTTGTCCTCATCCGCCCACGCCCCCGCCCTTGTCCTCATCCACAGTCGCTATTTGGAGTCAACTGAGCCTCGCCCGTTACACATAGGCCTTTCACTACCCAATGCTACGACGATTTCACTACAGTTTTTGTACCCTAGGTTAATAGGTAGTAGCAGCGTATCCCCTATGTGTAGGACACAAGATATATTGTTGGCCAAAACGGGTGGTACCTGAATTAATTGTTGTTAATTGGTGTGTGAGCTCTTCTGCTGCCATTTGACAACGGCGCTAGTCCGCTTAGTAATATTACTTCCATCGTAACACCACTCATTTCCTCTATCCTCACTTCTCAAACCTTCGACAACAACCTACAATATCACGATACACGAGGACAACACCTAACCTATCGAGACACACATTTCCACAACAATCAACATGAACTTCCTCCTGAAACTCATCACCACCGTCGGACTCGTTACCTTCTTCACTGCAGCTGCCCCCACCAATTCGATCGTCATCCCCAAGATGACCACCACCATCGACAATTCTACGGGCATTGCGCCTGGCCTCGTCGGCGCCGGCGACCGCTTCAGTGCCACTCATGCCTCTCTCCCTGGCCTTCTTGTTTGCAAGAGTTCACCAGCTTCTCCGACAATTAGCGAAATCGATGGACTGATTGACCTACTGAAAGTCAAAACCCTCTGCAGGCAGGGTAACGCGATCGGCAGCCTGTGCACCAAACTTGTCTCCTTTCACGGTGGTGATGTCTCCCTTTGTGGCGAATGGAAGCATTGGATGCATTGCAGCGATGTCGCCTGGTGTGTCGCGTTTATTCGCGACAATTGTGCCCCCATTAATGGCCGAGTTGGCGGTTTGTTTTCTCTTCAGGGTAAGCCTATGCGTGTGGTCATCCACTAAATGCGGATACCTCGTGGTACCGCGGATGGGATTGGGAAGGAAATTCAAAGTTTTCTAGATATGAAAATAGTTGGTTCAAAATCTTCGATGACCAGATTTTTCGACGTGATATTACCTGAAAACGGGCAAACGGCAACCAGAGAAGATTCCTTTTTTGTCCTTTTGTTTCGTTAAATCATATTCGCACTTAGCCTGTCTAGACAATGGCGACTACACTTTGTCCGTTTTTCCCGTCCGCAGTCCGCGCAGTGGCGGCACGTTGCACACTCCCGTTTGCCCTCCGCCCAGGCCTTTCCCGAGAAGATATAGAAAACCAAAGCAATGACAAAGGACAGACAAAAGAGATAGTGGGAGGACCTCCGCCTAGTCCTCCCTATTTCCTGTGGAAACCATGAAGGAAGTGGCGGGGAGGAAGAGTGGTAGTTTCTCGGTCTCTGTCCCCAACCCCTCAACTATAGCCTCCTCTCTGAACTGGCTGACACGACCGCCTCCTCCCCCACCTCTCCTCTGTCTTTCAGTGTGAGTGCTCGGCTCCGACCCTTTTTTTGGGTTTGTGTGCCGTTTGCGGCCTGTCGTCCCTGTTCCCGCCGATGAAGACTGTTGTTAAAGTTTACCGGATCACCGTCCGTTTGATGACTTTGAGGACACGACCACACTGCCTTTTCCAGGTGACATAGTTGGTGCTGTCGAGGAGCTCGATTGTTCCGAGAGGGTGTTTGAAGGGTTTCGAGGTCATGGTGGTGGTATGTATCGGTTTGTTTCTTTTCTTACTCCTGTGTTTGCCAGCAAGAGTTGTGCGGAGAGTCTAGGAGAACGTAAAGCCTCGTTGACAGATACCGAATCCTCCATCTTTGGTCCTCTCAATCTTGATTCCTAGGAACCTCTTTGCCGCACCCAAGTCGCACATCTTGTACTTCTTTTGCAGCAGCTGCTTGATCCGATGTGCCCGTCCTTCTGCACCGTTGTGCGCAATGAGCAGATCGTCCACGTATAATACTAGGAGGACTCCTTGTTGGATATACCGATTTGGATCTTCAGCCAATTGTCGGAATCCTATGGATTGCAAGTATCCATCGATATCCTCGTACCAAAGTCTGGGCACCTGTTTGAGTCCGTAGCGAGCTTTCCGAAGTATCAGCGCGCTTCCGCTCGATGCGCTTCCTCTCGACACATGCCAATCGATTCCAGACGGCATTTCCATGTAGATGTTGTCTTGGTCAATCCTTGGATTTAGGAAGGCCGTTACTACGTTCATGTGATCGACATCCCTATCATACTGAGCAGCCAGGTCTAGTATCAATCGGAACGTTGCCATTTACGATACTTGTGCATAGGTTTCGTCGTAGTCGATACCTTCTTTTTGTTCGTAGCCTTTGATGACTAGCCATGCTTTGTACAGAGTGGATCCGTCTGGATTGATCTTCCTCTTGTAGATCCACTTGCACCCAATAGGCTCTTCTACTGTCCTATCAGTCATATGGACTGCATTACCTTTTTTCACGATAACGAAAGTGTAATTCTCAACCAATGCCTGCAATTCCTGGTGCATGGCTTCCTTCCATTGTCTTGCTTGCGGACTTCGTAATGCAGCTTTGTAGGTGAGCGGTTCCCTCTTGTTCTCGCACTTGACGGTGGTAGACTCGATAATTGGATGATTTCGGCTTCGTCTTCAGATGGCTCGGCGATCCCGAGTAGCAAAACGACGGAGGCAAGGCGTTTCGAAGACGTCACATAACCCCCTTCTTGGTGAGCCTTGCTCACAACTGCTTTAATGGTTTCAAGGCATCCCTTGCTGCGTGTCCATGCAGAAACATATTCATCCTTGTCTGCCATTTCAATGAGTCGTGGTCTCAATCATATGGAATCCAGGTCACCATTTCTCGCTTTTTTGCTAGGTATTCTCGACTTCTTCTGCCCAGCATTCGCTGAATTCAGCAGGTATCTGCCCAGCATATTCGCTGAATTCGGCACACTGCCTAGCATTCCCTGAATTCAGCAGTTATATGTTCAGCATTCGCTGAATTCGGCAGATATAACACATATCGTCTAGCCGCTTCATAGAGCGATTTCACGGCATAAAATAAGAAATCGGATATTTGTTACATACTTTTGAATGGTTACGACCGTCCGTATGTAGATACGCTTATGAAGACTGTCAGGCTCGACACAAGTTGCTGTTCGGTGGAAGTTCGAGCGAGGACAAAGTAGAAGGTTGTAAGAGTATATTGAAAAACTAGAAACCCACAAACACACAGAGCTGTACGAGCTATTTCTAATCCCATATTCCCTTTGTTCGCATACTCCCTTTGTTCGCATACTCCCTTTGTTCGACCCTGACCGGCGGCGAGCCATTTCCAACACCTTTGTTCGACCCTGTCCAGCGCCGCGCCTCCAGCAGCGAGAAGTATTTCCAACACACCCCCTCTTCTCGTGCTGAGACTTTCCGAACTTCCCGAATGACCAAATGCAAAAGACAATCAACCATTAGCCCCGCTTCCCCGTCGACCTCATTAAAACCTGTGCAGTGAAAAACCCGGAGGGGAAAAACAGCTGCAATCAGGAAAAAGAGTGCCGACACCAACAGTACCAAAGTCAGATCAAGTCAAAACAAGTCAAGTACCAAACTGAAATAAAAAACGGAAAAACACAGTTAAAACAAACAAACTTTTCGGTCCCTCAATTCCTTCTGCCATGCTGCCGGTCCGCACCCCCTCTTCCTTGCTGGTGTAGTTGGGAATGGTGCTTTACCAAGCCAGTGAGCTGCAACAGTTGCTCATGTCGGGGTGTGGCAAGTGGTTTTGTGAGCAGGTCTGCCGGATTCGCCGCTGAGGTGACATACTGGAACCTGACTGATCCTCGCTGCTGCTCATCGTGAACATGGTGGTATTTGACATCGATGTGTTTCGATTTCTGGCGTACAACTCCAGAGGTGATCAACTCGAGAGCACCCTGATTATCGCATCCAATGGGTACTGGCCCTTCTAACACCTGCACCGACATCCCATCTGCGGCCTCCTTTGTCATGCGCTTTAACCAAAGGCTCTCCCGAGTGGTATGGGAGCAAGCAATATACTCAGCTTCTAGTGTTGAAAGAGCTACCACACTTTGCGATTTTGCTTGCCAGTGAATCAGTCCAGATGTCACCAGCTCATTGTTGCCGTCGATGTAGCCAAGGTCGAACATGCATCCTCCAATTGATTTCCAAGTGGCAAGATTTCCTGCCCAGTCAGAGTCGGTAAAGCCGACAAACGAGATGTGCGAATTTGGAACGTATGACATAGGTGGGTTGTTGTCGTGTGAATTGCGAAGTCGTCGGTAGTGAATACGAAGTTCGGATGTCATCTTCAGATATCGTAGTACTCTTCTTGCAGCGGTTAGATGCATTTCGAGGGGCTCAACATTGTACTGGCTAAGTGCAGTGACACTGAAGGCGATGACCGGTCTGGTTCCATGTGCGGCGTACATCAGCGAGCCGACAATTGACAGGTACTCCTTGCGATTGGCTGTCTTGTCTTCACAGTTGGTGTTGGCCAGGTCCACTTGATGGTCAAGAGGTGTCTTTGCTGATTTTGCATCCAGCTGTCCAAACCTCTTCAAAATTGTGTCAATATAAGCCCGTTGACAGATACTAATACTTCTGTCTTCCCCTCTCTCAATCTCTATACCTAGAAACCTTTTGACCGCTCCCAGGTCACACATCTTGTATTTTGCCTGCAGCAGCCTCTTGGTTTCGCATCCTTTTCCTTTTGCTCCATCATACACTATCAGCAAATCATCCACATAGAGTATCAGTAGTACTCCAGGTTGGAGATACAGGTTGGGGTCCTCGGCCGACTGCCGAAATCCTAGGGATTGTAGGTATCCATTGATATCCTCAAACCACCGCCTCAGCGCCTGTTTCAGTCCATATAGTGCTTTTCGAAGAAGCAGCATGCTTCTGTCTGGCATATATGGCTCGAGCCACTCAATTCCTGGAGGAGTTGCCATATGGATATTGTCTCGGTCGATTCTCGGATTTAGGAATGCGGTAACCATATCCATATGATCTACGTTCCAGCCATGTTGCACCGAGAGTGCCAGTAAGAGTCGAACAGTTGTCAGTTTGGATACGGGAGCATATGTTTCATCATAGTCGATTCCTTCCTTCTGAGCATATCCTTTGATAACCAATCGTGCCTTGTCCTGGGTAGCTCCGTCTGGGTTGATCTTTCTTCGATAGACCCACTTGCATCCGATTTGTTGTCCTCTGGCAGCAGTCTGTCTCTTTCCTTGGTCTTGGTCAGCCCTTGACCTGTAATTCCTTCCAACAGCATCAAACGTGTGATTTTCAATCAGCGCCTGCCATTCCTGACGCATCGCTTCTTCCCATTCTCTTGCTTGAGGACTCCTAAGTGCAGCTTCATATGTAGCTGGCTCATTCTCTGGTCCATTGATCGTCTCAATCTCATCTTCACCAGCATTGGCAGCACCAGCAATTCCCAGTGACAGAAAGGCCGATGCAAGGTGCTCCAAAGACATCCAATTTCCCCCTTCTTCGTGGGCCTTGCTCATCAGGACTTTATTCGTCTCAAGTCTCGCTTTGCTTCTCGTTCGGGTAGATACGTAGTCTTCTGTGTATGAATGGTTTTCGTTAGCCTTATTCTCTTTTCATTCTCGGGGTTTTTTTTTTCCTTTTCTTTCCAGCCTTTCCCAGCGGGCTCAGTTCTCTCTGGCTCCGCCTCCATAGGCTGCTCCCAGCCTTTCCCGGCGGGCTCAGCTTTCTCTGGCTCCGCCTCCATAGGCTGCTCCCAGCCTTTCCCGGCGGGCTCAGTTCTCTCTGGATCCGTCTCCATAGGCCCAATTTTTTTTTTTTTTTTTTTTTTTAACTTACCTTGTGGATCCGGATGGTCTTCAATAATTTCATAGCTTCTCTCTATCTGCTCCGGGAATCCAGGATTCTTTTCTTCCTCTGCGCTTATTCCATGCGCACTTTCTTCTTCTTGGAATATCACACTTGAGCATTCCACAGCTCTTCCGCTCCTGCCGGACTTAAAGTCCCAGATTTGCCAAATCTTTGTGGTATCATGCACATATCCTAGCATCATGCAGATGTTTGAGCGGCTCCCAAACTTCTTCTCAGTTCGTTGTGTGGGTGGGATGTGCTTGATTTGTGGAACGGTTCCAAACAGTGCCTTGTACGGTGAGCGGTTTCCAGATAGGCTTGAGGTGGGAGATCTTCTGTGGAGGTAGCAAGCCGTTCGAACAGCTTTGGGCCAGAATCGTATTGGGACATTTCCGTCCTGCATCGTACTTCTTGCCTTTGTGTTGAGTGTGTGAACCATTCTCTTGGCAACACCATTCTTGTGCTGTGTGTAGGGCGGTGACGGTTCGTAAGTGATCCCACTCTCCCCCAGTATTCCCAGAAATAGGGAGTTGTTGTATTCACCGCATCCATTGTCACATCGAAACCGCTTGATCTGAAAGCCTCGCGCCTTGACCCATGCCTGATACGCTTGAAACTTGGTCGATATTTCGTCTGCCGATTTTGTGATACGGAAGTATACCTCAGTGTAGCGTGTGCAGTCATCGATGTAGATGATGTAGAACTGGGCACCTCTGATACTGTGTTTCATAGGGCCACACAGATCAGAGTGCGTGAGTTCGAAGGGGGTTGAGGAGCGGGACGACTTCGTTCGGATCACATGTTGTTGTTTCTTTGTTTCGACACAGGTTTGGTACAATCTCGGTTTTTCCCAGGGGGTATTGGTCTTCTTATCCGAATCGAGGATGAGCTTCAGGTCTGTGTAGTTGAGAAGTGCGAGTTGCCGGTGCCACAGTTCAATCGAATCTGATTTACGTGAGACGCGAACGGATCCGAGTCGTGGAGGGGTCGCTGTTGAGGAGGTGTGGGCGAATCCTAGTAGTGGGAGAATATAGGCCACGATCAAGGGTAGCACTGAGAGGGTTGTTGCCGTACTGGTCGATTATTGTACACATTCCATCCTTGAATATTGCCGTAAGGCCTTGGGAGTCGAGCTGGCTGTCGGAAAGAAGAGATATTCGAAATTCTGTTACAAAGAATGCCTCAATACATACCCCATTCAATTGCACCATCCCCTTCTTCCTGGCATGCACTTCATTCGTGTCCCCCAGCTTGAATGTCATATTCGCTTCAGTAATCGAGTCTTTTTTGAATTCCGCATATTGCAATAGTTGTGGGAGGCTCGGGAGTCAATGGCCCAGATCCCTAGCCTCAAGTCCGTTGATGACCTTGAAGCGACCATCACCTCAGAATTGAGTGAGGTCGACCCCGCAAGTCATTGGCGATTGTTGGGGCCATTTTCAAGTAGCTTCTGTCCGTAGTATCCGTTTCCTTGACCAGATCCTTGACCTCCTGATCCAGAATTTTCTCGCTCGCCTCGACCGTAGAATCCGCCTCCGCTTCCGCGACCGGTTCCATGGCGTTGGCCATAGAATCCGCTGCCGCTTCCATCTCCGCTTCCATTTCCATTTCCATTTCCACTCCCATTTCGTCACTTTGGACAATCTCTCTTGATGTGTCCTGCTTCTCTGCATTCATCGCAGTCTCTGCTTTCCAGATCACCACCTTGTGGTTGTTTGTTGTTATTACTATCCTTCTTCCAACAGTTTTCGAAGTTGTGGGTGTTGGAGCTGCACCAGCTGCACCACCTCTGGGGGCACTGATCACCACGTCCTCTTCCTCCACAATTGCTTCCTCAACCTCCTCGACCCCATCGACTACCACCTCTTCCTCCTTGCTCAGAGTACAGTGCTTCCGAGACAGCATCTGGCTTCATGGCCAGTGCTTCATTCTGTTCACACTCCTTCAAGTCGCTCATTATTTGGTGGATCGTGATATCCGCTCGAGATTGCAGTAGTTTGATGCTTGTTTTGAACATTTCCGGAAGTCTTGTAAAAATGTGGTTTCTCAAGACCATGTCTGGAACGGCTTCGGAAGTACCGGCGAGTTGATTGGTGATGTTTAGGAGTTGCGAGAAATAGATGCTGATTGGCCGTCCAGGAACCAGACGCACTTGGCTGAATTGTCGGAAGAGTGTCAGACGACTACCTGTGGTGTTTGCCGTATCCATCGGTTCTGTCAGTATTTCCCACATCCTCACAGGATCCTTAACCTGGTTGAGATGTGTCTTGACTTCGGGGCTACATGATCCGTAGATGATAGCACCAGTCTGGGCACTCCGCGTGGTGAAATCCTCGTAGGTCTTACGGCCATGAATGTCAGCCTTACTCATTCCTTTGGGGTTCTCGGGTTCTTCTTCTTCCATGACGATTCCCCAAGCCTTAATTCCATGAAGGACTTGTTCACAGTCTGCCTTCCAGCAGGCGTAGTTCGTGTCATTAAGAAGAGCGATGGTTTCAAGTGGGTGCTTGAAGACTTTCTCGTCGGTGGAGGACATAATGATTCGATGGGGAAGATTTTTGTTGATTTGGAGTAGTGGTTGGTCGTTTGATTTTATGCGTGATGGTTACGGCACCGGGCGTATAACCTTTTGAATGGTTATGACCGTCCGTATGTAGATACGCTTATGAAGATTGTCAGGCTCGACACAAGTTGCTGTTCGGTGGAAGTTCGAGCGAGGACAAAGTAGAAGGTTGTAAGAGTATATTGAAAAACTAGAAACCCACAAACACACAGAGCTGTACGAGCTATTTCTAATCCCATATTCCCTTTGTTCGCATACTCCCTTTGTTCGCATACTCCCTTTGTTCGCATACTCCCTTTGTTCGCATACTCCCTTTGTTCGACCCTGACTGGCAGCGAGCCATTTCCAACACCTTTGTTCGACCCTGTCCAGCGCCGCACCTCCAGCAGCGAGAAGTATTTCCAACACATACTAGTATTGTCTAGACTGTGTACGTCATTCATTTTATGGATCTCATCCTGCGCTTCATCGGTGTTGTCTGGAAACTCAATGGCTTCCAGCTACTCTTATGTGTGTGCATTGTCTTCTTTGGCAAACACCACACTTGAGCATTCCACTGCTTGTCTGGTTCTTTCTGATTTGAACTCCCAAATTCTCCAGATTTTTGTGGTGTTCTGAACATACCCCAACATCATGCACATACTGGAGTGGTTTCCGAATTTCTTCTCTGTTCTCGGAACGGGTGGAATATGTTTGTATACTTGACATCCGAATCGTCTTAAGTGTCCAATTTTTGGAATGGTACCGTACAATGCTTTGTATGGTGACCAGTTGTCTGTTAGACTCAACGTAGGTGATCTTTGATGCAGGTAGGATGCTGTCCTGATGGCTTCTGTCGAAAATATTATAGACACATATGGATCTAACATCATACTTTGTGCCTTCGCATTCAGTGTTCAGATCATCAGCTTGCCCATTCCGTTCTTCTGTTGTGTGTACGGGGGGCAGGATTCAAACTTAATTCCTTTTTCTCCCAGTAAGCCTACGAATGTCGAGTTGCTGTATTCTTTGGATCCAATGTCGCCACGGAAACATATGACGTGGAATCCCTGTGTTTCCACCCATGCTTGATAATGTTGAAACTTGGCTGATATTTCTTCCTTGGTTTTTGTGATCAGAAAGTACACCTCAGAGTATCTCGTACAGTCATCAAATTAGATGATGTAATATTGTCCCCCTCCGAGACTGTGCTTCATAGGCGTACAGAGATCTGAGTGCACTAGCTCAAACAACGTTGATGTTCAGGATGACTTGGTACGTATGACATTTTGTTGTTCTTCAGTGTGAATACAGGTTGGACAAAATTGCAGTGCTTCCCAGCCAGGCTTGTCTGGCTTGTGCACAGGATCAACCGTGATCATAGGCTTGTCGTCCATAGGATCTGTCACCAGCCCGACGTCAGGATCCATAATATGCTTACACGAGGATTCCAGTAGTTGTGTCAAGTTCTGATGATTAAGGTGCGTGACACATCTATGACATATAAATACCGTGTTTGAATGTAGAGCTGTTTGCAGCATCTTGATTTCGAAGATGTGTGCGGACCCATCCATTGATAGTATGTATAGGCCATCTTCAAGGTTGGTGCCGAGAACCTTTTGTCCCTTTGCATCGGCAATGGAGCATATCCCTGATCGGAATATTGTTGTGTATCCGTCTGAGTAAAGTTGACCTACTGATAGGGGAGATATTCGGAATTCAGAAACGAAGAACGTCTCAATATCCACTCCTCCCAGATGTACAATTCCTTTCTTCTTTGCTTGTACTTGATGATCATCTCCCAACTTGATCATCATATTCGTTTCCTTTACTGAGCCCTTCCTGAAGTCTCAAAGATTGTTTCCGTAATTGTTAGATGCTACGGAATCAATTGCCCACGCCCTCATTGTTGTTGCAGATCGATACAACACCACCATTACCTCTGAGCTGAGGGAGGTAGACCCTATAAGTCATTGCTGGTTACCAGAGATATTGTGAGTGCGTCCGTTTCCGTTGCGTCCATTACGTCCGTTTCCTTCATGCCTGTCGTGTACTTTTCCTTTGTGTCTGTCACGTCTGTTTCCTTCACGTCCGTCATGTTTGTTTTTCCTGCTGTTTCGTACGGCCTGTCATTTTCTTCTAGCAGAGCAGTCATTCTGATCTCGAGCTCGTTTGTTGTTCTTCTTGCTCCAGCAATTGGCAGTAGTGTGGGAGCCAGTTTTACGCCAATACCCCTTCAGCGAGCATGTAACACTCGGGTGTTTCACCAATGGCATAATCGCCCATGTATTCACCAACAGTCTATCACCCTTGAGCGGGCAACATTTGTATGATGGCAGCGGAGCGATCGTGTAGTTCCGAAGGATTTGCCTGGGAGCGGTTGGGAAAATTCACTACGAGATTCGTGTTCGAAATATCACTCAAGAGTTGATCCCAGAAACAAAGTAATATTGTTAAGGCTCAACATCCGACTGATCGTTCTGATGCCTCCCTATGTAAGAAACTGGTGCTCTTTATATGTCGCACCGACTTGTTGGCCGTCTGCCCTCGGGCTGACTCGGGAAGCGCAATACCTCGGTATTATGCAACAGCGTCTCACGGTCTCTCCTCATCAGAGGGAGATAGGGTTGATTGGGTCGTGGCACTGATTGATAGGTATGGACCCAGAAGATCTTCGATCCAGGTGCTTGCGAACAATCTTCGTTTGCACCCCCTTGTTTTTTTTTGTTTTTTTTGTTTTTTTTGTTTATTCATTACTCGTATGCGACCTATGTAGATCATGACGAGGGGCACGTGCGCCTATTTACAGTCCGTTTCCCCGCTGCAGTCCGCGTTTAGCGGCACGGTGCAAGCTTCCCTCTGCCCTCCGCCCAGGCCTGACCCACGAAAGTATGCCGACGCACCAAGGAAAAGGACAAAGGAAAGACGTCGTGAGCCCTCCGCCTCTACTCCTCCTCCTCCGATCCCGCTGACGCCATGAACGACGGGGTGAGGTGGAACAGCCGGTGTTTGCACCCCCTTGTAGGCGTCCTCACCCTCGTGCTCAGGTACAATCGGGGTCGCAATCTACGAGTCTAGATGCTTCCAGGAATGCCTGGTGACGTTGGTACAAGTGCCACAGCAATCGCAGTTAACTGAAGAATACGTCTCTGTAACTGGACAAGTTAAGGTCCGGTCTTCTTCAAACAGCTGACAGATGGTCTGGCTCCCCTCATATACCGACCGGACCCGTTCAGCCTTGCGCGTCCTGCATGACCGCTCGTGAGTTATATTGCACCCAGAAACAGTTGACAATTTTGCTGGCATACGGCAACTTGTAGCTTTTAGTATGGGTCTCGCGGAGGATAACCTTGACACCTCCCAGGGATGTGACCAGGCCCTCGCCTGAGGCTGCCACTCATCCCCTTTCCCATTGGTAACCTTGAGTTACCACCCGGCTGCTGTTGGGTTGGTAATACTCCTCCCTTTCAGAGCTCGCCCCTGCCTGTGACTTTCACTCATGAGATATCACTCGGCCTCAATCCTCAGATTGGGTCCGGCTTGTCATACTAATTGCATGTCTTGGGGTGTCACCAGCGTGCTGGGTGTAGCAGAGCTCACATTCCCGTGGTATCGTCCCTGGTAGCCACCTCGTCCACCTCTTCCTCCTTGTTGGGTGTAGAGTGCCTCGCAGATCGTATCAGGTTTGGTGTTTACCGATTCATTCGTCTCACACTCGTTGAGGGCGGCAATAACTTCTTGAACTGTAACTTTTGCACGAGATTGAAGAATCTTGATTCTAACAGCATAGGCGGGAGGAAGAGCCGTATAAATGTGATTCTTCAGGACCACATCAGGGACTGCTTCTTTGGAGCCAGCAAGCTTAGTGGTGACGTTAAGCAGTCCGGCGAAGTAGGCATTGAGCAGCTGTCTGGGAGTGGGAAGAAGAGTGCTGCATTTCCGAAGGAGTGACATTCTTCCAACAGAGGAGTTGCCAGTGTTTGTACGTGCCTCAAGTTCTTTCCATGCCTCAACGGGATCATCCATACCTTCGATATACACTTCGACAGGATTGGTACAGGAACCGTAGATGATGGCTAAGTCCTGCAATTTCTGTTGCTTGTAGTCGTTATACACCTTCCGTGACAGGGAAGTGTTTTTGGTGAAGTCGTTCGGTCTCCCCGGGTCTTCCGGTTCTTCTTCCCTCTACATCACAACGTTGCAAGCCATTATTCATTGTAGGACCTTCATACAATCTTCCTTCCAAACTGTGTAGTTGGTGTGATCGAGAAGGTGAATGTTGCCCAGTGGGTGTTTGAATGCTTCTTCACTCATGATGAGAATCATTTTTGATGTGCGAGGAGGGAAATGCTTGTTGATAGTCACGGATTTTCTATCGCTGAGATGGTTACCGCTCGATTGCAAGGAAAAATTTCTAAGTGAGATGTAGAGAAACGGGCCTTGGAATCGCCAGCCCCCGTGTTTACCACTGGTTCCTAAGGAGCTATTTTTCACGCAAGAGTATGACGATTGAGAAGGTGTTTGACATGAGGTTTTGTAGGTATTTGAAGCGGTTATGGCTCCGGTGTTGAAGATTGCCTGATCACCGTTCCTCTGAGAGTCTTCACACAAGCAGAGAGAGAGAGAGACAGAGAGAGAGAGAGAGATTATTTGATTGTTGACGTGTGATAGAATCGCTCAAACTTGATGTGACTAGTCTTTTTTCTATCCAATGAAGAAGTATATAAGAGTGTATGAGAAAGAATGCGCAGGTGGCTGCTATGGAAGAATGCCAAGCCGTCGTTACCAGGTTCCCGCTGCCATTGCCGTTGCCATGGAGTTGCTGCTATCGCCATTGCTACGGTGTTGCTTCCATCGGCGTGCCAAGCTGGAGCGGCGAGAAGCATTCCTAATAGACCCCCTCTTCTCGTGCTCCATGCCAAACAGAAATCTACCAAATCAAAAACAATCCCATTAAATCCTCGTCGACCTCATTAAAACCTCTGCACTGACAACCACATGGGAAAAACACTTGCTAGTAGGAAAAAGAGTGCCGACTCACGCTTGCCGACAGGATGCAAGAACATTGCTCAATCAGAAGGGAAACCTTCTATCTTCTTCCAATTCCTTATCACACACACCCCCTTTTCCTCCCCAAAGAACCGCACCCTTTTTTTTTTTTTTGGCGAACCACACCTTCTTTTTGTCATTATTATCGGTCTTATTCATCGTATTCGGATCTTCCGTTGTGGGAGTCGAATGGAGTGAGTCCGGTGAGTAGCAGTAGTTGCTCATGTCGGGGAACCGCAAGAGGTTTGGTCAGCAGATCGGCAGGATTAGACTCTGAGGTGACGTATTGGAACTTAACTGCGCCTTTCATTTGTTCGTCGTGAACATGATGATATTCCACGTCAATATGTTTGGACTTTTGCCGTACAACTCCCCAGGTGATCAATTTGATGACGCCTTGGTTGTCGCATCCAATCGGTACCAGTCCATCAGAAATCTTTACTGCCATTCCTCCTGCTGTCTCCTTCATCATACGCCTGAGCCAGAGGCTTTCCCGAGTGGCATGCAAACAGGCGATGTATTCGGCTTCGAGTGTTGAAAGCGTGACAACGCTCTGAGACTTGGCTTGCCAATGAATCAAGCCAGATATGACAAGTTCGTTGTTGACATTGACGTTTCCGAGTTCGAATACGCATCCGCCGACAGATTTCCGAGTTGTGAGATTCCCTGCCCAGTCGGAATTGGTGTATACGACAATGGTGATAGGATTCGGGAGCCGTCGGTAATGAATTTGAAATCCGGCAGTAGTCTTCAGGTATCGGAGTACTCTCTTTGCCGCCATTGCATGCATTTCGAGAGGTTGAACGTTGTACTGGCTGAGAGTGGTGATGCTGAAGGCAACATCTGGTTGACTTCCGAGTGCCACATACATGAGTGATCCAACCATTGACAGGTATTCTTTGTGGTTGGCCAGTTTGTCCTCACAGCAGGTGTTAGCCAGATCTGTCTGAGGATCAAGTGGAGACTTAGTCGGTTTTGCATCCAACAATCCGAATCGTCGTATGATGGTGTTGATGTAACTTCGTTGACAGATACTGAATCCTCCATCTTCAGTCCTCTTGATCTCGATTCCTAGAAACCTCTTTGCCGCACCCAAGTCGCACATCTTGTACTTCTTTTGCAGCATCTGCTTTATTTGATATCTCCGTCCTTCTGCACCGTTGTGCGCAATGAGCCGATCGTCCACATAAGTACTAGAGGGACTCCTTGCTGGAGGTACAGGTTTGGATCTTCTTCCGATTGCCGGATTCCTATGGATTGCAAGTATCCATCGATATCCTCGTACCAAAGTGTGGGCGCCTGTTTAAGTCCATAGAGTGCTTTTTGCGAGGTTAATGCGCTTCTGTTGGATGCACTTCTGTTTGACGCGCTTCCATTTGACACGCTTCCATTTGACGCGCTTCCGTTTGACGCGCTTCCGTTTGACACACTTCCGTTTGACGCACTTCCGCTCGATACGCTTCCGCTCGATGCGAGCCAGTTAATTCCAAGTGGCATTTCCGTGTAGATGTTGTCTCGGTCAATCCTTGGATTTAAGAATGCTGTCACCACGTCCATACGATTGACATCCCAGCCATACTGAGCCGCCAGTGCCAGTATCAATTGGAATGTTGCCATCTTGGATACCGGTGCATAGGTTTCATCGTAGACGATGCCTTCCTTTTGTTCCTAGCCCTAGATGACTAGTCGTGCTTTGTACCGAGTGGATCCATCCGGATTAATCTTCCTCTTGTGTATCCACTTGCATCCAATAGGCTCTTCTACTGTCCTGTCAGTCATTGGTGTATGGACGGTATTACCTTTTGCCACGATATCAAATGTGTGATTCTCAGCCAATGCCTGCCATTTCTGACGCATGGCTTCCTTCCATTCTCTTGCTTGTGGACTTTGTAATGCGGCCTTGTAAGTGAGCAGCTTGCTCTGTTCACGCACTCAGCGGTGGTGGACTCGATAATTCGTTCGATTTTGTCGTCCGATGTCTCCCTGATCCTGAGAATGATTTGGTCGATTTCGTCATCCGATGTCTCCGCGATCCCGACCAGCAGAAAGGCTGAGGCAAGGCGTTCCAAAGACGTTACATCACCCCCTTCTTCATGAGCCTTGCTCATAATCGCTTTTTTGGTTTCAAGACATGCCTTGCTACGTGTCCATGCAGAATCATATTCATTCTTGTCTGTCATTTCAATCAGTCTTGGTCTCAATCATATGGAATTCGCGTCACCAGTTCTCTTTGCGAGATATTTTCGACTTCTTCTGCCCAGCATTCGCTGAATTCAGCAGGTATCTGCCCAGCATATTCACTGAATTCGGCACACCGTCCACCATTCGCTGAATTCAGCAGTCATCTGCCCAGCATTCACTGAATTCAGCGCATCTGCCCAGCATTCACTGAATTCAGCAGGTATCTGCCCAGCATTCACTGAATTCAGCAGGTATCTGCCCAGCATATTCGCTGAATTCGGCACACTACCCAGCATTCCCTATATTCAGCAGTCATCTGCCCAGTATTAGCTGAATCTGGCAGGTATAACACATATCGCCCAGTCACTCATAGAGCAATTTTACTGCATGACGAAAGAAATAGGATATTTGTTACTTACTAGTGTTCTGTCTAGATCGTGTGCCTCATTCATTTCATCGATCGCCTCCTGCGCTTCGTCGGTCTGTGCTCCATCGGTGGTGTCTGAAAACTCGATGGCTTCCTTCTGCTCTTCGGTGAGTGTATTTTCTTCTTCGTCACACACCACACTTGAGCATTCCACTGCTCACCTGGTTCTTCCCGAATTGAAATCCCAAATTCTCCAGATTTTCGTAGTATTATGGACGTATCACAGCATCATCCACATATTGGAGCGGTTTCCGAATTTCTTCTCCGTTCTTAGAGCGGGTGGGATGTGTTTGTATACTCGACAGCGAAATCATCTAAAGTGTCCGATTTTCGGAATGGTGCCATACAATGCTTCGTATGGTAACCGGTCGTCTGTCGGGCTCCATGTTGGTGACCTTCGATGCAGGTAGCATGCTGTCCTGATGGCTTCAGGCCAAAATATTATCGGCACGTTTGCGTCCAACATCATACTTCGTGCCTTCGCATTCAGTATCCGGATCATCCGCTCGGCCGTTCCGTTCTTGTGTTGGGTATACCGCGGGGAGGGTTCAAACGTAATTCCTTTTTCTCCCAATAGACCTAGAAATAGCGAATTGCTGTATTCTCCGGATCTGTTGTCGCTACGAAAACGTTTGATGTGGAATTCCTGTGTTTCCACCCAGGCTTGATAATGTTGAAACTTGGCCGATATTTCTTCCACGGTTTTTGTGATCAGAAAATACACCTCCGCATATCTTGTACAGTCGTCAATATAGACGATGTAGTATTGAGCACCTCCGATGCTGTGTTTCATTGGCCCACAGAGATCCGAGTGCACTAGCGCAAATGGCGTTAAGGACCAGGGTGTCTTGATGCATATAATATGTTTATGTTGCTTCGCATGAACACATGTCTGACACAATCCCAGTGTTTCCCAGCAAGGATCCGTGACTGATTTGATGTCCATAGGATCTGTAATGCGCTCAACCAGTATTGGATCAGTGATCGGTGTCAAATTGGTAACCGGTTCAACATCCATAGGAATACGCTCACCTGAGGATTCCAATAAACGTCTTAAGTCTTGATGATTAATGTATGCGAGACACCGATGCCACATGTTGACCGTGTGTGAATGTGGAGCTGTTCGCAGCATCCTGGTTTCGGAAATATGTGCCGATGTACCCATTGATAGTATGTATAGGCCGTCTTCAAGATTGGGGCTGAGAACCTTTTGTCCTTTTGCATCGGCAATCGAGCATATCCCTGATCGGGATGTTGTTGTGTATCCGTGTGAGTTGAGTTGTCCTCCAGACAGGAGAGATATTCGGAATTCTGGAACGAAGAACGCCTCAATATCCACTCCTCCCAGATGTACAATTTCTTTCTTCTTTGTTTGTACTTGATGATCATATTCGTTTTCTTAACTGAGCTCTTCCGGAAGTCTCGAAGATTGTTGCCGTAATTGTGAGATACTCCGGCATCAATTACCTAGGTACTTGTTGTTGTTGCCATTCGATATGACACCACCATTACCTCTGCGCTGAGTGAGGTAGACCCCGCAAGTCATTGCTGGTTACCAGAGGTATTGTGAGTACGCCCGTTTCCGCCACGTCCATCACGTCTGTTTCCTTCGCATCCTTCTCATGCTTTTCCTCCGTGATCGTTTCCTCCATTTCCTCCGTTTCCTCCGTTTTCACCGTTTCCACCGTTTCCACCACGGTCGTATCCGTTTCCTCTGTTGTTTTGTACCGTCTGTCCCATTCTTCTAGCAGTGCAGTCATTCTTCATATGTCCTTCTTCTCCGCAATAGTAGCAGTCATTCTGATCTCGAGCTCGTTTGTTTTTCGTCTTGCTCCAGCAGTTTGCGGTAGTGTGGGTGCCAGTTTTACACCAATCACACCACTTCGGAGAGCGCTCATTCCCCTGGTATCGTCCCTGGTAGCCACCTCGTCCTCCTCTTCCTCCTTGTTGGGTATAGAGTGCCTCGGAGACCGTATCAGGTTTGGTTGTCATCGATCGATTCGTCTCGCATTCGTTGAGTGCATCCATACCTTCTTGAACTGTAACTTTCGTACGAGATTGAAGAATCTCGATCGTGACTGCATAGGCGGGAGGAAGAGTTGTATAAATGTGATTTTTGAGGACAACATCGGGAACTACTTGTTCAGAGCCAGCGAGCTCAGTGGTGATGTCAAGCTGTGCGGCAAATTAGGCATTGAGCGGCTGACCGGGAGTGGGATGAAGAGTGCTGAATTTCCGAAAGAGCGGCATTCTTCCGACAGAGGAGTTGGCAGTGTTTGTGTGGGGCTCCAATTCTTTCCACATCTCAACGGGATCGTCCATTCCTTTAATGTATACCTTGACAGCATTGGTACAGGATCCGTAGATGATTGCCAAGGCCTGCCATTTCCGTTGCTTGTAGTCCTTGTATGCCTTCCTTGCCAGAACAAGGTTTCTGGAGAAGTCGTAGGGTCTTTCTGGATCTTCCGGTTCTTCTTCCCGCTCCATCTCGATGTTCCACGCCATTATTCATTGTAGGACCTTCATGCAATCTTCCTTTCAGACTACGTAGTTGGTACGATCGAGTAGGCGGATGTTGCCCAGAGGGTGTTTGAACATTTCTTCACTCATAATGATGACCGTTGTAGAAGCGTGTCAAGGAGATATGTAGGTGGGGGAATTGGTCTGAGAATCGTGTGTGTTTACGGGAAGAGATCGTCGAGATCATATGGATGCGTAAGGAGGGAAGTTCTTGTCGATCGTCAGAGATGTTCTGTCGCTGAGATGGTTAGCGGTCAATTTCGAGAAGAAAGCTCCTAAGTGAGACGTAGAGGAAAGGGCCTCGGAATCGCCGGCCCCCGTGTTTACCACTGGCTCCTGAGGAGCTATTTATTGCGCGAGAGTGTGACGGCGGTGAGTTTTGATCGTATATGGAGCGGTTACGGCTCCGTGCTCATAACCTTTTCAAGATTGCCCGATCAACGTTCCTCTGAGAGTCTTCACACGAGCAGAGAGAGAGAGAGAGAGAGAGAGAGAGAGAGAGAGAGAGAGAGAGATGATTTGATCGTTGACGTGTGATGGGATTGCTCAAACTTGATGTGACTAGTCTTTTTTCTATCCGATGAAGAAGTATGTAAGAGTGTATGAGAAAGAATGCGCAGGACGCTGCTATGGAAGAATGCCAAGCCGTCGTTACCAGGGTCCAATTGCCATGGCGTTGCTGACGTTGTCGTTGCCACAGCGCTGCTGCCATCGCAGTTGCTGCAATAGCTTCCGTCGGCGTGCCACGCCAGAGCGGTGAGAAGCATTTCCAACAACGTCGGGTAGGCACTGAGCGGTGGCGTGGTACGGGATAGACTCGCATGGGCCGGCTAGCCCACTGTCAGGCTTGTCCTAGTTATTGGCGATCTGCTGGAGTTGTTGTTAAGTGGCTTGGTGCTGGGCGTGCTTGGTCTGGGCCAATGTGCCTTCGATCACATGGTTGTGGCGGGCATCCTGGATGATAGTATGATGTATCATGGTGATAATTTCTCCCAGGAGCCGGATTTGCTCTTCCTGGGGAGGGGCGGCGGGTGGGTTCGGCGGGGTCTGCGATGGCGTGGCCCTGGTCTTCTTACGGTGGAGTGATGTCGGCTATATCCGGAACGACGCGACTGGACGGAAGAACCATTCGACAACTTTTCGGTAGACGGTCTGGAGAAACTACGGCAGTTTCATCAATGAAACGCATATGCGCCGAGGGACTACCGGCTCACTAACGCTTAGGAATGGCCATAAAAGGGTCCTACAGCAGAGAAGGTAGTAGGATGAAGGGGAGGAGGACTTCATCGACAGTAAGCCCGAAAAATCAGCTTCTCTGGCACCCATCGAAGGCCCGCTCCGCGGACGCCGCACAAAAGCCATCGTCCGGACGCTCGGCTGAATTGGCGAAACAACAGCTTTGGGAGTCAGGAAAAGCGTTCACAATAGTCGTATAGGACCTCATGAAGCCGCCACCTGAGACAGGAACCAGCACGCGAAACCACGCGGCGGTGCAAACCAATCCCCGAAGGTACGGCCACACCTTGGCACACTTTGCGGCCCGTAGGGCTTAGGCAGGTCACTACCTGGATGCCGGTTTCAGCCCGAAGGATACCATGTCCCTCCCACCTCTCTGTGGTTTCGAGCGACCCCGGAACTCAAATTATGGAGGCCGCTTCGTGACGCTGCGCAGCATCGAGTACGACCCAATCACGATAGTAAGATCACGCATGGGCTTGATCTGAGGGCCCAGTTTCTGCCGAAGGTTCCGAAACACCCGAGGAAGGGTCGTCACCCGGGGACCGGAGATTGGGAGGGATGCAGGGGTGGAGGACTGCATCCAGCAATACACAAGAAAGAGAAGGGCTACTTGGGAAATAGTTAGAGGGTCTAGCGCTCAGGGCGAGGCGAGGAGAGGGGGAGTTAGTGTTACACCTGAAAAGATATCATGGGCCGAGGAAGAGAGATACGTACCGATGAGGAGATGGTTATTTTTAGAGGTCGGGTCTTAGAGAGTCTAGTTGGGAGATAACGGAGTTAACAAGGCTTATGGACGTATCGGTCGTAAGGGTTAAACTCGGGGAGATCAAGGATATGGCAACTACGGACGATCAGTGGTGGACGTATCAAGCTGCGTCATGACCTGCGGGGTGACAAAGTGGGGGTCTCGACACTATCGGTCTGTAGGCCGTACAAAGAACTCACTCCCAGAGCTGAGGAAATTGGGCGGTGCCAGAGCCCTCTCCATATCGCCAGTACCTACCAGGACCAATAAGAGCCCATGACGAGCTCACGCCCCGGTGGGGGATCTCCGACCTCAGAGGAATCCAACTCCGAGTCATCATATCTCACGACGCCTCGCGCCGATATATATCATCTCTTTTCTCCCCGACAAAAAGAGAAAAGAAAGAGGAAGAACCACTACCCACGAAACCCACACACAAGATCTAAGATTATTCCGTTGTGAATTATCAAAAGTAGCCTGATTACCTTTTGATTCTACTCGCACCTCGGTAGACTACAACCTCAGTGTCACACCCCCTCTCTTGCTGCGCACCGTCCTTGTTCTGTCCTCGGCCGGCTTGCTACGCACCGCCCTTGTTCTGTCCACGGCCAGTTTGCTACGCGCTGCCCTTGTCCTGTCCTCGGCCAGCTCGCTGCGCGCCGTCCTTGCCCATGTCCTGTTATCCCTGCGCGCTGTGCACTCACCGCTGTCCTTGTCCTGTCCACTGTCGGGAGCCTAGCCTGATCCTACCCCGTTACACCTGCTTCTGTAGCAGCTACAAGAGTCGGGAGAGGGTTTGGTCTTGCCCGGGTTACGGTGACGTAACGGTATCAGACAGTTTGTATCCTAGTACTTCGTCCTAGCTACTGCTTATTGTCACGGCGTTTAGGCCTTGCAAGGACATGGACAATCACTCAGGGTTGTGTGACGAAGGGTTTTGGGGATTGATGTGTGTGAAGGTTTAGGGTTGGGTCTGTAAGGGTGGAAGCATTAATAATTATACGTCCCAGGCTATGGTGGCTTCCTACCCTGGACGCCATTGCGTAAATGTGGACCTTTCGGTGTCAGAGTCTGGTTCTCTGCGTCACGGCTAGCTGCTGTCTACATGTCGAGGACGGATTCCTGTATGCAAGCACCATCCGGCGAGTGCGCCGACTACGACTCACCCACCGCAAGTAAGAACGGCCACGGCTACTTGTCACCCAGATCTATGGAACGTGACGAGCGGATCCGTCACTTCGAATGCACGCAGCCTATCGACCAGATTCGGGCCATCGGGTGGATCCAGCATATCCGGCGGGTCCAGAAATTCAAGTAAACCCGGTGAAAGATCAAGTCCATGGTGCTGCAAGATGCCCACGGCCTGAGGGAGAAATCCGGTGAAAGATCCGGTCAGTGGATGCTGCAAATCCGGCGCCCTACCGGCAACCTATGAAATACCCGAGGCTCTGTCCGAAGCGGTCTGATACCATCAACCTAAGTTCCAAAGCCCACAGGTAATGCTAGTTCTAGCTACGCCGGAATGTTTGACTACATTGAGGTTGTTGTCACCTTCCTGCCCGCAAATTTATGGAGACCTTTTTGGATGGTGATCCCCTAGGGCACCGTGCATGGCCAAGAAGCGCTAGCCGATGTTTCAACCCTTTCGACGATGCGGAAAGGATCCCAATGTCAACATGTCCGAAGATACTCGGACTCTGACACGATGCCTCGGCGGCCGGACTCGGACTAGGATACTACGCCCCGGGGAGCGGACTCGGACTCTGTCTCGACGCCATGGGCGGATTCTACGCGCCGCTAAGCGGACTCGGGCTCTGCCCTCTGGTCACCAGACGTGGACTCGACGCCATGGGTGCACTCTGACTCGACGCTCTGATCGGTAGACTCAGACTCAGACTCGACACCATGGGCGAACCCAGGCTGGAACCCGACGTCCAGACGTTCTGACTCATCGTATATCTCCGACGCCTCAAGTGGACCAGCACTCGGCCTCGGCGCCTTAAACGTACCCAGCGCACGTGGACTTGGCACCTCAAGTGGACTCGGCGAGATAACCGGAAGAGACGATTTACCTAAGAGACAGAAAGTGGTCGCCCACTGGATCGGAGTGGAAGAGAAACCAATGGACCCCACAGACCAGGCGCCTACCAGGAGGCCATCTAGCACCTATGCCTCGACGTTGCCCATCTTGGGGTTTCTTCTCCATCCGTTCTCTGATACAACCACCTTGCCTCCCACCTTCTCGCCTTCGCCTTCCCACGTCAAGCGCATAGAAGTTACCTACCCAAAAACACCCCGCTAATTACACGGTTGAGATTTCTTCCCGTTCTCCTAGGAGTAACGCACGGAAGACCTACCTGTATGAAGGAGGTTTTTCAAGGGAAATTAACCAACTGCCAACGAGGAACCTGTTTCCGCACAGCGGGCGCGACAGTTCCATCCCCGAGGGTTCCATCTACGAAGTAGATACGTCCCCGGAGCTCGGCAGGGACGGCGGGACCTGGGCTGTCGTAGCTGAAGGTAAGACCGCAGCTGCGGCGGCGGATGTCGGTGGCGGCGGCGGTTTGCGGCGCTCGTCCACTGTTGCCGGTGTTCGTGTTGGTGGTGGTGCGTGGTGCCGCATTCGTCCGGGCGGCGCGGGTTATCCACCGGAATTCGAGTGACCTCGAGAGCTCTTCCAGGAAGAGCATTTAGACCAGGCGGCGGTGGCGGCGGAGCTCGTTCCGGGTTTCGGCCGAGATGACCGACAGGATCCGTTCCGCGACGGCCGGGGCTGCTGCCACGGCGTCGGCGTGGCCGGTTGCATTTGCCACCTCGTTGAGGATGGCACTGGCGGTCTCGAATCTCCCGAGGAAGGTGGCGGCGGTTTCCGAGGTGGCAGGGCGGATGGCGCGGTAGGCGTCCCGGGCGGTGTCCGGGTATCCGGCGGAAAGGAACAGCCCGTTGGTTATTGCCAGGAAGGTGTTCCGGGTGCCTTCCCGGTCGCCCTGGATGGCCGCCTGGACGTCAATTCGGACGGCGACGGGGGCCAATTCTCCCGTGAACCTACCCAAGGCCCTGTGGAGGACCTGCCCATACACTGCGGCCGTGGGCGCGAACGAAGACGTGAATCTTCCGAACATGGATCCCCACTCCCAGTAGCGATCCCGTGCCGAGAATTCGGGGAAGTCGGCGGCGCCGGGGTTGCGGTAACCGGTGGCGGCATTTCCAGTGATGTGGATATGCGCACCGTCGATGGTGGTTGGCGGGACAGCGGCGGCAAAGGCGGGGTTGTTTCGGAAGAAGACTTCCGTGGCCCAGGCAGGGAGCCAGGTGGGGGTTCCGGGTGCTGCTCCTGCAGCAAGGGCGGCGGCAACCTCGGCAGCGACCTCAGCGAAACCTTTGTGGTCAAAGGTTACCCCGCTTTCGGCCAGGAGGGCAGCCAGGACGCGACGCCATCGTCCTCCGTGGGCCGTCACGTCTTCCGAAGACGCGGTGACCGGGAGTCCGGTTGCGAGGGCGACTGGGGCGAGGAGGTTGCGGAGTTGACGGATGTGGTCGCTGGCCGTCTCCAGGTGTTGGGTTAGGCCTTCGGCCGTGTCCCATGCGTTTTGCCACCGGGCAGCGGCGGCCAAGAACGCGTGCATGGGTTGTGCACGAATGCGTCCTTGATTGAGGATGCCCCGGTAGTCCTGGTGGAGGGTGGCAGTTACTGCCGCCTCACTGGTGTTGGTGGGGATAGGGGCGGCGTTGGTTCCTTGGGCGAATTCCGTAGGCCCACCTCGACCACCACGACCATAACATCCCGCCATTAAAGCCTCCATTCTTTTTTTCTTTCCCCCGACTTCCACTGCTTCTCACTTCCTCCTGTTGTCTCTCTCACTCGTCCCTCCCTCTTTCGTCATACCGCCTGACTGCTCGCGTGACAACTGCATCGCAGGTAACATGAGGAAACCAAAATAGCAACTTCGATTACGGTCTGCAGGTATTAGGAAGGAGTGCACATTATCAATAAATCATTTGCAGTGCATGACGAAGTGGTTAAGGTGTGGAGCCGGTCCCAAAATCTGTCGGTTTCACGAATGGAAAGTTGGTGAATGAAACGAGCCAAGTCAGAATACATCTACCAGACATGATTCTACATGACAAACCAGAACGACTGCGGTGCGAGTTTAGGCAGGCACAAATAAAATAAAAAAGCAGAAAGTGCATGATAACACAAAGGAAAGGCCCCACACCCTGGGCGAGCAACAAAAGATGATCCACAACAGATAAAACTATACGAACCGCGAAAGCATTCAATCCTGCGCGGTTCGGGTACCTAGTACAGGGTGTACGGCGACCGCTCTCTGATGGGTACGCCGGCCAGCGTGTAGTTGCCCCTGTCTCCTCCGGCGGCGCCATTATACGCAAGGTTGCCGACGGTGTCTCTGCCGGGGTTGGTCACAATGCCCGGCAGCGACAGCTCCTTCATTCGCTGGATGACGGCGGCGGGGGACTGAAGATCTTCGAGTGCAATGAGATAAGCCGCGAGGCCGACCACGTGGGGGCAGGCCATCGACGTGCCCGAGAGATTTTTGGTCGCAGTCGTGCTGCCGATCCACGCGGATTTGATGTCCGTTCCAGGCGCAAAGATGTCAACGACGGAGCCGTAGTTGGAGTACGCCGCGCGGCTGTCGTCCGGATCGGTGGCGCCGACGGTGATGGCGGCCGACACGGACGCGGGGGAGTTGTTGACGGCATCCACATCCTCGTTACCGGCGGCGACGCCGAACGTGATGCCTTCGCGAATGACGGCCTCGACCGCGGTGTTTAATGCGGCCGAGAACGATCCTCCGAGAGACAGGTTGGCGACGGCTTTGCCACCATGTTTGAGCGCATGCTGCGCCATCCATTCGACACCAGCAATTACACCAGAGTTGGTGCCGTATCCCCTGCTGTCAAGAACTTTGACCGAAACAATGGACGCCTTCTTGGCTACCCCGAAGGTCCTTCCCGCGATCGTTCCGGCAACATGGGTGCCGTGTCCGTAGCCGTCCTCGTCGGGCCCACCAACAGTGTTGGTTCCAAACTGCGCCCTGCCCTCGAACTCATCGTGGTCCAGGTTGATGCCAGTATCGAGGACGTATGCGATTACGCCATCGCCGGCCGAGGAGTCGTACCGATACGTGGCGGTGCCGTTCGCAGTCCCGTTAGCACCACCCTCGCCAGGCGGCGCGCAGTGCGAGATGCGAGCGATTCCCCACGGTGGATCGTGCTGCTCCACCAAATCGTACGCGACCACGACCTTGTCTTGCTCTACCAATCCAACGTCATCTCGCGCCTTAATCTGCGTTCGAGTCAGTAAAGTGCGCCTGTGTTGTGGAGTGAAGGGAGTGTGATAGGGCTATTACCTCTTGGATTGCGGCGCTGTCAAAAGTTCCTGAATACCCCCTGAGCGTTCCGACATTGTAATTATACTTAATATCGGCCATCATCTTGTCGTCACGGCGGTTGAGGTGTCTATCACGCAGGCTCGCGGCCCACGTCCTATGATCCTCAATCGCGCTGTCGGTCAGATTTTCTTTCATCAGGACAATATAATTGTCGCGGATTAAAGTGCCAGCATGAATGACCAAGTCATCGCTGGTACTGGTGGAAACCACAATCCGCACGGCGGAGACCACCGGGATGATGGCGGCAGCCACAGCAACGAGGTAGCGGAAGGAAACCATAACTGAGGTGCAGGTGAGGTTCTTGGATAAGATTGAAAGAATGAAGAAAAGGTGTAAAGAAGTAGTGGAGAAGATCTCGAGATGAGGATTTCAGAGGCAGTTGCAGAGTAGCTGATGTTCTTGCTGTGTGATGGTGAGAAGAAGTACGATCATGCGGCGCAACAAGCGACTCTTATAGCAATGTGTTTCCCCCCCCATAGTTCCCGGCCTTCCAGCAACAACAGTGAGGTCCATGCAGATGCAATGCGCCATTGCGACTCCGTCGGAAAATTGTTTCGTTTATTTAGTGCATTTGGTATCCCATCGGGTCGGAGGTAGGGTAGAGCCAGAGCAACCGCAACCCTCATGAATTGGTTATCCGATTTTCCGCTCCTCCCGGTGAAGAGCAATCTCATGCTAATCGGCTGCTGCTGCAAGCACGGTTACTATCCCCGAACTTTTGTTAATCTCGTTCCGTTTAACCTCGCGCCGTTTCACTGATCTGCACTCGTGGCTACCGTATAGGAACACGGCCCCCGCTCTGCACCCGGTCGGCCTCGTTGAGGGCGTCGAGCCGAGTAAGGCCGATATCGTATGTAGGTTACAAGTCGAACACTCGAGGAGCGGACGGTTCTCCTCTTCATTTGGTTCGTCGGTACGTTGTGTCCTCGGCCGGAATAGTGGACTTATCTCGACCGAAACTAGGTTATCTGATAGTAATGAAGGAATGTCGGCCAGTTGGAGTAAGCAGACCTTGTAAGCCCCAATATCAGCACAGATAGGCAGAAGTGTGATCAACTTCACCTGTTCTAATCGCTCCACTCTGGGGGGTGTGTGGGGGTGGGCGAGCCGATGGATCATCACGGAATCGGGTGCGCCATCGAGTCCCGACTCCTGACTATGTGCCGGACAAGTTGGTGCGCTGTGCAAGGCAGCGGAATAGAATGCAGCCCGGCAACTGCCTCCGCTTCCAGCATCTGTGCATTTCCGTCAAGGCTTCCCGACGGCCGCGGTGCACAATTGTAACCTTGGTCTCGTGGTTGAGACCGGCTTCTCGGTATGTCGGAACGATCGCCGTCCAGAGATGACGGACCGGAGTAGACACGTCGGACACGGCTGGCCGACTCCCCAACCTACCGTTGGGAGACAGTCTTCCGTCCTTTTGCCCGTATCGAGTCCCTGAGGCCCACTGAATTTGGAGAGACTGTTATGCGCTCTAATATACTACTTACAGTATCGTTAATCAATTCGCTATATCTGTCGTTATTGATCCGTATACTCCAACAAAATCAAGCTGCGCCATGATACGAAATCCGTACAAGCAGGCTCAAAGCGATCATTTCAACTGTTTACGAGCACTGACCCCCAGCCACTCTCCAACTCGGCCTCGGTGACCTTGTTGGGTAAATATGCTACTAAGGCATTGACATACCTGATTACGCCGGAGAAAATTTATATCCTCTCCGGTTGTGACCAGCATTCACAACCTTCTGGTTTTTTACAAGTTAAAGTAACCAAAGTGGTCGGCGGGAACTCTCATGTGCCTGTCCGGCAACCCAGATGCTCCGCAGCACGCCTGACTCTTCTATGATGAAGGTTCAATGGTTTCTGAGAGACTTTCGGGAAGACCGGGATCCGCGTTTTGCAGCGGCGAGGTGGCCCTTCCTGTTATCCACGATTTCAGCGGGCGATTCACCCTAACCACAGGAGGAGGACATCAATAGCACGTCGGCTATTCGTGCTCTCTAAGACACTCGGCAGTTTTTCTCCAGTCATGTCTGATGTGTGGTAGGCGCTTCGTCCAACCGCGTGCTTTGGTATTACGATTAGACCAGCGATGCCAAGGAGCCTTGATTGGCTATGGTAAGGAGGTGGTGGGGAGGTGGACATCCGCTGGCGCGCGGAACACTCACCCATCGTGCGGAAACCCGGGGTTTCAAGCCGCATCAAAAATTTGGTGCGGCAGATTGAATGTACAGCGATCACGCGAACAGACACACGACGGAAAGAAAAGTTGTCAGACTTTCGCTGCATCACGGACCGCGGTTTCGCCTGCTCAAGACGCATTCATTTGTTGCTCCGAGAAGGTTGACAGCGCCGGGAGCGTCCTGCTGTATACGGTCAATATCCGACGATGCGAACCCAGGACGTGACAGAGAATATACGATACCGGGGTTCGCTCGACCCGACGACCCCAACCAGGCCGAGCGGGAGCGGTGCAGTGCCCGTGCTGATGTACTCTTACCGCGAATGCAGATTAGTGAAACGGAGCGAGGTTAAATGGAACGAGATTAACTAAGCTCTTGGATGGCAACTGGGTTTGTAGCCGGCAGCCGATTAGGGTGAGATTGCTCTTCATCCGGATGGAGTGGTGAGACGGATACCCAATACTTGAAGGTTGCGTTTGCTCTGGCTCTACCCTACCTCCGACGCTATCTGATACTGGCCACAGCCTACGCCAAATGCACTGAGTAAACGGGATGATTGTGCGACGGAGTTGCCATGGCTCGCTGCGTATGGGTTCACCTCACTGAAGTTGCCGGAAAGTCGGGAACTTGGCGGTGGGAAGTCATTGCTATAAAGAGTCGCCGTTTGCCCTGCATGTTCGTACTTCTTCTCACCATCGCACAGCACAAACATCAGCTACACAGCAACTGCACCTGAAATCTGCATCTCTAGATATTCTCTCCTTCTTCTCTTCACTCCATCATCACTCTTTTATTCTTACCCAAACATCATCTGCACCTTCCAGCAATGGTTTCCGTAAACTTCCTCATTGCTGTGGTTGCGGCCATCCTCACGGCTGTCTCTGCTCTGCCGACTGCCGTTGCTGCCACTTCCAGTAATGACTTGATCATTCATGCGGGCACCATTATCCGCGACAATTATATTGTCCTGATGAAAGAAAATATGACCGACAGTGACTTTAAGGAACATCAGATCTGGGCTTCGAGCCAACATGACAGACAGCTCAACCGCCGTGACGAGAAGGGGATGGCCAGTATTAAGTACAACTACAATGTTGGAACGCTCAAGGGATATTCAGGAGTTTTCGACGCCGCCTTAATCGAGGAGGTAAATAGCCCCGATTACAGTCCCTTCACTCCCGCAATGTAGACGCGCATTACTGACTCGGACACAGATTAAGGCGCGAGATGACGTAGAATTGGTAGAACAAGACAAGGTCGTGGTCGCCTACGACTTTGTGGAACAGCACGATCCACCGTGGGGAATTGCTCGCATCTCGAACAGCTCCTTGGCTGCCGAGGCTGTGGTCAACGGCTATGCGAACGGCACCGCCACCTATCGGTACGACTCCTCGGCCGGCGATGGCGTAATCGCATACGTCCTCGATACCGGTGTCAATCTGGACCACGATGAGTTCGAGGGCAGGGCGCAGTTTGGCACCAACACTGTTGGTGGGCCCGACGAGGACAGCTACGGACACGGCACCCATGTTGCGGGCACGATCGCGGGCAGGACCTTCGGGGTAGCCAAGAAGGCGTCCATTGTTTCGGTCAAAGTTCTCGACAGCAGGGGATACGGGACCAACTCCGGTGTAATTGCTGGCGTCGAATGGATGGCGCAGCATGCGCTCAAACATGGTGGCAAAGCCGTCGCCAACCTGTCTCTCGGAGGATCATTCTCGGCGGCGTTGAACGCCGCGGTCGAGGCCGTCATTCACGAAGGCATCACGTTCGGCGTCGCCGCCGGTAACGAGGATGTGGATGCCGTCAACAGTTCCCCCGCGTCCGTGTCGGCCGCCATCACCGTCGGCGCCACCGATCCGGACGACAGCCGCGCGGCGTACTCCAACTACGGCTCCGTCGTTGACATCTTCGCGCCTGGAACGGACATCAAATCCGCGTGGATCGGCAGCACGACTGCGACCAAAACTCTCTCGGGCACGTCGATGGCCTGCCCCCACGTTGTTGGCCTTGCTGCGTATCTCATGGCGCTCGAAGATCTTCAATCCCCTGCCGACGTCGTCCAGCGACTGAAGGCGCTGTCGCTCCCGGGCGTCGTGACCAACGCCGGCGCAGACACCGCCGGCAACCTTGCGTATAATGGCGCCGGTGGAGGAGGCAGCGACAACCACACGCTGTCCACCTTGGCCACCCGCCAGCTGCGGCAGTACACGCTGTACTGAGTACCCGAGCCACGCGGGATTGAGTGTTGGCATCGGCTGGAGAGGAGTAGCGGACGGTCGTGCTGTTCTTTCGTCTTCTCTTTCGTTTTTCTTTTTCTTTTGGTCTTTCTTTGGTGCGCAGCTATTCTTTCTGGGGACAGGCCTGGGCGGAGGGCAAAGGGGAGCTTGCAACGAGCCGCCTCGCGCGGACTGCGGACGGGAAGCCTGGAGAAAATGTACGCCGCCATGATCTGTATAGGTCGCATGCGAGCATGAATAAACAAAAAAAAAGCGGGGTTGAGTGTTTTTCGCGATTCGTGTTGTTTTGTTGTGGATCGTTTCTTGGTGGTGGCTCGGCCAGGGTTGAGTGTTTTCATTTGTCGTGCTCTTTCCTACTTTGTCCTGTAGAGTCACGTCTGATAAATGTATTCTGACTTGTCACGTTGATCCATCATTCTGACGATTAATATCGTCATGATCCAACAGGGTGGCGCACGACTACTGAAGCATCATCGTCACCATCAGCCGCCATCGCCCACACCCCTGTCCCACCACCGAACGCTATCGCAGCAATCGATCAAACACCTCCGGTCCACGCACCCCGTGCCACCGCACCCACGTCAAGGCTTCCCATCACCGGAATCCCGAATGCTGTGTAAGTCATCCCGAGCCGCAAAACGCCGCGCACTGACCTCCGAGCCGTGTGAAGTGTGTCGCTATCACGTCGTCCCCCACCGACAACCGCTGCGGCTCGCGTTTCGCGTCGGCTTTGTCCAGTCATGTTGCGCGTCGTCCCCCACCGACAACCTCTGCGTCTCACGTCTCCCGCCAGCGCTCATCTAGTCTGGTCTCGCACCGTGTCGCATCTCCCGTTGGCGTACACCGAGCCGCCGACTCGTGTCGCCTCGCAGCCGGCGGCGTCGCCACTCCACGCGTCGCCCGACGCCGGGCGTCGTCTGACCCGCGGCGTCGTCGTGCGCCCTCGAGCGTCGCTCGCTGCCGCTCCGGTGCGAATCCCTGAACTGGTTGACTCCGCAAGTCGCTGACCGATAGGAACCATCCCGCGGCCGCAGAGTCCCCAACCTGCCGCCTGCCGACAGTGCCCCCAAGAGCCTGAGCAGCTTCGCATCGAGTTCGCAGTTGTCCGACCCGTGTTCCCGCCTCCGCTCCACGCATGGGCTACGCATTCTCCCGACTAGAAGGCGCAGCCGTGCATCGCCCGCTCTCCACACGCGGGGACGATGCACTTGCGCTACCGAACCACCAACCAGTCCTCGACAGGCCAAACACGTCGATGAAAACGGCAAGACTTCAGCACGCACCCGCCAATCCCGACCGACTGAAGCTCGACGGATGTCGCGACGCCTGCCGGAACCGACGGGTCGACCGAGACAGCCCCGGTGGTCGCTGCCAACATCCATAGCGACGAACGCTCCCTTCTCAGGGGACTTGTGACAGACCGGGAGGCGCGGAGGACGGAGAAAGTGGGGGACAAAGACGGCGAGCTCGGTGAGCTGCCGAGCGAGGCGGAGGAACCGAGGGAAACACGTACCGGGAGGGTGCTTAGGACGCATGTTTTTTTTTGGGCGCGGAACAACAGCGGCGACGACATCCACTCCGACTGGCCACCCCCAGCGCACAATCATCCCTCGCCACGTCTATCCCTTCCTCCACCCCTCGATGCGGAACTACTCCATGAGGAGAAGGCGGAAGCAAAGGCTGGGGCAGCGAAGGTACCACCTGAGTTCACCATGTTCACGGATGGATCATGACTGAAAGATCGAACCGCTAGATACGCGGCAGCCTACAAGAACGGCCAACCACAAGCGCACATCAAAACGCACATGGCCCACAACCAGGAGGCCTACGATGCAGAGTGCGCCGCTCTCGCAAGGGTGCTGGAGTCGCGCCCACGAAGACAGCTAACGCCAGAACGGGTCACATCGTGACGGATGCGCAACCCGCCTTCAACATATGGCCTCCGACTAGACAGCCCCCCCGCTGGTAATACGTGCTCCAAGCGAGAAGGCACATGGCACTGCACAGGAAAGGCCACCCGGATATAACCACCACGCTCCGGTGGTGTCCGGTACACAAGGGAGTCCCGGAGAACGAGAAGATCGACGAATGGGCCAAGCTCGCGGCGGATGATCCAGACGCCCGCGGATTTGAATCGTTGAGTTACACTGGGCTGGGGGCCGGGACTCCGGGGGGGGGGGAGTACGGAGTGCCGACGAGTGTGGCCGGACGGTACGGTGGCTGGGATCTCCAAGAGGCTTCCCTCCAGCTCCCACCAGATCAAGGCAGGGCATTGTCCCACGAGCCAGTACCTTCAGCTGGTGAAAAATCGGCCTACTGCCTACTGTTGGTGGTGACGGTGCCAGAAGCAGACTTGGGACCGCCTCCTCGGCGTGTGTCTGGTGTGGATAGGGCAACCCCATATCTTGTGGGCAGAGGTGCTGAAGGAAACCGGGTGAAGGAAACACCAACAACCAACTCCTTATCAATTCCTGCCCATGCAGACATGCTCCATCCATCTCCGTCCCGCTGGGTCTATCTGCGCCGCGATACTACCACCATTGCAAGCTACCCCGGTTCGCGCACGCCCATCCATTCACCACTCATTCCTTCGCGCTTGCTTTGGCACCTCAACCTTCCGTTCGAGGCAATCCCCACGGAGCGGTTCGCGGAAGGCGCAAGCCTGGTCTCAATCAACCGAGAAAACTCTGATTTCGATGACGTAACCTTCCGTGTGTTCACAGAAAGACAGAACCCCACCAACATCAACACAACGTGTTATGCAGATCTTCTGTTGCTCAGGACGGACGATGTTCTCCGGCGCGAGCGTTGTCCCTATACCGCCACCCTGTCGGGCCATGACTTCAGTCTGCTCATCGATCTGGAGGACCTGCGCGCCGAGCATGGTATGTGTTCTTCTCCCTGTGGACGGGGTAACTTGTGGGTGTTCGCGTGTGGGATGCTAATGAGTAGAGACAGGAGATGATCTGATTCACCGTTGCCTACCTACTTCGCCGCAAAACCATGTCCACGCCCTTCGAAAAAGCGATCGCCACGCACCACACTCGCGCCGAACAAGTGAAGGCATCTCGCGGCGAGAGAACCCCAGCTGCCACGCAGAGCTAAATGACGAGCGCGTGCAGGAGAGGATGTATATCCGGACGTGCAATGACCTAGTCACCGCCATCTTCTCTACTGTTTTCCGCGAGCGGACCGACAGCATCATCTGAAACCTGTTCTTGTCCGAGTGTGGATGCGCTACGCCTGGGCTACAGCCAGCTCCTCAGGTCCTGTACATGAATGATGCGGCTCCTGAAATCTGGGTCACGGCGCCGGCGATGTCGGCAACGCGCCGTTCACCCTCCCACCTTCCACAGCGGTGGAGGAGGGTGACAGTCTCCACAAAGGTGCTAATCCCTGTGAGTAGGGTGACGCTGTACTACTAGCCCAGGAAATGATATACCATGGGAGATTCGGCGTTGGTGGATTTGAGACGCCGTTTGCAACTGCCGGAACTGTTGATGACAACAGGACTTGGCATGGAGGAAGCTCTGCAGGCGTTGGTCAGGCAACAACATACGGTGGTGGAAGTGGCTGGCCGTCCTGCTGGATGTTGATTGTTAGTCGTGGGCATACAGCTGGCGGAATATATTGTATACAAAATATAGCAACGATAGCACATTGGACAATCACAATTGGATGGACTAATAACGACGATCGTCCATATTGCCGGTATTCGTTCTTCTCGAACAGTAGACCGCTGCTACCCAATAATTGATACCACAGATGTACGACATGCTGAATGCAGTGAACCATCCGAACCACCGCTCCCATCTGTGTTACCAGCTGGTAATATTTCCAGCCCTTCAGTTGAACGCGTCGGCCGGTCACTACCCTCCTCGCCGTCCTCTCACCCTCACCCACCTCTGGCTTTGCAGAACGTCGTGACGAGTGCTGCAAGCTTCTCCTGTAGGTACCTCGTTCCCTGCTGAATGATTTCGTCCAACGTTATGGAACCGAAACTCTCATATCCACGGAGCCAACTATTAGGGACGGCGTGGTGACCGCACGGTAACCTTTGATCGCGGATTTCTCCCATGACGCAACCTCGGATTTCGGCCTCACAACCGATGGACTAACCGGCAGCCGAAACCATCCGTCAAGAGGAGGCTACCGCTGGGTCCCCCGCACCGGCCTCACGCCAGCAGTCCATCCGCCACAGCCCCATTGCGCAGACCCTGCCGTACGCCCACGGCAGCCACCGGCGACCACTATGGACGCTGCCTGCCGACCCCGTTCCCCGCAATATTCCTCAATCCGACTTCGCGGCTCTCTCTAGGTTGCGTGGCAAAGTGGAGACCGTTCCTATTGATCACCAGTGGTCGGCGAGCCCTGCTGCGCTGCTTCTGCGACCAACAGGTCGCGCACGTCCCGGTCATGGTGGAAGCGGAGGTGCAACGCGCGTGTAGGATGAGTGTAACCGAACGTCGCTCCCAGTACTGGCCGCGCGAGCAGTCACGATCGTCGATGAGCTTGCCGTCGGTGTTGCTGCCGGCTAAGCGACCCGGATGGGCTGCTGGCTGCGGTACGCGTGGTCGGCAGGTTAGCTGTACGCACAAGAATTAGGTCAGTGATACGTAGGCAAAGAGGGGCGTCGTAGACTGGGATTGTGTTGTCGATACTCCTACACGGTGAGAAATAAGGTGCAATTGTGGTGCAGAAGAGGAGGAGAAAGGTACGGAGTGGGTTTCTCAAGGTCACGTAAAAAGCTCACGCGGACACGTGCCGCCAACTGTATTCCATTTCTTGGCGCAGGAAGAGTTTATGTAACTAAGCGCAATAGAATTACATCCCCCTCTCCACCCCAGCGAACCAGCACGACCTCTTCCCAACGGCCGGCTCAACCCACTTCCTTCATCCCTTGCGCTCGCTCTAGAATCTCTACTTTCTTTCCCGATCGTGTTCGCGTTATGGAATGCCTCTTTCTTTCCTCCGTCCCCGTTTGGCGTCAACGCGAACGGAACCCTTCACCATACCCGGGGGCATGGCACCGGGCCTGCCAGCGCCCACGCCAACACACCCCTTGACTGTAGCAGACCACGGTTCCGGCTGCGCTGCCACGGCCGTCACTCAGCGGCCGCAGGCTCGGGCGTGCGCTGCTAAACACTCCACTCCACTGTTGCGCGCCATTGCACCGTTATCGGCTCGGTTACCCGATCCCGTGCTACAAACTTCCTCGCCGGTTACGCGCTCCGGCGTTCGATGTGATACCACCCTCGCGACAGCCGCCGGCGTTCCTATAGTGCCCGACACACAAGGGAGTCGCCGGTAACGAGAAGGCCGATCAGTGGGCCAAGGTCGCGGCGGTGAAGCCTGACGCCTGCGGGGTGGAATGGTGAAGCTACTCGAAACGGTCCGAGCCACGCGCAATACCTTTCGCAAGACCGCTTGCACAGTTGAAGCGGAAGGTCTCCGACCAGAAGTGGGTGGAGGCACGGCAATGGGCGAAACGCCGGACATCCAGGTAGATATACAAGCTGCCGAAGAGCCAGAGGCCGGACGCCATGGTGGCTGGGAGCACCAAGAGGCTTGCTTTGTAACCGATGAAGATGGGGGACTGCCTCACCGAATAGGCCCACTGCTCTGTACTGGTGGTGTCCAATCTGGACGCACCCGCGAGCACCTATTCATGGAGTGTCCCCGTGGAGGCGGCAGGAGGCGGCAGCAAAAGTCCCTGTGGGCGGAGGTTCTGAAAGAGACTAGGAGGGGGAAGAGCTGGTGAAAGATCCGAGACCTACTTGCCGATGAGAGGTGCAGCCAGGCGGTACCACAATTCCTCTCTACGACAGATTTGGGAAGAATGCATCCGGCTGAGGAAGACACGGCGAACCTAGTGCCGGAATGGGAGCTTCGGGAGTGGCGGGAATGGGAAGAGGAGAGGAGGGCAGAGGCGGAGGAGCTGGGTGCCGCTGGAGAATTTGGTGCCGGGGAGCAGCTACTGTTGTTCCTACCTATCTGCAGTCAAGGACTAGGGGGCGGTCTGCGCTTTCTTTTGTTTCTTTCTTTTGTCTCTTCTCTAATTCTACCGCTTTTAGTTTGTGGTTTCCTTCTACGCAACTCATTGTCTTGGGGAATCCCTCGGCGGAGGACAAAACGGAGCTTGCCACGAGCCGCCACCGCGCGAAGAGCAGCCAGGAAACGGACTGTACATACCCTCGCCATGATCTACCTATGCAGGTAGCATGCTAGGAATTGCTAAAACAAAAAACAAACAAAGCGGCAGTCGCTGTCTTCGGCTTGCGCTGCTACTCCACCCCTGCTGGTGCAATTCTGCACTTTCGAACATATCGACGCCACGACCGATTCCACCGAAATGATAGGGCACCGGAGGGTACCCTTTGTTTTGCCTGCATTCCCATCGAGTTGCATACGTCTCGCGCGCTTTGTATTTCGATTTCCTTGGTGCGCATTCTTCTCGGCGGTGGTGAAAGATGGGAGCACCGCGGGGGGGGGTCGGTTCGGCGTGGTGGAGGGCATATAGGCTGCGATCCTTAGTCCCACTTAGATGAAATGGAATACCATCTCGCTCCGCAGACCTACCTTACTACATCCGTAAACGGTGTTGCCACCATCCTTAGAAACCTCGGGACTTGACTCGGCGTCAGTAAGTAAGTCAAACGGAGAAGACACGCGCCGCCGCAAGACGAATGAACCTGGTAGAAGCCGAACGGGGTGTCAGAGGCAGAACCTTGACAACTTGAACATTCCGATCTTGCAGAAGGTCGTATTCGGCAGCTAAGTACCGGCCACGGTGCGGTAGGTAGTCCTGTGATTTTGGTTTAATCACACTCGCATACAGCCTTGTCTCGCACCAGACTTACTCGGTGTCGCACGTGACATTAGCCTCGTTCCTCGTCATTTGTCACACTCCGTGAATAAGTCTGGATTAAGTCATCCCCGAAAAGTTGAAATCAACAAGCCATTTTTTTTTGAACCCCAACCAACACTAAACCTGTCATCAGCGCCACAAGTAAGTACCGAAAGTAGTCATTCTTAAACTTGGGAAAATTGTCCACTCATAACTCATACAGAGATCAAGAAACACAACG
>Ga0307508_10000579_pt1 | contig 43599 bp, 57 predicted proteins | sample 9_EM_MG_FD_203089 | JGI IMG/M metagenome (GOLD analysis project Ga0307508, IMG submission 203089) | Populus trichocarpa ectomycorrhiza microbial communities from riparian zone in the Pacific Northwest, United States - 9_EM | ecosystem: Host-associated > Plants > Roots > Unclassified | place... | reverse complement strand
GGCGGCCCAGCCTACTCCACATCGTCTCCAAACCCGAGACCTCAGCCATAAGATGGCTGCTGGTCGTATCACTGGTACCAGGGGGCCGGAGCGCCGGTCTCTCGACAAGAGAACCAAGTGGCGGAGGTCGGCGGGCCTAGGGCCCAGCCTGCCTCACGACGGGAGCGGCGGGCGGCGGCCCAGCCTACTCCACATCGTCTCCAAACCCGAGACCTCAGCCATAAGATGGCTGCTGGTCGTATCACTGGTACCAGGGGGCCGGAGCGCCGGTCTCTCGACAAGAGAACCAAGTGGCGGAGGCCGGCGGGCCTAGGGCCCAGCCTGCCTCACGAAGGGAGCGGCGGGCAGCGCCCAGGCTCTAGCCCGAAGACTGCGAATAGGTCTTCGCTGTCGTTTCCAGCTGCGCTACCGCGTTGACTTTGTGGTGCGGCACTTCGTCTTCACCCGGATCGTCAGATGGCTAGCTCGGCAATCGTGTTAACGACCTGCCACAACCACCACTCACCCGTGCTGGGAACGGCGATTTCTGACTGGGTGTAGCGTCAGCGCAGCTGCTCATAAAAAGTATTTGTGACGCAGTTAGAGAGCGTTGTTTGGAGAGAATTTTACCTTGGACGGCCATAGGTCGGAGGAAGTGGGAGTGTAATTACCGAGAACGCAAGGCTGAAGTAGAGGAAGATTCCTGTCTGAAGTGCTTGAGGGAATTGGCAGGACCGATGGGTTGAAGGAAGAGGAAGTTTCCTGTGCTGTTTAAGATCGGCCGCGCTAAAACGACGCTAGCGTCTGTGCAAGACCAGTACGTATTGGTGGCACGTGCCGATAGGCATTTTACCCAAAAGTGTGTCACAGTCCAGGATCGCTTGGCTGTCTCAGCTCGTCGGCGAAGAGGTCTCGGATCTTGGACCAATCCTTGCCCCTGCCAGTCTACATATCTAGATATTCTCACTGCCGCCCATAAAATCTTCTGCTTGCGCTTCCACTACGGGCAATTCTTGACTTGTACTGACACACCAGCACTTGGCTGTAGGTCGGTTCTTCGTCCGCCGGTCAGACAGTGACCCGGCTTCGGCTGGTGTAATCTTGTCGCTCTCCGCCCGCCTGGTTTCTGGCACGCCTTGCCCCGCGAACAGTGCTGCCTCTAGTTGTGGCAATGTACCAAGTATCGGCCCACCGCTCAGTGCTAGTGGCACCGGTACCGGACGCAGACGAGGGAGCATCTCTTCAAGGTGTGTCCCGGGTGGAAGCCCCAGCAGAAGATCCGGTGTGGAGGGAGGCAGGGAGGGGGAAGAGCCGGTTCAAGATCCGGGGCCTCCTCGCAGCAAGTACTGCATAGATAGACTTCCTCTCCGCTACGGATGGCCCCGGCTTAGGAGGACGCGGGGAGCGCAGGGAGTGGGAGAGGAGGCCGAGGAGCTGGGTGCCGAGGCAGGAGCTACCACTGTTCCTTCCCACGCCCTCCTTCATGGCATGCGCAGATGAGGAGTAGGGCGCGGCCACGGTTTCCTTTGTGCTTTCCTTTGTGACTTTGATGCGCACTCTGTCTTCCGGAACAGGCCTGGGCGGAGAGCAGAGGGGAGCTTGCAACGTGCCGCTCAGGGAACCCGGACAGTGAGTATCTCGTCATGATCTACCTAGCTATCTAGGTCGCACTCAACAAAAATAAAGCCTCCGCACGGTGGGTACTTCCCAGGCGAACATACAGCCTCTCGCCTAAAAAAAAATAAAAATACGGCAAACGTCTTTAATGCCCAACATGGATTCGACCGCTCAGTCTGATCTACCTTGTTTTTGCGGAGAAGTCTAATATACCCTAATCTTGGCGCCGCTAGCTTTGGTGTGGCGTAGTTACATAGCATCGCCGCGGGCAAGTGCGGCCTTGCCCGGGTAAATTAGTGCGGCGTGCTCGCCATCACTCGTTCCCCCACTCTATCCCCCCCAACACAAATCCATTCCCCTCTCAATCAACATCAACATCGGCAACCCCGCACTTTATCCCTCTCATCGGCAGCTTCGCCAACACGAGTACCACCGCCCCAACATCGAACATGCCTCGCGCCGCACCGAGAAGCAAAGATGCGGTCCTTGGTGAGAGACAGAAGATACTCGAAGCTGGGTTTCGCTTGGTCGCAGCACGAATCCAAGATCCCGCGCTCGATGCTATCCTTGAGGAATTACCGCCACTGGAGATGGTTGAGTGCCCGGTGCCGGAATGTAACCGTTCATACTTCGGAAGCAACCATATGCGACGCCATGTCTTCGACTTGGAGAAGTTGAAAGATCCTAGCCACATGGCACAGGCTGCAATTTTAAGGTCGACAACTTGTGATTGCGGAGAAACATTCACCAAACGAGATTCATATACCAAACATACTAAAGTTTGCTGTATGGCTTAACCCTTTCTAATCGAAAACTCTCGCTGACGCTTCCAAGCTGCATACAGTAGCCCTGAGCCGGCAGCTTCACGGGCATCGTTGCTTGCGGCTCCTACCCCCTCGCCGACGATCTCATCCCCTCTCGCAACTGCTTTGCCGGCGGGTTCTACGCCTTTACTGTGTGATTCTACGACCCTAACAACACCCCCTGCGACGTTACCATTGGCCGATAATTACATAGATCTGTTCGGTTTACTAGAGTTAGTCCAAGCCGCAAAGCTCAAGCGGTAGCGGGATAATGGAGGAATGGGGGTTCTTTGCTTTCGGGGTCGGATTTTTTGTTTAGTTAGTGGCGGGATGACTGGGGAATAAAATTACATTCTATTCAGCCATGCGGTTCTCGAAATTCTGCTTTTTCCAGATTAACTTTTCCCCTTCGTGAACCAATTCCCCGTTACTCTCCTCCATGTATGCGTCGATCATACGCCTGGATATAAATTCACCCTCATTCGGCCAGTAACGCGTCTCATGTACGAATGTTGTTGGATATCGTGACGCGCCTGTGGGCCAGATGCCTGGGGGCGGCGGTTGCCAGTGCTCCCGCAATAGCTGCGCACTCGGACCAACTAGAACTACGGGTTTCGCTTTTTTGACCTTGTCCGTACAGATGACGCTGCAGGAGTGGTGAGCAAGGGAACATTGAGGGGAATTTCGTACGTACATATCACCGCCATTCACGTTGAGCCCATACACGCTGCCGGTGGCAGATTGGATGTCAACCCTAAAAGTGATGAGACTATCCCACTGCGCGTCCCCGAAAAGAGTCGCCGTGAACGCTAGATTCTGCTCAATCCCACGGGGCAGGCCTTCACCGAGGGGAATCGTAACTGTCCCAGATCCGATGTAATAGGAATCGTTTAGAGCGAAGATTGCCTTCCCAACGACCTGGTCCGATTAACACGATATTTCAGTGTGGGAAGGGCCCGCTGGGACGACATACATAAGCCAAAAAAACGTCCCTCTTGATAAACTCAAAGGTTGTTATGTCCAGATCCGGGTTTTGGATCGATTGATATATATTGATGGAGTTGGCACGGGTGGGGAGCTTTGAGCACGAAAGGATGACCAAAACTCCATCCGTGGCTAGGGTAGAGGCGATCATCTCGCTGTTCTCAAGGCCGAACGTAACGCCGCGGATGCTTCGGGCGATCGACATTGTAGATAGTTGGTAGAGGTGTGTACGGGGGCGGATGGCGAGCGTCGACGCTGCTAGGGTCCCGACAACGATGGGGCCGGAAAGGAGGGGGTCAGAGGCTCTGCTATGCCAAGACTCTACTCTACTCGCTTGGGTGGCGATGGGGGGTAGGTGACGGAACGATTTTCCTTTGGTTCGTGGTTCTTCCTCTTCGGTAACTATTTCCTATGTTATTTCCTTGGAGCGCTTATAACTTCTCGGGGCAGGCCAGGGCGGAGGGCGCCACAACCGGCCGCTCGCGGACAGTATGTATATAGACGGACGAAAAGGTGTGCGGATTTCGCCATACATATGTAACTACTAGTAGGCTGCATTGCATGCAGGTATCCTGTAACTATGTATGTAGATACTTACATAAACAAAAACAAAAAAGCTTATCATAGCCCGTTAGCTCGCCCAACCCCAGCTACTCGCCCCAATTCTGTTCGGCATGTGCCGTCCACTGCAGTACATAGTGAATAACCACGACAGGAACGCCAACGCAATGCACCCAAGCTGTCGGAGGCGGCGTCGGCTTCCATCGACTGGGCAGAACGGAATGGGGTGGCATTCGACCACGGGAAGACGGAAGCGGCTATCTTCTGGAGGAACCGGAAGAAGGGGAGCGAGGCGAAGGCCAAGGTGAAGGTGGGGGACAACGAGGTCCCATTCAACAAGGAGGCGACACGGTGGCTCGGAGTGTGGCTGGACTCACAGCTCACGCTCAAGGAGCACCACGCCACCAGACTCAAGAATGGGAGGAACGCGCTCACCCGGCTGCGCCGACTCACAGGGCAGCTAGGTCTCTCCCCGGCGAACTGCAGGAAGGTCATGACGGCCTGCATCCAGTCAGTCGCCATGTTCGGGGCGGAGCTGTGGTGGAAGGGAGAGGGGGCCCGGGGTACGGTCGGCAGGGCGAACGACCTACAACTCTTGGTCAACCAACAGGCGCGGGCGACAACAGGAGCCTTCCGGACGACCCTGGGAGCGCTGCCGATGGAGTCTGGGCTTAGGCCAGCAGGCAACCAGCTGGAGAACAGACAACGACGATTCGGGCTGCGCCTGCTCAGCCTGCCACAAGGGGACAGGGCCAGAGAGGTGGTCGGCGCGCGAACGGCGTTAGGCAATCGGCTGGGGGCCGCGCTGAACTACACCTGGACGGAGACGGAGGGAACAGTCCTGCTCGAAGAACCGGAGACCTTCGACGCGGAGCTCATCCAGGAGGAGCGGGAGACGGCAGAGAGGGAGGCGGAAAAGAAGAGGCCGGGACTAGTCATGTTCACCGACGGGTCCCGACCAGAGGACGGCGCCGCTGGGTACGCAGTGGCATGGAAGAACGGCCAAACCTGGAAGGGCATTAAGACCCACATGGGCTACTACCAGGAGGCCTTCGACGCAGAGTGTGCGGCCCTAGCGCGTGCGCTGGAATCCGCATCGAGAAGGAACACGGTCCCGAACCGGGTCACGATTTTCACCGACGCACAGGCGGCGATTCGGCGCATGGCATCTGACGAACCGGGACCAGGCCAGAAATACGCCCTGGAGGCGAGGAAGCACATAGCGAAGCTCCGGAGGGCGAGTCCGGGGATCACCATTGAGATTAGGCGGTGCCCGGCGCACGAAGGAGTGGAAGGAAACGAGAAGGCCGACGAGTGGGCCAAGCTCGCGGCGAGCCGGACGCCCGAGGGGTGGAAGGGCTGGAGTGGTTTGCCTACTCGGACCGGCCGGAGGCGCGCTCGATGCCGCTTCCCAGATCGCTCGCAAACATCAAGCGGGAGATCGCCGAGAAGAAGTGGGCGGAGGCCCAACAGTGGGAAGAATAGTGCCGCCTGCGGAAGAGGAAGCCGACGCAGGGAGCGAGGTGTCGGAATGGGAGCTCCGGGAGCGTCGGGAGCGGGAAGAGGAGCGCAGGGTGGAGGCGGAGGCGCTGGGTGCTGGGGAGGAGCCGCTGTTCCTACCCACCCCACCCTTCATGACATCGGCGGGGGAGGAGTAGGGGACGGGCGGGGGGGGGGGGGGGGGGGGTTTCCTTCTGTCTTTTTCCTTTGTCTATTTCCTTGGTGCGCAATAACTTTTGAGAGGGCCGGGCGGAGGGCGCGAGGGGAGCTTGCAACGAGCCGCCTCGCGCGGACTGCGGACGGGAAAACCGGGCAAAATGTACGCCGCCATGATCTATATAGGTCGCATGCGAGTATGAATAAACAAAAAAAAAAAGCCAACGCAATGCACCAACAGCAGTGAGAAGAACATGCAACACCCCCCCCCCCCTTCTCCTCGTGCTTCGTGAAGAGACGTCCCAAACAATAATGGGGTCCAATCGCAATAGTTGCTTCTTTTCTTCCTTCATTCCATGCGCCCTTCCTTTTTTCTTACTTCAATGTTCATGATTAGCTTCTCTTCTTCTTCCGAGTCTTCACTCCATCTTCCTTGCCAGGGTCTTCACCGCCAGGATCTGTGGTTCGTTATGGTGATTTTCACCTGCCGGTCCGACATGAAGCTAGTTTGCGACGACTAAGGAACGTGCTTCGCTGGGTTTTCTAGCTTCTCGGGTCCCGTTCGGTAGAGTGAATCTTTTCCCACCCTTGGTCCTGGAGTCTAGGCTTTAGGCTTGTCGTGTTCTTGGGACTCCAGATGCAAGCAATGAAAAAAGAGAAAGAAGCTGCAGGTCACCACACCTCCGCACGCCGGGCTACGGGAGGCTGGCTTTCACGATCGTCGGAAACATCATGGACTATACGGGAACCAGCACAGCTCGTATATGTACTACCAAAACCTCCAGGGGGAGCACCCAACAACTTCCTGCTATCCGTACACAACTAGTTACAGATTCAACGGAGGGAAACAAAAACCAACTGAAGCACAGTTGATGGTACATCGCCAGGGATCCATGCCTTGTACAGAGACGCAACGCTCAACAAACTTGATAGAAAGAACAGTAAAAGTGGAAAGACAAAGAAATAACCGGGGAATAAAAAAAGGAAGCAAAGAGAAATATTAGAACGCAAAGTAGGATGAAAGTACGTAGGGAAAGGAAATCCAAATGAACGAGTAGCACCACCTCTCAGCTCCACCCATAATACGCCGGCTCCCATGTTCCGGGATATGCAGTGCTGCTCATCGAGTAGCCTTCACCGTCACTCACCCCGCCTCCTGACCGAACCCGCTGATGTCCGGCGCTGACGACTTCCTTGCCGTCATTACTTTCGTAGTGCACGGCTATCTTTTCCTCTATTACCGCAGCTGCCGATTCGGCGACCTCCTCGGGTTCTGCTGTTGAGGGATGCTTGCCCATCGCCGCTTCATCTTCGACCGGTTGCTCCTGCCCCAAAGTCGGTGCCGGCTCCTTGCTCGCCTCTCCCGCGATGGCATCAACTTTCGCTACGTGCTCAGCCTGCTCGTCCTGAATGCCGTGCTGTACTTGTATCTCCTGCTTATCGTGCTGTGTGCCCGGTACACGAACTCCTTGATAATCCTCCACCTGCTCCTCCACCTGCTCCAGCACTTTTACTTCCCCCTTCCCTTTTCCGGTGGTTTCGTCGTCTGCATCCTGTTCCTGTTCCCGCTTCTTGATGTCCAAATCCCCCTCCTTGCCGTTCGTCCCTTGCTCCACCTTCGCCTTCATCTCGGTAGTCACCGGCTCGTCTTCCGTTGGGCGGTCACTGCTAAGCGCTGGGTAACGGTCCGACGTCTGCGCAGACTCGTAAACCACGCTGTTAGCGGGTGATCCCAGCAAAGCACCCGGGCCCGCGTTCGTAGAATCAACAAAAATAACAGCTGCAGGAATACCAGTACTTGCGGGCGTGTCGGCGTTGACACTCATTCCTACATGCGGCGGACTGACGTCGTGGGCCAGCGAAGAGTGGTGGGTGCCTTGGCGGGAGATGCCAGGGCCACTGCTAAGTCCGCTGACACTCGTGGAAGCCGATATGACCGACTGTGCGCGCTGTGGCATCGGCGGTGATTGAGTGGGCGTTAGTGGTTGCTGCGGAAACAAAGGTGCTGCATGACCACTAGCACGTGTTGCATTAGAGGCGACAGATTGCTTTCGCTCGAGCTGCTCCTGCTGCGGTGGCGGCGGCGACCTGTGATACGATGCTGTGCCGGCTGATGACGGCGACGGGATTACTGGAGAAGTGTATCCTGCATACCCACTGCGTTCCCGGGTAGCGCTCGGCGGCCGGGGCGTATAAGCATAATGCTGCTGCTGCTCTTCATGTAGCTGGGGCGGCGGAGAGTATGATAGCTCTTGCTGATGAGGAAATGCGTATGATTGTTGTAGCTGAGAAGGCGGATTCGTCAATTCACCGCCCGAAACGCTGCTAAACCCAGTTCCTGCTCTGCTCAGCTGAGGGCTTGGCTGTTGCGTATGTGAATAAGTAGGCTGCTGGAACTGCGTAGGGGAGTATTGAGGTTGATGGTGCTGCGATGGTGGGGGCGGAGTGTTGCCGGCTCTCCGCTCTGCGATGGAGCCTGCCAGGACAGCACTATACAGGCTGCTCTGTGTCGACTGTCTAACCAGGCCTGACGGAAGTGGAGGCAGCTGTGGAGCCCCTGATGGCGGCGGGTATTCTGGCTGATAACTAGGTTGCTGCTGGTAGGCGGGATGGGGATGAGTGGGAGATGCGGCGTACGGAGATTGGTTGTGTGGGTATTGGTGGTACTGTTGTTGCTGTTGCGGAACACCGTGGTGCGCGGCATCATACCGGTTGTGGTCGGGGTAATTCTGGGGATGCGCTTGAGGCTGTTCTTTGGGTAGGTAGTGTTGATTGCCCGGCGGCGGCGGCGGCATTCCTTCGTGTGGCACGCCGTGAGCCATTTGCGAAGGTTGGCGGTACGATGTCCCAGGACCCTGTCGAACCTCCTCGTGCCCACTTTGTTGTAGCGGCTGGGAGATTGGCTGTGGCGGTTGCTGTCCAGGCGGTGGAGGAGCATAGGAGCCGCTCTGTCTCAACAGGACCGGACTGTGACGGCTCTGGACATTCGCAGCGGGACTGTGGGGCAGTTGCATCTCCTGTTGGAGCCCCAGCTGCTGCTGCGGGACACCCGGTGGGTACATTGCGGACGGAGACTGATATCCGCTGTGCTGGGAGTGTCCACCGATAGAAGGCCTCGGCGGTGCGTACTCCTGTGATGGCGACACATGCAGACTCAATGGCTGTTGCGGTGCGCCATGGCTATGACTCCCACTCCTTGAAATTGCTTGATCGAAGCTCATGTACTGTCCAGTCTTCGGGTCATAAATCTTCGGTTCGCTGCTGCTAGGCTGCGCAAGTGCTCGAGTACCGTCGCTGCCTCCACTGACTAGCTTCGCTTTCGTTAGTTTTGCGAACTTATTGGAAGGTTGACTGCCAGTGCTATTGGGCGGCGACGAGGTGCGTGAGAATATGTCCGAAAACACCCTATTGCCCTTAGGCTTTGCGCCTTCATCCTGTTTTTTGGTTTTGCTTCCTCCTATTTTTTTCAGGAAACTACCTCGTTTCGTCATTTTCTGGGGTGGTGCATCAGCGATTGGCGGAGAGTGAGCCTGGTGATGATCTTGGGAATAACCCCGCGGGCGGCCCTGCGGTTGACCCTGAGGATAGTGCTGCTGTTGCTGACGCGGTTGCTGCCGCTGCTGCGGTTGGGGCGGCGGGTGAGATACTGCAGAGACACTGCGCCCCATACCATCTAGCTTACTCCCCAGGCCAAAGAAACTTGCTCGTTTCACCCTCTTCCCGGAATTCGAAGACGATGAGCCCGAAGGGTGTCCACTGCCGTTGGAAATGGTCTGTGCAAGAGTAGAACCACGGCTCGGGGGAGGGGCCGGATAACCATGGGCTGTCTGGGGGGGAGCGGGATGTTGGCCCGAGAAGGGAGGTTGCTGCTGGTGTTGTGGCTGCTGCGTTTGATGGTGTGGGGGTGGTAGTGGCCCAGGGGATTGCTGAGATCTTGCCGCATGAGGATCTTGCAGGATGGGCCTTTGGTCACCATGGCCGAACATCTGCTGGCCAGCTTGCGGAGAATGACCCTGGGAATGCGCTACTGACGGCATCCGTTGTGCGTGTTCGGCTCCACGAGGCCCTTGTTGGTTCGGTTGCGGGTGCGGGTGCGCAACTTCGGGATTGGGTGACGGCGGAACTGCGATGATGGAGAGCCTCTGGGAGACGTCTTGCTGGGGCAACGCCGATGGTACGATATTCTCGGGCCCTCGAACCTGCAACTGGGAAGGAGTCGGTGTTACCGTCAGGGGAGAAATCGGCGATATCCCCCGAGGGACAAGTGGCATTGACTGACGGACTCGCATCATTGAATCCTGATTCTGTACCGCAGTTTCACATCCCGGCGGTTGATCCGGCGCCGCGTGAAGCTCAGTATTATTGGTGTCCGAGCCATCTCCCATATCCTGCGACTCCTTAACTGGTGGTGTCGCCGCAACAACCGACAGTGGCGGCTTCTGCTCCTGCGATACAACCACCGGCCGTTTTGGCATCGAGTAAAGGTCACCATCGTCGTCCGAGCACTCCTTTTGTTCATCTGCAGCTGCTTTAGCGGCTGAACCAGGGAGTGGTGATGTGGAAGCAGATGGGCTGTCTTCTACGGAAAGTGGCAACGGAACACCTCTAGCTGTGATCGCAGACGAAGATCCACTGTGATGTGGCGAAGATGGGCTGTCTGTCCTCGCTGGGAAAGGTGAATATGCCGGACCAGGAGCCGGTGGTGACTCGACTGAATGCGGCGAAGGTGATTTGGACCCAGCGATCGACGGCTGATGGTGGATGCTAAGCGTGGGCTGTTTGGGTTCGTTGACCGACTGCAGGGAAGGCCGCACCTGTGGTGCTTGTGCAGGCTTAGGTTGAAACTGAGTCTGAATGTGGGGATGTGGCGGCGGGCGGTTCACGGGAGACGGCGAGGCGGTTGTGAGAGCTAGGGCATGCTGGGACATCGACCCAACAGTGGTGCTTCTCTCCGGTACCGCTGTCGAAGAATGCGATGTGGCACTGGCATTTCTAGTGCGGTTTCCAATGGGCATATCCAACTCTATGGAACTTCCATCCCTCATCTGATGGTCGGCAGTTTCCGATGTACTCTCTTTGTTGGAATTTCCCTGCGTTCACGATTGGGCATTAGTATATACAGACTTGTTGCTAATACATCTGACAGCAAGAAATGACTAAATTATACCTTCTTCCCAACCCGCTTGACCCAGCCTCCTACCCTTCCACCGGCCATTTCTCCCAGCCTCATTGCTCCTCTTCCCATTTTCTCCAATTTCTCTTCTGCCCGATTTGATGCTCCTTCTTCGTGACGGGAACCACCATCCCCTGAGCGACTGGGGAAATGACCCAACCCTCCCATCCGGCCCTTGCTCTTGCGCGGGGCAAGGCACGGCTTGGTCGAAACAATCTCCGAATCCAGCAGTTCGTTGCCATTGTTATGCTCAAGCTGATAGGAAATCCAGTCTGCAAGTGGGTTGGGAGATTCTCGGATGTGGTTGCGTAGGGCGTCGTACGCCATTATACGTTCTTCCGGGCTGTCCAGCGCAGGGATGAGTCTCGTGTCCTGGATTACCGTTGTGGACGACTTTACTGTGACTGTCTTCTCGCTGGGAGGAGCCTTTCGGTCGTCGAGCGCGACGTCGTCCAAAATTTCGATACCCTCACCATAGTCCTTCTCGAAGTTGATAACCTCTGGAGCGGATTCGTCGGCTGGGGATTTCCCACCAGGGGCTGGAGACATGGGTGGCATCATCACGATTCCCGACGGCATTGTCTGTTTCAACATCAACGTTTGCGGTCGGCTGAACTGACTGATGAGCTCCCTGGTGAAATCGCTTTCGGCGGGTGGGTTCAGTTCATCGGCAGTTTTCGGCCTCTTCTCGACTATGGGACCTCCGATAACCTCGATTCCTTCGGATTCTGGGCCGAGATTCTTCGTGAGGTGGATGGCTTCCATGCCCCCGGGCTCCAGTCCAGCAGGCAACCTCTGAGGTGTGGCCCTATCCTCTTCTTGGAGTGCTTTTTCTCTCGGAGCAAGTACGGTATCGCGTCTATCCAAGAACCGCTTGCCGGTAGAAACTAATTCGAGAAGATCTTGATCAAGAATACTAGCAGGAGTCTGAGGCTCCGCCGGCATTGCCGAGTCGGTTTCTTGCGGCGGTGGAATTGTTACAGGCAGTGGCGGCGACGACTTCTTAGGGACTTCGAATTCGGACTGAGGAACAAGCCCGCCCTGAAGTGAGGGGGCCATAGGTGAAGGTCCTTCTGCCGCAGCAACGCGACGAGGTGACTTGGGCGGAACAGGCAAAGGAGCCCCACCAACGGAATCATCGTCTCCGTCTCGCCAATAAGAACCGTACAACGACAAGACTCCCAGGCTGTCCCTTACAGTTTTGTCTTCAGTGGATATCGAAACGCCTAGATGGTCATAGACCGGTGCAGGGCGCTGCGCATGTGCCGCTGTTTCACCCGGTGGAGCTGAAGTTATACCTGGGGAACGCGGGGCATCCGAATAGTCCCGAACCTCTGCAGAGGTCTGAAGATGCTTCTCGGGCTCCTCGTGCAGGGGTGAGTCGATCCTTGGTGAACGGGGGGCGCCCGGCTCGTCACGCTCCTTCTGAGTTGACAGCGGACGGTCCTCTTCCTCATTCAGCGAAGCAGGCTTCATACTCAGGGAACGTGAGTCACTCAAGAAAGACTGGCCAGGCTCTGGTGATCGTCGGTGTTCCTCCAGCTCGTCTTGCGGTACAGGTTTGATACTCGGAGAACGTGAGGAGATGCTCAAGCGGTTCGGATCTTGCCAACTAGAAGACTTTGGATAAGTCGTAGCATGTTCGGATGGGGTCGGCGTGATACTTGGGGACTGTGAAACAGGAGTCTGCGCCCTCTCTAGTTCGCCAATGAAGTGGTCCAGTTCGTCCGACTCCTCAGAAACGGGCGTCTCATGCGGCGAGCTGGTGCCGGAGACCGGCGTAGTTCCAGAAAGCTCTGCAGTAATTACTTCCGTATGGACGGGAGGAAGCACTACGGAAAACTTATTGACACCCTCACGTAAGTTGTCGGGAGATGGGTTCCGGGAATTAACTTTCTCCGCTGAGACCAAATCTTTTTCGGTGGCACTTGGGGTGAAGGTTTGTACCATAATGGCGGGAGGGGCGGCGGAAGAGGGCACGTCATCACCGCTGTCGCCCTTCGGTGACACTGGCGGTGGAGGAATGATTGGCGACATGTCTGCGGAAGGCGTCTCGCTGTAGGGCGTGGGCACAAGAGTGTCCTGGCGTATGAACGCGTGATCCACCAGCGTCTGAAAGACTTCACGGCCGGGCTCGTCACTGCCACGCGCGAGAGGGATGGTGGTAGTTGAGGGAAGCCGCGACTGCCCAGTAGGAGGAGTGAAATAGTCCTGGTGGTCGGTGGTCTCCAATGGGGTCTCGTAAATGACGTCATTTGCCACTGGAGAACCCACATACTTCTCTTCCGTGTCGCCGCTATTCTTCGTAGGCGTGTATTCGGTGTTGCTACCATCCAACGGAGCAGCTTTGGGTACCGCGTCGGCGACCCCTTCTGCCTCTCCCCGATCTGCCTCGCAGGTGTTATCCTCCGGTGGGGGAGTACCTGGTAGTGGATCCTTTGTCATGCGATTCTTCTCCTCCGGTTCGTCCACGCCTCCTTGTGGGGGCAGGATCGCTGATGGAAGGTCTGTACTCGACGCGCGCTCAGTTTGCACTGCAGATCCAGATATTGAAGATATTGGCTGCGGTCTTGACCAGGACGTTGCCGGGAGACTTGGGGTCACGGGTGTCGGCACATCGGACAAGGGAGCCACAGGGGGGGGATGAGGGCTGGGAGAGTGGGTTGATTCGGATCTTGAGAGGGGGCTTGAAGGCGATGAGCCTCCGCCGGGTGAGACCAACTGCAATGGAACATTAGGTAGCGGGTTTGCCGGCGGCTGTAATGGACTCGGGGGGTGAGAACCACCTGATCGGGAGCGTGGCCTTGCCGGCGACGATGCCGATGCTGCGGACGTTGGGTAGCTGCCTTGCTCCTTCCATTGCTGGGAAGAAGCGTGCCGGCGAACATCCTCTTGCGAAGCGCGTGCACGAAGCATCGAATCTACGCTGGACTGCCGCATCTGCTCTTCTTGATGTCGTCTGTATATGTCCGATGGTCTGATTATTCTCGGGTTCGAAGGTGAGGTGGGTGAAGTAGACGTGGGCTCAACCGAAAAGCTCAAAGGCTGTTGAGAGGTTGGTAGGGTCGAAGGCCGTAAGGGGACCTTATCGGCGGATTTCGGTCGGCCGCTGAGTGAGGATGGCGATTCATATCGTTCATGGTCTGGAGTGCTCTGCGGAATCGGGAAACCAGTTGCCCGTAGATTGGCTGCCTCAGGAGGTGACTGTAGGGGCGGTTGTTCGTTGGCAGCTGGGCCCGAGGAATGTCCATACTGTCCTTGATATCCCATCACATAATGCCCCCCAGACGAATCAGACAACGGTGGTGCATTTGGAGGGTAAGCTTGTAGCGGCTGTTGCGACGATGCTTGAAAGGCGGGTGACGAGGGTAAGCTCGATCGTGAAGGTACAGGCTTACGAACCGACAGTCGTTTCTGAAGCTCCTCCCTTAGTTTCTGCGAATACGCGGAGTCAACCGACGGTGATGGTTTGTAGGCGGTCGGCATGGCGCGGTGGCCTAGGGATTGTGGTGACGACGGTCCCATGTCCATCCGCTGTGGAGGCGCGGAAGTATGTCCAACATGTACAGCTGAGGGGGCCTGCTTCGTACTCTCGCGACCATCGATCTCGGACGGTGTCGGCGGGAGCACCATGTCGATCTCCGACGGCGGTGGTGGGAATTTCATTCCGTGCGGGAGCGGGCTATCTGTCGGCGCTGCTGGAGCAGGCGCTGCTGAAGCGGGCGATCTGGCGGCTGCTTCTGTGTGCGAAGCGGGTGCGTGTCGACCAGGCAAACGAGCGCCACGCTGGTAATCATCGTCGGAGCCGCTATCATAGTCCTCACCATCGCCCCAAAGATCATCGTAATTGACCGCCGCAGCCTCCACCCATCGTTTGGACTTGGTACGGTTTAAATTCGTCTTGAAAGAGTCGGGAGCGAGCGTGGAGGAGGCGGATGCGGGCGAATTATTTCTGGACACAGAGCACGCGTCATTAACAGCCCGACGGGAGAGAGCGCTTGCGGGCAGTCGGAAGACAGGCGTATGTTTCGCAACGTACAATGGAGAGCGACCCGAATCGAAGCTCGTTTGATAGGATCCCGACATGGCGTAGAGCGATCGCGATCGTCCGCGATCATAGGAAAGGTGTCGGGGGAGATTGTTTATGCGGGAGACGATGGAGGGCGATGGGAGGCAGAATGAAGAGAGTAAATGAGAAGGTGAGACCAGCCGGGGAGAGACAGGCAGGCGGTAAGTGGGGGCCGCGAAGCATGCAGCAAGCCTGATGTAAGCACACTTCTCTTCTACCAGGATGTTGTCATGATCCGAGGAAGACGGGGGCGAGGTGTCAGAGTGGGGCTGAGCGTATCTATGATATGTATGTATCATAGGCCGAGGGCTGGGTGTCAGGGGGAGAGGAGCTGCCATGGCGACGAGTAGAGTGTCCGACTAATAGGTAGTAGCCGGGTAACCCCTATAGTACATACATTAACCTCGAAATAACGCTTTTCTTTTCTTGTTACACAATACAATGGAGGACGAAGGCGGCGAGCCTTCCGTCGGAACACCTCGGGCAGCCGCACATCTACACAGTGTTCGAGCCCGCGCGCTCCCGACGGAATACGTTTCTTCACGGGACCGTTGCCCTCCATCAGAAGCAAGGGATATGTCGAAACCCTCTCCCGATCGACTCCGAAATTAGCAGATGCGCGGGGAACATCGATCCAATTGCGGAGCGCGCAAGATTCAGTGTAGAAGGAGCAAGAGAAACGTAGACCGCTCCGGGCGGAGGGCTACAGCCTCACGGTCCGGTGACGGGCAAGATGGCACCATAGTTACAAGGTATGTAAGTACGTGCAGGACAGTCGATCAATACTTGCCGTCGGGCAATCTATGTAGCTCTAGTAGATAACATGTGACGCACCGTATCGCTGTCATGACCGGAGTTGGTCGACGTTCATGTGGATAGGTGCATACATACCCACTCATCTAAGAGAACGCTCGGGACCAGGGAAAAAATTCTCTTATATGGACTGCCCAAAAAACGTCGCGACCTGGACTTTATCTCTTACAGAGTATATTCTCTCATAAAGAAGTCTCTTATAAAGGGGGTCTACTGTATTCGTGAGGATATCTAACCTACTCTGGAGTCCCGCCTCTAAGCCCAACAAGCACGACGGAAATAAGACCAGGACTGCAAAACCTTGGTATCTATATACATACGACGGTCAGCCCTGTCTTGCGTGATTGCCCATACCATGATTAGTGTTTCTTGGCTGATCCTTCTGGGCATAGTCTGTTCAGCCCCTGCCGTTGCTGTGGAAACCCAGCACTACGTGCGCCCGATAAAACTGCAAAAGATCTCTATTATTTGGTTTGGTGCTCGTTGAGAAAAGATTCGAGGGTAGGAAATATCCCCAATTCCTTCAGCCCCAAGCCCAGTGATGGGTGATTTTGGAGAGACGGCCGGCGAGCGAAAAAGCTAGGGTTTTCGCTGAGCTTATGTCGCTCCATGAAGTAGCACATTTGCCTAACTTAGTATTTCTGACGTTATGTGCGTTCCGTTCATCCATTATTCGCATGCGACTTAGATCACGGCGAGGATATGTAGATATGAGGTATGTACTGTCTCCTGTCTGCAGTCCGCGCGAGGCGGCTCGCTGCAAACTTCCCTTTGCCCTCCACCCAGGCATTTCCCAAGAGGATGTAGGGGCGGTCACGGTTTCCTTTGTCGCCTCTTATGTTATTTCCTTTACTCGTTCCTTTGTGACGATACTCACAACCATAGATAGATAGAGACAAAACTGTGTTGACCGAATATCCGAATCTAGGTAAAGCTCCACTATAATTTCTATGATGCTGAGTATGTAACTATGTTTCTAACGCACACTCACTGCCTGGAGTGGTAGCGGCCCGTCCGCTTAATCTGATCGCCCGGCGGGACGCCAGCTGCGTCGTACCGTCCTGGCAGGACTGCTCCAGCGGCTTGAAGTTCTGCTTTCTTGTATTAACGAGTTGGCGAGGTAGAGTACCGTTGCTGCAGCTTCCGTTATCAGAGTGGAAGCATTTGAGACGACATACCAGAAAATCAGTGGAAGCCTGACCTCTCGCAGTATTTTGGTGATATTTCCGAGACTAAATAGCAATAATTTGGAGCATATAGCGAGAATATTCGAGCCCTAATAAGCCGCATTTTCTATGATGGTTATGCAGAAACGATGCCTCAAATTTGGGGTCTTTGGGCTCTTGACGGTAGTTTAGAGGTCCTAATATGCATAGTTACGGCAGCGTAGATAAACAGAATCGGCAAGGTGCTCTATGAAGTGAATTGGCACATCTGGCCTTGATGCACCGTACCCCATGCTACCGAACTGCAAGAAAGCTTCCACCGCACAGTACCCTATTATTGCGCGGTTTGAACGCCACCGGGGGTTCCCACAGGGCCCGCCACCACGACGATAACCATCAGCAATACCGAAAGCACGTTTCGGACGCCCTAATAATTCCACATCAGCGAAAACCCACTGCACCAGTTCCGCCATATGTCAGGCTACCCCTCTCCTGCCAACGATCGCGAACCCCAACATCCGAGATGGCCCGCCAACAGACAAATTGTTCCCAGGGACTTACGCCGAACGTGTAAAGTTTGGTGTACACTTGGTTGATGGTTGATGATATCTACACCTATGATGGGTAGCTAGCAGCCGGGTAACCCCTAACAGCTCTGCTGTTACCGTACGTTATGCGCCATAGCAACGGCGCTCGTAGGGCTGCTAAGGCATTGTGCTATGTAGTCTCCCGAAACGCGGAATGAAGAGCATGAACAGACCAAGCCAGTTGCTAGTCGAGGGGGGGTAAAAACCGTGGTAGTGCTATCATATCTTGGAGGTAGCGATACGGTATCAATACGATGAAAATATGTGTTTTTCGTGTCCCGACACGATAGTAATGTGTTTATCGGGAAATAACGTTTTTTTTACCCCCTTCATCTATATATACAGTGCGTACATACTTGAAAGAAACTGCGCACGTCCCAACGCGTGAATGCATATTGCAGGGCAGCGAGAACCGTCGTTCGATATAACTATACATAGGTCGCATACGAGAAATGAATAGGCAAAAACAGCGAGAACCGTTCTAATACGACAAGTTAGCTCAACCATCCCACCCCGTCCCATCGCTCTCCCAGTCGTTCCCCCGCAACCAGCCCACAATGTCGCGTTTTCTCAGTGAGTTTTCGCGCTCGCGCGTGGAGCTCCTAACACTGACTGACGGTAGCCCCTGGAAAGATCGCTCTCATTATGCTAATCAAGGAATATGCGAACCACCGATGGCCGAATCCGGCAATCGTACCACTGCTGGAATTCGTCCTGAAGCATCTCAATCGTGCTAAGGATACGTCCACCTTCGTTATCACTGTCAAATCCCTCATTGAAGTCACCGTATGCCATGAGAGCACCGTCGTCGGCCGTACGATCCTAGATCTCCTCGTGATCGACCTCTGGAAAATCAACTGCCTCGACGTGCTGACTTCGTTCTTCCTGGAGCTGGATACCTACTTGCAGAGGTCCTATATCGCGCGGCCGAGAAACGACCTGTCGAGGAGGAGGGCTATCACGTATGCTTCCCAGCTCGGCAAGTTTCTCCGGAGGGCGCGACACGAGTTTGGGAAGCTACAATTCCATGAGATTAATGCGCTCTGGTATGCGTTCTTGAGGTTCCGCGAACCGACCTTTCAACTTTGGAAGCTTCGGCCACAATATGCCGGGATCATCGATGACATCCACCTGACGGCAACGTCGATGGATTGCAAAGTTGTGAGGGATTTGTACATGGCACCTTCCGGTGGAACCGGATGTAAGTTGTTTGTCTCTGCACTGGGTGGGCGGGTGCGTCTGCTGACGGCGGGTTTAGATTGGGTGTCTACGGACCAGATCGAGAGGCTTCTGGAGTTCCAGGTCGAGGCCATGCAGAGTATGTCGATGATTCTCTCGCGCTCGCTTGCCTGCCTACTTGCTGACTTCTGGATCAGGATTGGGGGCTCGCGTTCCAGACGAAACAGCAAATGAACTGCGGTATATGCTCGCCACCGGCACTCCTGCCTCGCACCTCTACTTCTACATCGAGTTCCTCAACTGTTGGAGGGCCGGCGATTACCACGGAGCATTCGACAGCCTTCACCGCTATTTCGACTACACCATGCACACGCGCGACAGGACGTACTACCAATACGCTCTGCTGAATCTCGCAATCTTGCAGGCTGACTTTGGCTGCCACCGCGAGTCGGTTTTGGCAATGCGGGAGACCGTCAATGCTGCGCGCGAAACGAAGGACATGGCATGTCTTAGCTTTGCCCTTTCGTGGCTATATCACTTCCACAGAGCTCACCCACAGGAGTGTCCGGACGTGATCGCGGCAACGGTGGAACGGGAGTCGTTGTTTCTACTGAAAGTCAAGGCCAGGGACTGGGGCATGGATCACCTTCTGTCGATGGCATACCTCTCCGAGACACGACAGATACTGCTAGCTGGCGAGTCGATCCCGGGTGCGTTTGAGAGCCTGTATCGCAGCGCTCAGATCAATTTCACTCGCCAAATTCGGAACGCCGTCGGCTCACAGATGTTGCTGAGGTCGACTTTGTGGAGTCGTCTGGGCGTCACCCAGTGTGCCTGGATCGAGTGTGAGGCGTTCCTCTCCACCCACCGTGAATGCTCGCCGTCCGAAGATGTGGCTGTTGCTCTGTGTAAGAGTGCTTACATTCTATCGATGCGCGGCCGCTTCGACGAGGCCTTTGCCAGATTGGATCGGATTCCCCACCAATATCTGCGCTCTCTCAAGATCAACCAGTACTGGACTGCTTACTCTGGCCTCATCAAACTTAGACGTGCCGTATTTAGGTATGTTTGTGCTATCGTTTGTCGGGGCGGAGGTACTGACCATCGTAGGAATGAAGTTGCAGCGGCCGAGTCGCTGCTGCAACAGCTCAACGCCGCCAAGCAGATAGATGCCGATTGTCTCCTCGAGATAGCGGTTACTAAGATTGAGTTCCTCATCAGATTAGGTGACTACAGTTCGGTCGGTGATACCCGATCCTCCCCACACACATGCACGCTGTTCTGACCTGTGGTAGGCCTTGGCGCGATGCGAGCGGTTGCACAAAGAAATCGTTCGCAACCGCGGGGATGAGTACAACCGCGTTCGTCTGATGATTCTGAAGGCCGAGACCTTTGCGGTACGTGTTATCTCCGGTAGGTCTGAATAACGGGTGGGAGGGGTACCAGATGTTGATGTCTTGCACAGAGAATGGGTCGTCCCGCTCGTGCACTCTCGATTGCCTACCCTGCCGCATCTAAGGCGTGGAAAGCCCGCTTCTTGCCGATGCTGTATCAGGCGTTCACGGTCACCGCGGAAATCTTTGTCTACTTAGAAGACTACGATGCCGCCTTCGAGATGCTGGACGCGGTCATGCCACAGCTCTTGGAGTGCGAGGACGCCCACCTTTCGGGGATGGCATTCAGCTGTCTCGCCGATGGACAGGTTGGATCCGCCGGCACGAATACTAGCAGCACCTGGAGGGAGCAGTGCCTTAACAAAGCACTGGGATACCTCGACCGTGCTCTCTTCGGTAGAAAATTCTCCCCCGGCCATGATGGGTACGCGTTACTGACCGGGCGGGAAAAAAACAGAGTTCTCTTGCGCCGAGGACGTCCAGGGACAGTTATCGATTATCAGCAAGAAGATTCGTATCCACAACTTCTTGGAGAACCAGCCTCTCCGCAACGACGCCGTCAAACTCTATCGGCAGAAAGAGCGTGGCAGTCCCGAGGACCCCAAGAATCTGCCGGCTCTCGCTGGGGACGAGGGACCGTTCGCCGCCGCCGATAGGCACGCGTGATAATGGAGGGACAGTGGGGAGCTGGGAATCATAATGTAATGATACCCATTTACTTTTTTTTTTACCGTGAATTGTGTGCCATCATGCCATCAATCCGAATGTGAAAGAACGACTCACTGGCGGTGGGGTCCAAAGCATGCATAAGTAATCACTCGGACCCAAACAGGACCAGCGCCGCGCCCACTTCTCTCCGTCTCCTCTCGATTGTGCGATATATAGTATCTTCGGGAGGCCAGGGCGGAGGGCAAAGGAGCCGCCTGCGGACTGATCGAGGTCAGGGGGACAGTGGCCGGGACTCGGGTAAAATTACGCCGCAATGGTCTACATGTGCTGAATGCGAGCATGATCAAACAAAAAAAAAATCCGTCTCCTCTCAGCCACATAACTACTTAGAGAATAGGCAGCGGCGCTTCGGGCTGCGGCTATGTACTTAGCCTACCACATGGTAACCAAGCCAAGGAGATTGTGGGTGCTACATCGGGCATCGGACAACGGCTGGTGTGCACCATTGGATACTCGAGTGGAACGGAGGGTACAATCCTCCTCGACGAGCCGGAGATCTCCATGTCGACCTGCTGGAGGAAGAGGAGGCCACAGCCCAATCAGAGGCAGAACGTTCAAAGCCAGGCCTAACTATGTTTACTGATGGATCGCGCCTCGACAGTGGAGCTGCCGGATACTCTGTTGTACGGCTAACGGTCAACGCTGGGTGGGCATCAAAATCCAAACCACAACCAGGAGGCCTATGATGCGGGCTGCCCTCGCCAGGGCTTTGGAAATAGCTGCAAGGCGCCAGACAACACCGGAGGGGGTAACGGCCTTCACAGATGCCCAGGCTGCCATCAAACGCATGGCCTTGGAGGAACCTGGCTTCGGCTGAATGTATGCAATACAGGCTAGAAAGCACATTGCGGCGCTTCGGAGAGCACGACCGGACATCACCATTGATGGCGCCCTGCTCACGAGGACGTCCCTGAAAACGAGAAGGCGGGCGAGTGGGCCGAGGTCGCAGCAAAGAAGCCTGACGCTCGCGTCATGAAATGGAAGCAATACACAGACCGGTATGACAGGCGCCCCCAGATCCCTTGCGCATCTCAAACGGAAGATCTCGGGGGAAGAGATGGCTGGAAGCGAAATTGTGGGCAGAATCGTGAATCGCTGGGAAGAAACACCAGACCTGCCGACAGGGGAAGGTGCTCTTCGTCCATTTAAGGTACTGGCCAGTGAGGTGATGACCTGTCTTCAACTGGTAGAATCTCGCCGCAAGCCACTTGTTGGTCTTCACCGGAGCCTAGTCCGGTTTCTGGCACAGGCCAACAGCAAAGCATTGGTGGTACCCTTAGACCCGGGAGCACCTTTTCAAGAATTGTGTTGGAAATACTTCTCGCCACTCCGGCACGGCGCGCTGGCAATTGATTAGATAGGCGAGACCGGAGTTGGCAACGGCTTTTTTTGTTTTTTTGTTTAATCATTACTCGCATACGACCTATCTAGATCATGGCGAGATTATGTACAGTCTGTCCCGCGCGGTGGCGGCACGTTGCAAGCTCCCCTTTGCCCTTCGCCCAGGCCTGTCCCAAGAAAGTAGAAGTGCACCAAGAAAATTACACAAAAGAGAAGGGAACAAAGAAAATCGTAACCGCCCCCCTCCTACTCCTCTCCTGCGGACGCCATGAAGTCCGGCGTGGGTAGGAACAGAGGTTATCCTTCCCCGACACCTCGCTCCTCAGCCCCCTGCTCCTCCTCCCACTCCCGCAGCTCTGCCTCCGATACCTCGCTCACTACGTCTTCCTCGGCCGGCACCCGCCTTCCCACATCCGTGTGGAGAGGAAGTCCAGGACCGCCCGCCCACGTCTCTCGTCCGCCAGGAGGTCCCGGATCCTCCACCGGCTCTTCCACCTCCCAGTCTCCTTCAACACCTCCGGGGGTAGACCAGGGCGGAGGGTAGGGGGAGCCACAACGGGCCGCCTTAGAGCTGGACAATGGCCGGGAACCGGCGTATATACATCGCCATGATCTACAGTAGATAGGTCGCATGCGATTAATGATTAAACAAAAAAAAATCTCCGTCTCCTCTCCAGCCAACCACCACTACACAACTGATCGCAAAAAACGCCAAGACTACAACGCACTAAGCCCTTCTCAGTATACAATTGGGCTTCAACAGGCCCACGATGTCGAGCCCGCTCTCGAGCCCACCATCCAGCCCCGGCCCGAAACCAGAAAAAGCGGCGCTGGTGGTAGTCACTCACGATGCAAAGATGGAGGGGGAAACTGAGCTACTCGGGGATTCGCTTACGGGAAAGGAAGAAGGGGCTCACAAGGGAGTCGAGGCCTCGGGCGGGGAGAAGGAAGGCGAGGGCCTGAGAAGCCAAGAGGCGGAGGGATTCTGGAGCGCGAAGGGAGTGACGCCGAAGGGCTACTGCAGCACGAACGAAGTGAGGAAGAAGAGGTGCCGGAAGACGAAGGGAGCGAGGATGAAAGGATACCGGATGCAGGAGCACTTGACTGGTTCAAGGAGATGACAAACGAGAGTGATGGAGGTAGGGCGCCACCCACCTGCGCCGGATCTCCGACACCTACCCCGATTCCGACCCCGGCTCTGGTTACCCCTCAAGAGGAAGGAAGTGGATGGCGGTGGGCTCACCGCAGCCCAGTCGACTCAGGCGCCAGGTGAACGGCAACACCCTACCTCCAAGCTCCTCCAGGAGGTCGTGACAGTTATCGCCGCTGTTGAGAGCAGACTAAATGAGATGTTTACTCGTTTGGCAGATAAACTCGAAAGACAGGAAGAGAAGCGGCTGAAGCTGGCAAGCACGGTGCTCAACCAGAATGGGGCGATACACGCTGTAAAGACAACCGCAAGGGCCGCAGGCCAACAGATCAGGCGGAGTGGAGAGCGCCGGTACCGGCTCAGTTCTTCCTCGAAGCGGAAAGGAGAAGACTCAGGCTCAGCGCGAAGCGGGGAAGACGTGCTCCCATGAGAAAGCTTCAGATGCGGATTTAGTCATGGATTCCACCGAGAATGCCGCCCCCCTCACCTTGGGTATTATGGAAGGAGTAGAAAGTGGCAGACTTGAGGCTAGTTTACATGTGCCCTGCTTATCCCGGTGGCACTCGTCTGGAAGAGACACCTACTAGAGGAGCCGGAGACACTCAATGTCGACAACCTGCAGGAAGTGGCTATGGCCAAGGAGGAAGCAGAACGTCCCTGACCTAGACCCACCATGTTCACGAATGGGTCGCAACTTGGCAGTGGAGCCGTCAGATGTTTGGTTGCCTGGCGGAACGGTCAACGCTGGGTGGGCATCAAAACCCACATGAGCTACAACCAAAAAGCCTACAACGCGGAGTGTGCTCCCCTCGCCAGGGTACTGGAGACCGCCCCAAGGCGACATACAACACCAGAGAGGGTCGGAATCTTAAGTGGTTCCAGGCCGCCATCGAGCGTATGGATCAGAGGAACCTGGCCCCAGTCAGATTTATGCGATCCATCATCCAGCCCGGAAGGCATATCGTAACCCTTCGGAGAGCCAGACCGAATATCGTCATTGAAGTCCAATGGTGCCCAGCTCTCCAGAGCGTCCCAAAAACGAGAAGGCTGACGAGTGGCCAAGCTGACATCTGATGAACCCGACTCGTATGAAGCGGAATGGATGCAATACAGTGACCGATAATGCTAATGGTCAATGCAAATCTCAATTAGGAAATCTCGGAAAAGAAGTGGCAGGGAGCCGAAGTGTGGGCTGATTCTCCGGTCTTTCTGGGGAGGTATTGTCACTGCCGGCAGGGGAAGGGCATACTAGAAACCGGGTTAACTCCCGTGAAATCTATAGAACGGCTCACGGCGAGGCTCACCATTTGAAGACAGGCCATCGTCTCGCCGGCAAGTACCTTAAGTGGACGAAGAACAGGCCCACAGACAATTGCTGGTGGTGCCCGCACCAGCCCTAGACCCGGGAGCTCCTTTTCAAGAACTGCCCCCACTGAAAGGCCCAGCAGAAAGTCCTGTGGGCGGAAGTATGGCAGGCGACTGGAACCAGGAACAATCGGTTCAGAATCCGAGACCTCTTTTCAGATAAGCGGTGCAGCCAGGCTATCCTGGACTTATTATCTCCCACGGACGTGGGACGAAGGGTGGGTCTAGATAGGACTTTGGAAGCGGCCCAGAGTGAGGCGTCAGAGGCGGAGCTCCGGCAGTGGGAGGTGAGGGAAGAGGAGAAGAGGTTGGAGGCAGAGGAGAGGGAGGAGTAGGGGGTGATTCAGTGTTATATAGTGCCTTAGAGGCCGGGGCGGAGGGCAAGGGAACCTACATCGAGCCGTCTGCGGACTGAGCGAGGTCAGGATGGACAGTGGCCGGGATTCGGGCAAAATGTATGCCGCCATGGTCTACATAGGCTGAATGCGAGTACGATTAAACAAAATTTTCCGTCTCCTCTCCTATTAGTGAATACGCCTATTTGTCCCGATACCCAGCCGCCCAACACATACCACTATCCCACCACCCTCAACCTGAGCGTCTCAACAGTCCGGCCGGGCCAGTCCAGGCCTTGGCCTAGACTAGTCCGCGACCTCGCGCAATCCGCCAGCAGCCCGTAGTAGCTCCCCTGCCCCACCTGGCCGTTCCCAGAAAGAAAGAAGAGAAAAAGAAAAAGTAGAAAAAGGGCTGAACGAGTGACAATCACAGTAAGGAAATAGAAAAAGACCGGACCACTGAAAGTCTCCTCCACCCCCTGATCCCTTCCACCCTTCGCCCTTCTCGTCTTCCAGTTCCTCGGCCTCCTCCGCCTCTCCTGTGTCCTCGCCCGCTGCCCAGGTGGTCACCAACAGTCTATCACCCTTGAGCGGACAACACTTATATGATGGCAGCGGAGCGACCTTGTAGTTCCGAAGGATTCGCATAGGAGCGGTTGGGAAAATTCACTAAGAGATTCGCGTTCAAATATCACTAGAGAGTTGATCCCATAAACAAGGTAATATTGTTAAGGCTTAGCTTCCGACTGATCGTTGCTGATGCCTCTCTGTACAGGAAAACTGACACTCTATATACGTCGCACCAACTCATCGGTAGTCTGCCCTCAAGCCGACTCGGGAAGCCCAATACCTCGGTATTATGCAACAGCTTCTCTCCTCATCAGAGGGAGATAAAATTGATTGGGACATGGCACGGTTTGATAGGTACGGACCCAGAAGATCTTCGATCCGGGCGCTTGCGAACAATGTTCATTTGCACCCCTTGTAGGCGTCGTCACCCCTGTGCTCCTGTTCGCAGCCCTTACTGGCTATATGCTTCTCAGGTGCACTTGGGGTTTACAATCTATTAATCTAGATGCTTCCAGGGATGCCTGGTGACGTTGATACAAGTGCCGTAGCAATCGCAGTTAACTGAAGATTACATCTCTATAACTTGACGACTTATGATCCGATCTTCTTCAATTAACTGACAGATGGTCTGGCTCCTCTCATATACCCACCGGACCCGTTCCGCCTCACGCGCCCTGCCCAACCGCTCGTGAGTTATATTGTACCCAGAAAAAGTTGGTATTTTTGCTAGTGTACAGCAACTAGTAGCTTTTAGTATGGGTCTCACAGAGGATAACCTTGACACCTCCTGGGGATGTGGCTAAGCCTTCACCTAAGGCTCCCACTCATCCCCTTGCCCCTTGGTAACCTTCAGTTACCCTTGTGGCCTCTGTCGGGTCGGTATTACTCTTCCTCCTGAGAGCTCGCCCAGGCCCGTGACATTCACTCATGAAAAATCACTCGGCCTCAATCCTCAGATTGAGTCCAGCTAGTCGTACTAATTGCATGCCTTGGGGTGTCACCAGCGCGCTGGGTGTAACATAGGCTACGCAGAAGATGTCGAGATAGTCACTCAGGATCTCATTCATCCATCGTTGAAATGAGGTGAGTGCGTTGGTGAGCCAGAAAGGCATGACGCAGTATTCGTATAACCTATACGGTGTTCGGAACGCCATTTTCCATTCGTCACCCTCTGCTATCTGTAGGTTATAGTAGGCATCTCGGATATTGAGTTTGGTGTAGATGATGGCATTTGCGAACTTGTCGAGGGATTCGCCTATCAGAGGCAGCGGCATTCGATCTTTGATCGTGATTTCCTTCTGTTGTCGGTAATCCACACATAACTGTAGTCCCTCGGTTTTCCGGTTTCTTTGTTTCTTTGATTTCAGCTCTGCTGTTACTGTCTCGTCGCCCCGCTTCGACCGGCCCCCGCCGCCCCCCCCCAATCACGGTCTGGCAGACTTCCCAGGGGTTGGCTTTGCCGGTTTCCCACTCGTCCGGGGTTTTCCTATAGTATTGTTCCGTGGCCTTTTCTTCCGGTACCATGTTGGCTTGTGGCGAGCTGGGCAGGCATTTTTCGGCGCAGTGGTCGGAGTGGAATTACACAGTGTGGTTCTTCCATCCTATTACCGGGTCATGCAACTTAAGCCAGGGGAGTCCCAGGATTATCGGGGCATTCCCAATTGTTATGCAATGGAGCCGGATGTCTTCCTCATGGTGGTTGATGGTCCAGTGAACCTGGGCGTCGTGGGTTACCGGCCCGCCGGTAACCTCACTTCTGTCGACCGTCAGGACTCGGCAAGGGACCGTTTTCTGCTGCATCGGTATCCCGCTGGCCTCTGCGTATACCTTATCGATAAAGTTTTTGGATGACCCATGCAAAGGCGAGCACCGCGTTTGTGCATCGATGTCAATGTGCGTGCACAAACACTATGGGACGCTAGTATGACCTGGTCAACCCGACTATATAATGGCTGGACACCACCACAAACAGAATGCGGCAATCAGCGGAGAGATCACTGCCTCCTCGCTTCTACACTCTCGCACCAATCGAGAGCAGCCTTCTGGTCACATTTCAACTCTGTTCTCTGTGGGCCTGCTCCCCACTTGCCTTCCCTGAATATTGTATTCGCAAGACTGGAGATACAACTAACCACATCTGTTTTCTGAAGGCAGATATCAACCCGGTCCCGACGCACCCCCTCCCGATCAAGCCACTATGATGCGACCGTTTTTGACCATACGTCACCCTATCCTTCTCGCCAGTTGTGCCTTCGCCAGCCGTGGCAACATCAGGCTTCGCCGGCCCGCCATCGCTCGCTGCGCTGACCACAACGCTCCCTCCATCGCCCGTTCGGTTTCGGCTAAAGGGAACTTCGAACCTGAACCCGACAACACGGTGGACGAATCAGCGAGGACGCTCCGGAAGAATGAGGCAAAGGGGAAAACACCAACGGTCGAGATCACTCCCGTGTTACCCAGCCTTGATGAGCTGTGTTTTGAGATCCTGCCCCCGCTGAGAGAAACGGAGCGCATTCTACAGGAAGAGAGCCGCATTTTGGAGAAAGATGATCAGATTTTAGAGGACAAAGATCGGGTTCTAATTGCAAGAGGTTGGGCCGCCATGGGCGAAACCTATTCTGAAACCGACGACACAGAGGACGAGTCAGAGGCAAAGGGGGAAACGCCGACGGGCGAGATCACTCCCATGTTACCCAGCATTGAAAAGTGGATTTTTACATATCCTCCTGAGCGGGAAGAAGAAAATTGCATGGAAATGGAAGAGAATCGCATGACGAAGGAAAGTCAGCAGGAATCGTTTGGAAGTCATCGGCGTCATGAAGAAGATTTTTGAACAGAGCTATTGATATCCGCGCCGAAGACAATGATCAAAGGATCCTAGATCTGAGACTTCCGCATGTACTATTCAGAACGAACTGGAGCGCGGTCCACGACAGCATTGCCAGCCGTAAGTTCTCACTTACGCCAAATGACCGCACGGGAAAGGGAGTGTTGGAAGAACGATCAGAAAAACGTCTCGGGGAAAGCCAGGCCTGGCATTACGAATCAGAAGAGCAGATGAAAGAGATGATAGACTATGTATGTCACCATAACTAGAGCTGGAGTGCTGCTAACCATGTACACAGTATCCTAAAATCGCCGGGATTCGGGAACTCTTCGGGTGTGAGGCAACTGGCGATAGTTTGTTTCATTTCATCCAGCGGCAAACGCCCTCCAAATTCAAGACTCAGCTGTCAATCTCCTTTTGGAACGTGTTTGGGGTTCCGATCGAGTGCTAGGAGGATAAGCGACAGACGAGCAGAAAACAGGGGTTTCCCGGGTTGAGACGCATTCCGGACCCGTTGTGCTCCTAGATGTGGGATCAAGTCTGTTGATCTTGGGGTGTATTTCGGCCAAGCGATAACATGTTTCCTTTACTAGTACAGGCGTGATTTTTGTGGGCTCTGGGCATGACGTTCTCGTTCATGTGTGTTTTCTTGTTCGTGCTTCTCGTTGGCACTGTATGCAGTTCATGCTCCTTTTCGGAGGCCCATAACTACAGAGGCCCACAAAGTGCGGCGGCCCATAAGGAAAACCCCACCAAACGGTCAAATCGTATTTCTTGCACACCGCTTGTCCCTTCGCTGGATCGCCCGCCTTCTCCTTGTCGTCCCCTGGCCGCTCGCTCGACCGCTCATCTGGTTTTACCCCTTGACTATGGTTGCGTGTTTGCTGACCAGTCCCCCCGCCCTCGCCGCGCGCCCGCCAGCTGCGCCCACATCACTCGGCTTCGTTCTTGCCTTGTTACGGTTCGCTACCTGCAGCCACGCGAGGCCACGCCTGTTACAAGTATGGAGCCTTGTTTCTAAGCCTTAGCCGTTCCGCAGTGGAGGTGGTGGTGGTGGTGGTGGTGGCAGCGGGGGCAGCAGGGGCCACCTATGGCGCGCAATATCGGGATCGCATTTGAGCTAGGGGGCGTGCACGCACCCATCGCCAAAAAGACGCAAAAAGGACTGGGCGCGCCCAGGGCCGCGCCGGCTGCTTTCCCCACTCCACGAACGCAGACGAAACCCATCGGATTGACTCAAGTAGGGGCAGAAAATAATCCTCAAGCTCAGCAGGATCCAGCTGCGATGTTCCGGAGGCGGCATGCACACAGGGTTAGTGGGGGGTTTTTTTTTTTCGTTTAATCATACTCGCATTCGACCTAACTATATAGATCATGGCGGCGTACATTTTGCCCGGTTTTCCTGTCCGCAGTCCGCGCAGTGGCGGCTCGTTGCAAGCTTCCCTTTGCCCTCCGCCCAGGCCTGTCCCCCAAGAAAAGAAATAAGCGCGCCCAAGGAACTTGACAAAGGGAAAGAGATAAAGGAAAGCGCACCCCGTCCCCCTACTCCTCGCCTGCCGATGCCATGAAGGAGGGCGTGGGTAAGAACAGCGGCAGTTCCTCTCCGGTGCCCGAGGCTTCCGCAGCACCCACCTCCTGTTCCTCTTCCCGCTCCTTACGCTCTCGGAGCTCCCATTCTGACGTCTGGCTCCCGGCGCCGTCTCCTTCCACAGGTGGCACCAGCCTTCCCACATCCGTTGCGGTGAGGAAGTCCAGCATTGCCTTTCCGCACCTTTTGTCGGCAAGTAGGTCGGTTAGCGGGGGGGTAGGTGCGGGGAAGCATATATCGTCAGTGTCCACCCCCCGAACTCGTGCAAAAGTCATTGCCGCCCGGCCAGTTTTCCTCGCATCGACTCGAGTAGAGGCAAAAATGATTTTCGGGCCGAGTATAGTTCAACAGCATATCTAAGCTTAAAAGTATCGTACCATGGTAGAAGAAGGAAAAAAAGCTAACGGCAACTTGGAAGCCAGCAGCTAGGCGGCTCCGCACCCGCACGTCCTATGTATATAAGTACCTAATGAGCAATGTAGCTGGGTTCTCCTGATCATTTTGTGCCCCTACTTGGGTCAATCCGATGGGCTTTGTCTGCGCTCGGGGGAGTGCGACGAAGTTGCCGGGGCTTCCCTAGCGCATATTCTAGAGTACACTGGCGGCATCTGGTGCCCCCCCAAAAAAAGAATATGTTCGACCAACTGACAGGTTCAACCAACTGACGCCCTCTCTAGGGTGTTATCTATCACCTGCGAGCGCGGCATTAAAAAAACTTAATTGGTTTTGCATCGCTGCCTGTGGTTTCGCGATTGGGATCTCTCAAGTTGGCTTCAAAATGTGACACACGGATACGTAATCACGTGGAGATGATTACCTAGCGTCTTGGCGAGGAGGAAGGTATACATAGGTTCAGTGCCGAGAGTTTGATATCTAGACTTAGAGTCACACATGGTCAGTATCTACACAGAGGATACGCAGAGGATACCGCGCTGGCAACCATCCGACGAACCTTTGTCCTTATCGCACCGAGAAAATAACAACAGGAATGAAAGCGAGCGTGAAGGACAAAGGAAATGCACACGGGGCCTGCCGCCTCCCGCCCCAGCAGACGCCATGAAGTCAGGCATGGGAAGGAACAGTAGTGACCCCTCCCCGGTGCCTGGCTCCCCGGCCTTCTGCTCCTCCTCCCACTCTCGCAGCTCCGCCTCCGACACCTCGCTCGCAGCGTCTTCCTTGGCCCGGCACCCGCCTTCCCACATCCGTAGTGGAGAGGAAGTCTAGTGCCGCCCGGCTGCACCTGCCATCCGCCAGGAGGTCCCGGATCTTCCACCGGTCCTTCCACCTCCCCGTCTCCTTCTTCACCTCCGCCCACAGAATCTTCTGCTGCAGCTTCCACTTGGGGGCACTCCTTAAAGAGGGGTCGCGGGTCTGAGTTCGATACCAGCACCGCCAGCATTGCGGGGTGGCGCAGTTCTTCGTCCAGTGGGAGGCACTGTCCGGTCAAGGCAGTGCCCCGTCTTGATCTGGTAGAACCGCGAGGCTAGCCTCTTGGTGCTCCCAGCTACCGCGCCATCTGGCTCTTGGCTTTTTGGCATTCGGTATTTCGTCTTGGAGGTCCCGCCTCCAGCCCACTGGCGTGCCTCTACCCACTTCTTCTCCGAGATCTCCCGCTTGAGGTTGGCGAGGGATCGTGGGAGGGGCATCGGCTGCACTTCCGTCCGATCGGAGTAGCTCAGCCATTCCACCCCGCGGGTGTCTGCCTCCTCCGCTGCAATCTCCGCACACTCGTCGGCCTTCTCGTCGCCGCTGATTCCTTTGTGAGCCGGGCACCATCGGATCTCGACGATGATACCTGGCCCGGCCCCTGCGCAGCGTGGCGATGCGCTTCCGCACCTCTTTGAGACTTCTGCTTCTGTGGATAACTGAACTCCCAATGCTCCCATCGAGGATCGGACAAAAGGTAAATGTATGAGGTTCAAATCTTCAGATTTGGTACGTAATTGGTAATTCGATACCCGAAATCCATAATGCCAATTATCCTTGCATCGAGTTGTATTATGACCCCCCCGCGCCACCGCAGGCCGCCATATTCTGATCTGGTAGATGAAGCGATTTGCAGATAGCGGAAGCAAATAGACATCTGGTGACTGCTTGTAATTTATTTTTCGAGTCGGAGCGCAGGACAGGACACAGGTGAAGCATCTTCACAGCGCATCACTCGAATTTCCGAGTGATATACGTAGAACACACCCTTCAAGGGCCCTAACTACAGAAGAATAACGTGATTTAGGCATTTGAATTAGTCTCTACAATACTGGTTTACCTATTCTGTGACATTCAGCTGAGCTCTGATGCTTTTGATATTTCCTATGAGCTTTAATTTTGTGTGCATCTATAGATATGTATGCAGTGAAGTTGTTTGATCGACGAAATAAAGAAGTTTGGGTGACAAGGATGGTAAATTTGGCTTTTTTTTTTTTGCAAGTAGGGTATCTAGATTAGACTGGGTGGCCAAAAAGTAGGGCATTTTAGACTTTTGCAGTAAAATAAAAATTTGTACATCTACAAAAGTATCGCACAGAAAGTTGCGGCGCGATGGCAAAAATGAAACACCAAACCAGGCGCTATAATTACATGCGTAACCTTGTCCTGGTACTATATGTTAAGTGATGCATTTCTTCATACTCCTTAGATCACCTCCTTGTCATGATGCCGACACCATTGCCACTGTATCCGCTGCTGTTGTATCCGCTGCCGTTATACCCGCTGCCGTTATATCCACTGCCGTTGTATCCACTAATTCCACTGTAGAGGCCGCCCCCGGGCCTACCGGGCCGCACCGCGAGGTGTGTGAACATGGTCTTAAAACCCTACATTGACAACGCGTTAGGAGTGACACCACGTGATGGCGGTAGGAGGAACTCACATTGCACAGGGTGATAACATCTGGGTAGCTCGTATCTCGGAGTTGGTACGCACCGGGTATGACCCGTACAGGCTATCAACAGTCAGGACGTCCGGGCATTCTACATTTGACGTGCGAGGGGGCATACCCAACATCCGAGAGGAGAGTTCAGCCCGGCCTTGAACAGAAGCAGGAAGTATCCTGGCTTCTTCTCGTCCAGACAGAAGGCATAGCTGGACCGCTTGGGATTGGCCTCGCAGTACTTCTCGAGCCACTGCTCCGCATCAGTTCGCGATCCGCTCTGAAATTTTGAATTGTTGCATAGGTCGTCTATCTTGCGTGCCATCGCTTTGACGTGATTGACAATGAGATCGTCGAGATCGCCGTACGAGTACCTGCCCTGTACCCTCAAAATCTTGCCGATGGCGAACTCGTTGGCCTTGTCCAGCTCGAGCACATCGATGTGCTGGTAGATGTTCTCCCCAACCTTCCAGGTAACGGCGATGTGGTCGGGTCCGTTGGATGATGGACGAATCACTGCGTCGCCGCGGCCTCTGCCAACCAGGAATTCTTCCGCTTGACGGCTATTAAAAGCCTTAAACAGCGGGTGCTTAATGACCCTGGCCGTTCGCGCCTGCTCCTGGTTGGTCACAGCCAACCGCGCCTTGTCCTTTTCTTCTTTTGCATCGTCCCAATCCCCCTGAGGTACTTCCACCATGTGGCGAATTGGCTGTCGAATCTTTTCCTCCTTTAGGGACAGTTCACAGAAGAAAGTTTTCCTGCTGAGGCTTTCGATTCTTGCCTGGAGGGTTTGTCCGACACTGAACAAGTGAGTCGGCCGGGTACTTTGCACAGCCTGCGGCATCTCATCAAGAATGATATTGCCTTCGACGCCGCAATCCAAGCGTGCGGATAAGTAACGATTGGTGACGCGACGGATCTTTACAGCCACCACCATCTTCTCCTCCAGCGATTCTTTCGTCTCGCCCGTAAGCATCGTGAAGACTTCATCCACCCCAAGACGAAAAAATCTAGATCGTAATTCTTCGTATGGCGACTGGAGCTCGGCGCGAATCATCTCGAGTGTGGCTCGTTTCCTCTGATTGAAGTTCTTCTCGAGCTCTTCAGCATACTCCTCGAGAATAAGTTCATTAAGCCTCTCCGTACCCGCCTTGATCAACCGGTTAATGATGCCTCCTTTTCCGGCATTCTGGACGATTTGTGCAACGTCCTCCTCGTCAAAGTCCAGGGCGTCGGCGGCCATCTTCCGTCCCAATTCGTACGCTTCCGGATGAACTCGCGTTCCATCGAGGTACTCGGATTCCCTTTCGTTCTTGGTGTAAGGGATGTTGAAGAAACTCGCTGCGTTCTCAAACACCTTCGGGCCAAGAATCGAAGGCTGCAACTTGTCGGGATCGCCGAGAACGAAGTGTTCTCGAGTCGCAATCTTTCCGCCGCAGGAAGACATGAGCTTCAGGATGTGCGATGCCTTACGGGGACCCAGACCGGCGACGTACGGCAAGAGGTTTGCGATGCGGGGTTGGCGGACGGCTTCGTTGATGAGTACTCCAGTAACGTTGACGATATCGACCAACGCTGTCTCCAACGCCTTCCATAGTCTCTCGGGTGGCAGGAGATTCTGCGTTGGATGGAACGAGATCCCAACTAGATCCTTGCCCAATGCAGCGTACTCAAGGAGAGGGCCCTGCACATATCGCGCCAAAGCGCAGCAGTACCTAGCCAGAGGTGGGAACTCGGGGTGGTCAACCTTGGCCCTCCGGCTGGAGTAATATAGCCTCGCCACCTCGTCGTTGACAAATAAGACTTCGCACAAGGCTCGACCATCTTCATGCTCGTCCTGGACTGTGATGTCCTTCTCCTCGACAAGTTTTTTGAGATCTTCGTACAACCGGTTCGTCTGCACACTGAAACCAGACACTCCGATGACATCGGGCCTTTTTTCAAGAAGAATCTCGTGCACAAGTTTCTTATTCGCCTCGTCCTTCAGGTTGTTCACTTTGATGTTTGCATGGGCCCTTCCCTCTTCATCGAGAAAAACGCCGACGATCGCATCACCCCTGTCTCCTTTGCCGTTTGAAAAAGTGAAAACCCGGGGGAGTTCTCCGAGCTCGAGATTTTTCGGTTTGTACGGTGCTTGGTCTAATCTCTGCAAAGAACGGTTAGTGGTATGTCTTGGTAGGGAGAAGAAAGAACGCTAATACCTTAGTGAAAGCCTCCGTGACGTTCTCAGAGACGGCTTCCTCACACCCGGTCCGGAGTCCGTCCCTCAAACCAGCTTGAAAGAGTTCACTGAACTTGGCCATCACACGGTCCACCACTTTCTTGCGTTCCGCGTTCCACGCATCTGCGATTTCGCTGAATCCGCCGGACACGATGTAGTCGTATAGATACCCGCTGATCCTGCGAGGATTGTAGAGCGCAAACCTGATCTCGACAAACCCATCATTCTCCGCCTTCAGCATCATCAGGAACTTTTCTGGACTGCGGGCGAGAGACTCTATGGGCTGGTTCCGGAGGTACTTGAACGAGTAGTACTGGTGCCGCTCGTCGATCAACCTCACTCCTTTCTCCGTGGCATCGATGAAAATGACCGCGTCAGTAAACCACTCTTTCCGCACCACCTCACGCACCACCGGGTTCATATATATCTCTTCGACGAACATCGTCCTAGCCGCATCCATAGCCTTCGTCGAGGTGGGGAAGTCGGAGTCGACAAAGTTGTCCGCCAATTCGTGGGGAAACTCGTTTGGGTCTTCCGCAAACTCGCGCTTCTTGCCAGACCGAACATTCGTGGCGAACTGTGCCGGCGTGATTCCGAAGGCTTTAACGAGGCCATAGACTCTTCCCGTACGGATGCGTTCGAATACCGACTTTCCAACGGTAGGTCGTCGACGGGCGGTGGCGCTCTCCCCAACAAAGGCCAGGTCTTTGACTTCGGACTGATAGCGGAAGTGTATGTAATCAAACAGGTCCTGGATGGATTCCATTTGATCGGCCGCGGGAATCCGTTCCTCCAGCATCCGGTCCGGTTCGATTTTCATATGGGTCTTGAGAGAGCGGTACAACTTCTCCAAGTTGTTGCGTCTGACCACCAAGGCTCTGAACTTGATGTCCATGTCCAGGATTAACCATAGGTCCTTCTCGTGCAACATCCTCTCCGTCTGGAGGTCGTAGATCGGTTCGCCCTCGACGTAAGTCCTCCGATGCATCTTCGTTACGTGGATTAGGTAGTCGCGGCGCTGATGGTACACGAAGGGGACTTCGTAGTTGTCGATGATGAAAAATCGTAAAACACGTCTGACGGCTTCGGTGAAGGGCTCCTCGAGATCGTCGGCGACGTCTTTCTTTGTGATCAGAGCGTTCGCGATCCATCGCGCTTCCTCGGCGAGCTGCTCGGGGGTCAGCTCCAAATCTCTAAAGGGTTTTCGGGCGATCTGGAATCGTTCCGGTTCGTCGCGATGTCGGATGGCATTGTCTTCGTCGGTCAGGAGGCGCTCTTCGAGTTCGGAGGGTTCGAACACATCCTTGAGTTGAAGTTCATGGGTTCGCTCCTCCATCTCCGCCATGCCGTCGCCTAGAACCAGTGCTTCCTCGTAATCACCGAGGCCGAAGATCTCGTCCATGTCGTTCATGGCCCCATCCCTGAGTCCCAGCAGATCGGCATCGACCCGTCGTCCATGGCCACTCCGCCTACGCGCGATGCGCTCGTCGCCGCTGCCCATACGGCGCTCCTCATCGTCGGAGGAGTCGTTCTCGATGAACCCGTCGAACTCGTCGGCCCGCCGGTTGCTTCCGTAGTCGCGCTCGTCGTCGTCGAGGTCTCCTGGGGCATCCAACTCCTCGTCCGAGAAGATGTCGACCAATGCCCGAGAAGCTTGCCCGTTGCGTTCCTCGCGGCCACGCTTCAGGCGTTTGAATTTACTCTGAGGATGAGATAAGAATCAGTGTAAGAGCGTTGCCGTGGTGGTTGTGGTTGCTGCTGCTTTTCCGAGCGAGCGAGCGAACAATAAACCCGAGATGGCAACGAGGACATGAACACGAACGCACCTTGTTCTCCTGAGAGCCCTCTCCTCCCGTGTTTTCCAGCATCAAGTCGAGATCCTCCTCGTCGAGCACTTCGTCCTCCTCCTCACCCCTGTGGCTTCTCCTCCGCTTTCTCCTCCGCTTCACCTTCACCATGGTGCCATCCTCCAGCTCTTCGTCCTCGTCCTCGTCATCCTCGACGATGAAACCTTCGCGGATTCTAGCCGCTTCTTCGTCATCGTCCTCGCTCTCCTCCTCGCTGCTATCGAAGTCATTGTTCACTCTCGCCGGCTTCTTCGGTTCCACGGCTTCAAGCTCCTCATTGTACTCCTCTTCCTCGTCCGGGTCGAGGGAAGCCTCTCGCTCGATATACTCCATTGCGCTATCGATCGGGTTGCTCGGCAGGGTTCGCGACAAGTGGCGGGTTCTTACAGCTTTCCTTAGGTGCAGTAGGTGTGAAGAGAACGGAGGATGGAAAAGTGGCGAAGAAAGTGGACGCTCGCTGGACCCCTATATCCGTATATAGAGTCGGTACGAGCGAATATGCGAGAGCGACGGGTACGATTAGGGGTGAGGGCGGTGATGGGGTTATTGCAGGTCGAGGTGGGCTGCCAGCTTTGAACTGGAAGGGCGATCCCGAGCGATGATTAGATGTTCTTGGCACCCGGTCGTTACCCGACAACCACACCGGGCGGAAACAACAATGGGGCGAATTCCCTCAATTCCAACCAGTCCCAGTCCAGTCGGAAAGTACAACGTATGTATGCAGATACCACAAAAAGGGACTACAAGTCCAGTTTCCACGCCCAGGCATGCGTATGGGCCCCTTTCCGGTGGGTAATGTTCAATGAACCGAGGACCCATTGGAGGTGCGACTTTTTCTTTTTTTTCTTTTACCATGCTGTTCGCTGAGAAAAGGAGAGAATGTTCTACAAGCACATGTACGTAATATCTCAAGCCCGAGCGGGGCGGGTAAGTGAGCGGGCAAGCGCGCAGCATGATCGCGCAAATGCGGAGGAGAAGGCGAGAGCAGCCAGCAAGCAGTGTGATCTGCAGGCAGTGATCGTGCAGGGGATACATACATATGACCGAGCAGGCGACCGCTCGCGCAATCACACAGCTGGCTTGCCGCTTGCTCGCCCACTCGTTCTTCCCGTGCAGGCCGAGATCCCAACATATCTACCGAACGAGGCCGTAGTCAACACGGCGCGCTCACCGACGTATTCTACTCGTCCACACCGCGCGCTCGCCACACACTACGCACGTGCTCCGTCACTTGCGATCACACAGCGGGCTCGCCGCTCAGCTCCCATCCGCCCTCGCAAACTCGCTGTCTCGGCTCGGGATTGGAGCAGATACTACGGAACGAAGGAGCGGGCGGTCTGGGGGCTGAGAGCAGGCGTCGGTTAGCGCGGGGTGACGGGACACAGAATGTGTGGAGCCATCGCTCTTTTCTCGTCCACATATCTATGTAGATATCTTTGTTTTAAAAAAGAAAAAATCACGCTCGCATCCAGCCTGTCTAGACTACGGCGGCGTACGTTTTGCCCGGTTCCCGACCGCTGTTCGCGCGAGGCGGCTCGTTGCAAGCTCCCCCGTTGCCCAGCGAATAAGAGGTACTTAGTGCCCACACGGGACTGGCCGGCCGTTGTTCCACCACCGGAGTCGCTGGCTGCGTCGACTTGTCTAGCTACGCAGGTGCTTACTTTGTACTTGAATCAAAATGTGGCGGCCAAAGACGCGCAGTTTGTGTGGTGAGGTCTGAGATGTCGCCCTAGCGCCTCAACGAGGAAGCGCACCAGCCACGTCCGGAAGCGAGCTAAGCCAGTTCAGGTTACGCCGGCGCTGGTCAATGAGCCGAAACCAGAACGACCAACCGGCGTGCTTCTTTGGCAATGGCGTGTATAAAGGTTGTGTGAATCGGCGACGCGGTGTACCGTTGCGAATGGTTCGGCCCGGCGATGGTTGTGGTGGCATTTGATTCTCTAACTAAATAAATCGTGAAATTCAGCTGGAGTTCAGCTTCAGGCGACGCTTTTTTCACCCCCTTGAACTATTAGTAAAGGTCCGCAAACAGGTGGCCGGACTTCATGTTGAATACTAGAGAGTTTGCGCTTTGCATCTAGATGCAAAAATCAGGCTGTGACCCGAATTTCTTGGCCCAGAAATTTGCATCTACTCTAGATGCAAATCCGGCCAATTTGCATCTACACCAGACGCAAATTCAACACCCATGCAACACCTCCACAACTCCAATTATGAGTCGCCGTCACACTCTCCTCCAGCGCCGGAGGGAATTAGTGTATCGCCATGCCCAAATTGTACGGAAAATCCTTCTCGGAAACACGAAAAAAAGAGGGTGTCCACCGAGGACTGGGAGAGTGCGACTGGATACGTTACCAAGTGAAAATTGGAAAACCTACTTTCGGTAAATATTTTCGCATACTGAATTTATAGTGGAGACTGATGTAAGGTAGATTCACACGCTGTGAAACAGATGAACTTGCGATGCGACTGGATTTACCGCTGCAAATCCATGCTGAGAGCCGAATCACAGAACCGCGACGTGATGCTCTCTGTATGCTTCTCGCACGTTTTACGTTTCCGAAACGATACTCTGATTTACACCTTGAATTTGGCTGGACGCCTGAGCGTGTGTCACGTATCACCTCCGTCCTTTGTCGTGTTATCGTACATCGATGGCAGCACTTGCTCACGTTCGACCACCACCGCCTGACTCCACGAAAGCTACGCGAATATGCCAACATCATACGGAAGAAAGCTAGGCCACTACATAACTGCTGGGGATTTGTCGATGGAACCGTCAGACCAATCGCAAGGCCAGTTCGCATGCAGCGGACAGTCTACAATGGTCACAAGCGTGTACATGCGCTAAAGTACCACGCAATCGTCACCCCCGATGGTATCATCGCGCACTTCTATGGACCGGTGGAAGGACGGCGACACGATAAAGTTCTCTGGAATGAGAGTGGGATCATGGATCACCTTTTACGACATTCACACGACGAAGATGGGACACCTGTGCAGATTTACGGTGATCCTGCCTGCCTTGACTCCTCCATCCTCTCCAGCATTGCTCCCACACTGGTCTTAGAGGCCTTTCTCCTTCTCTTTTGTTGCCGCTCTGCATCCGATAAATCGCCGTCGAGGCCAGCCTCTGCAGCAGCACGCACGCGTAGCCCATCCTCTTCCAACTGTCTTTGCTTGTCTCTTGCTTCTTTTCTTTTTCTTGGGTCCTTGGCTTGAATGGCAGCAAGCTCAAGGAGTGTATCTAAATCGGCGGTAAATTCGGTCACCTCTTCATCAGTACCGGTCTTTTGTAAGGACTTTGCATTCCCTTTCCGTAATTCTATTAGTATTTGGTCTTTTCAGTTCACAGTGAAAGTGGTACCTACCTCGTGTTCTCTCCGCAACTTGTCGATCCGCCCTTTACATGAGTGCCCACTGCGGTGGCTGCCCACACGCTCCATACTCGCACTAACCTCCCTCCACTTCTTTTCTGTGCTGCCCCTCTCGCAGTTGAACGGATCCACAGCGAGTACCTCCTTGACTAATGCTCGATCTTCCCATGCTTTCCATTGGGATTCCCGGGTAGAAGTACGCTGTGTTGTAGACTCCTCCTGCTCCTCCTCCTGCTCCTCCTCCCCCTGCTCCTCCTCTTCCTCGATAAGGTCTTCCATATCCTCACTCATTTCCGACATATCCTCATCCAGGAGAATCGCAGCAAGCTCCCGGTTGGGCCTGGAGTCCTCCACATCACTATTTATTAATTGGTGGATGTCCATGGTGGCACGGTATGGATAGGATACGATATGGACAGGGCGCGGGGTGGATAGGAGAGGGCACAGCGTGGATAGGCGGTTGAACTTTTTTTTAACGGAGTGCTAAACAAAGTTTTGGCTACGTGTTCTCTCTACCGGGAACATCCGCAGAGCCTCTGCAGATCTTTCGACGAAGTCACAAACTGCGCAAACTCTTCAGATGAACTCACAATGACTAAGCGAAAACTACGCTAAATTTGCATCTAGATGCAAAGCGCAAACTCTCTACTGTAGTTAGTATGCAGATACATGGTAACTAGGACTTTTCTGCTACGGTGCATGCATAGGTACCTAGATGTGTGAGTCTTCGGGGCCTTCCACTCCCTGAAAGTTTACCGTTGGACTGCTGGGGAATTTGATCGTTGGAACGACCGTCGCCGTTGTAGGGGTTGGCGATGTGCTCCTGCTGGTATGCTGCCGCTGGGAATTGGGCACCCCCAAAGCACGTCATCCACTCTAACCCAGCTCCAGCCCGCCCGAGGAAGCTATGCAGGGAGTAGCTGAATGATCTTATTGGTTAATCCCCCTCATCCAGCCCGGCCACTTTGAGGCCTCTTACGTTGAGATCCCTCACACACATGTATCTACTGCGTCATAGGCAGCCGAGCCGCATGCCAAGCCACTAGTGGCAACCATATTTACGCGTGGACTAGATACCCTCCATCCTCCCACTTTTCCCATCCTCCCACTTCTCCAATCTCCTACTTCTCCAATCTTCTACTTCTCCAATCTCCCATCTCCTACTTCTCCAATCTCCCACTCCCCTTCACGTGCCCCCCCCCCCCCATCCCGGCCAACAAGCCCAGCAAACACAAACACCATGTCCCCATATGATCAATACTTTCATAGCACCACGACAGCTAAGCGGACCGAAACGCTCATCACGTCCGAGAATCTGGCCGAGAACATCATTCCGATCAGATCAGCCGCCTTCAGAACCGCCGGTGAGCTGGTGGATGTGGTGGGCGTGGTGGTGCACTACTTCTCGCCGACGACGACCAGTACCGGAGGTAACTCCCATGCTTTTTTTCTCTCGCAAACATCCTCTTTGGTGATGCTGACATGAAATTGGGTCAAACAGAACACATGCTGACATTGGAGTTGAGGGACCAGTCGCTTGTCCCTGGGGGCCGGACCGAGATGAGGGTTCGACTGTTCAGTCAGCGGGAGGCGGATATCCCCGCGGTCTCGTCCTGCGGCGACATCCTGGTCCTACACAACATGAGGATCACCATCTTCCGCAGCGCGGTCATGTTGACCAACGATAAGGCCCTGACCATGTGGTCGCTGTGGCCGCGCCCAACGTCGGAAGATGCCCTGCCCCCGCCGATAACGCATCCCACGAAGCTCAACGTCCCACCGTCAGTTCACGCGCAGATGATGAAGGTCCGCTTGTGGTGTATGGATAAGTACCCGCCTGAGCCGAAGTATATGCCGCCATGGGAGATCATGAAGTCTAAGACGGCTACGACGGCGTCGACGGCGGCAGTGGTGCCGGCACGGGATCGGTTTAGCCTCGTAAAGGATATGGTGGCTCCCATGGCTGAGCACCACCAAAAGCCCCGCGGCAATTACTTCGATATGGTCGGGAAGGTGGTCAAGACATTCAACGACCGCCACGCGTATGAGCTTTACATCACCGACTACACCGAAAACAAGCACCTCTATGACTACCAGCGTGATCCCAACGACCCCAAACATCTCGCCAAGTGGCGGGGACCGTGGGGAAAGTACACGTTGCAGATCACACTCTGGGACATTAACCAGCAAATGGCGTTGGGGAAGATCATGGAGGGCGGCTACCTCTACGTCAGGAACATGTGCCTCAGGTTCGACACCACCAAGAAGTCCATCGAGGGTTCGCTGCACAAGGACCAGCAGCACCCGATGCGGCCGGATTTTACCGTGATATTGAACAAGCACGACCCGCGGGTTCGCGCCATCGAGCAGAGGGAGGATGATTACTGGCGGCGCTATGAGAAGGAGGAGCTACGGAAGATCAAACAGGCCGAACGGGAGGCGGCAGCCAAACTCAAAGCCGAGGAGGAAGCCAAACAGAAGCAGCTAGAAGCGATGAAGGAGCTGCAGCGTGCACGGGGAGATAATAAAAAGATTTGGGTCGAGAAACCCGACTGGCCGGTCACGTTGATTGGCGACATCCTCGACCTGGATCTCGATGGCGGGTACTTCGTCAATCGGAAGTACCACATTGTCTGCAAGGTCCTCCAGCACAGGCCGTGCCAATTGGAGAAGTTCTCGACCTTTGGTATCCCGCCGGGGCACACCACGGAGCGGTGGCGGTGGCGCTTCGCGTTGCTGGTCGAGGGAAGAGACGGCGGCATTTTCAGGGTCATCGTCATGGATGACGATGCAGATGCCCTCCTTGGATTTCCAGCAACTGAGTACAACCTCCTCTTTCCACCGTTCCTCCGTCCCGTTGCTAACGAAAATAAGTCTCGCCAACCATCCCGACGATCTGGCCCGCCTCCGCAGTAGACTAGCGTTGCTCTGGGGCAACGCATCGCGACGACAGAACGGCCAACTCCCGCCCCTCCCACCCGCTGCTCCCGCGAACGAAACCGTGGACTCGGAGGCCCCAACAGCGGGCAAGAAGAGGCGCAGGAGGCAGAGGAAGAGGAGGTCGGCAGAATCCGTCGGGGAATCGGATCACCAGAACAAGAAGCAGAAGGTGCACCACGACCGCACCGACGAGAAACCGCCGCTGCCGCTACCCCCGCCGCCCGAGGATCAAGAACCCATTTTCTTCGATGCCCATGTCAAGGAGTTCGGATACGAGATGCCAGTCGGAAATCGCCTTCGGATGTGGGCCCTCTTTGGAACCACCATCATGTCGCGGAAGGACCGCGATTCGACGTGTTGACGAGCTTGGTGTTGTGTGCTTTGGTTCGGTGGTGTATTGAGTTTTTTTTTTTTTTTTTTTTTTTGGGGGGGGGGGGGGGGGGGGGGGGGTGGTGGGTG
>Ga0307508_10000578_pt1 | contig 43600 bp, 46 predicted proteins | sample 9_EM_MG_FD_203089 | JGI IMG/M metagenome (GOLD analysis project Ga0307508, IMG submission 203089) | Populus trichocarpa ectomycorrhiza microbial communities from riparian zone in the Pacific Northwest, United States - 9_EM | ecosystem: Host-associated > Plants > Roots > Unclassified | place... | reverse complement strand
CCATTTCCCCTCGATTAATTACCGCACCATTTGCTGCTTTCATTCTTGGATACACACGGACTTTGAATGGGGACAATGCCTTAGTTGTTTACCGTGCTACTTGATTGTGTGCTGCAGTGCCGCGAAGTTTTCTTGCAAAATACATACACGATGCAAACATATTCGCCCGCAACAATTCGTCTTAGGCATGAATGAGCTCACCCTTAAAGCATTAGGCGCACTCCTTAGGCCGACCTCTTGCATCGCTGTTTCACGCATGCAAAATTCGGGTCTTACCGAACATCACACTTGCCAACTCCCAATAGCTTCTCTGCGACCCCTAACCAGGGCCGACGGCCACCGTACAGGATATCGCGCCTGAAAAAAACTCATCCTCGGCATCGTACGAATGCTGTTCAATCTCCCTCGCGTAAATCTTGCTCGGCGGCATGTTGATGGATTGTTGGTATTCGTATATTTCCCCGCCGAACCTTGTCGGGGCCGAGAGATGCGGTGCTGGGCGGGAGCCCCTTTTATTCGAATTGCATTGTTCGCATTATCTTGCAGCCGTCCAACGTCGAATTGCCGCAGCAGCAGATGCTAATAAAGTATTGCCAATGGCGGTCACTCGAACCACCAACAAGGTCTGGAACTAACTCTGCCCCAGAGACCTTTCACAGATGACATAGCATCGCCTGAGGCTGGTGGTCCGAACCTTCCTTTACGCCGCTCGCCCTGGCGGAAAGCAACCCTCAAAGCAGTATCCCCCCCTGTATTATCAGTACAAGTTATCGGCGCTTCTCGGCTGTTCCCTATGCCGACCCAGGGCGAACATCACTGCCCTGCTGCCGTTTATAAGGACAAGGATCTGTAGATGGCTGGCCAGTCATTTTCGAGCTGTTTTTCTCTCTCTTACACATGTCCTCACCAGATCAGCAACACACAAACGGTTTGAATCACAATCATCCACTATGCATGGTCCCCCAACGATGTTCCCTCTGCAGCGGTCGGCCCCAATGGGATCGCAAATAGCACAAAATTCAACAACGACGTAGTTGTTAAATACAATCTTCATGACTATGTCACCTGGGTAGGTACTCTAAACTTCTACTATGGGGCAGCTATTTGGAAACTATTTCGCACTAGAATTATGCAACATTCCTGGGTGTCGATGGCAATACGTACTGGAGAGCAGATTTAACAGCGCCGAATGGTGGTACTTTTATGCACTCCTTTATTGTCGCTAACTCATGCCTTCGCTGATCCAGTCTGGCTCGAGGGGACGGGCTCGTACTTTGGTCACCTTTGACACTTCACCTTCTGCCCGCAATGACTGATTGGATCTGACCGCAGACTCTTCCTCCACGGACAATTGTTATTTCATTATTTCAATGTATATCTACCACGTCGGACTCGAAAAATATCATAATGCACTCTTACCACGCCGCGTTTGCATGCAAATCCTGCTTCATCCAAGCGCTGCGAGGGTGATTCAAGCAAGGCATCAGCGGACGGAGGCCGACTCCGCCAACAAGGTCGAAATATCTGAGCGCCACATCCCTCACACATTCCAGAGTATGAAACTTCCCCATCGATTCTCCGCCTATGCGTCTTACCCACATCATAGGGGCCAGCGATTGCGACCAAGTCGGTCCGGCTGACAAGTTCACAGCGCGGACAGCCGCATGACGCGCGTTACCGCGCGGAATAGTCGGTAGTGGTGGCTTACACTGCTTGTTTTGAGAATTTGGAACTTTCTTTCCATCAGAGACATGGACAGGGCGGGTGAGCCAGTAATGCGCGGCGCCAGATGTATCTAATTCAAAGCGTAAAGCTGCTAATGAAAAATCAAATTTATGTTAAGCAAATTGACTGTGCTAAGGTTGATCTCCTTTTGGGCTGGTGGAATTACGGCAAAGAATTCGTCGTAGCCCCTAGCAAAAACCGTGTCACCGCCATGCTTGCTTCTAAAAACTTTGGAAGAGCCACTTGGGCGGACAGGCCTCAGTCCGCAGTATACATGAGTCGGCCGAATAGGATGACCATCTCTCTGACATACCGATTGCAGGGGCGACATCAATAAGGAAGGACGTCATGTGACTCTTTCGGTAAAGGTGAGATCTTCAACTGAGTCAACACCTCGACAACAGTGCGCTCCACAGATTTGGTATTCAAATTTGCTTCGCCACGGCTCCCTCTCGTCGGGAGAAACATTATATTTGGAAAAGGTATTCGCGTGCACGTGACCTTCCCGCTTCCAGTCGTAATTTGTGTTGACCTATTTTCACCATAATTTGTCTCATCGAGGTCCGACCTAGAGTTTTTACTTGGGATTTATTCACCTCATAAGATTGTTGACTCGTTTGTTGGTCACATTCGCGTGCCGACTTCCATTCACCCATCATGCATTGCCCAACAAACGCTGTCGCTCACGCGAGTCTTGCACACCGAGTACTGCCCCGCCGAGCTCACCAAGGTTCGAAATATCTGCGGTTGTCGTTCAGCGGAATCTCCGACAATTCACGCACAAAGCACCGCCCGCACTGTATTGTAACCCTTGTTGATAAGACGCCGGTTCCTCAGGCCCAAAGTTCCTTATATGACGGCGCTTCAACAGACAGACAATCTCAAAGAAGTTCGACACCGCGTTTCGTAACCGCCAGAGATCCAATGTCTTCGTCACCTCGATGGAAATACACAGTCATAAATGCCATCCCCTGTTTTTTTTTTTTTTCGCAGTCATTAACTCCTATTCCTTGGCTCCCTCATCGCTGTTCTCTGGGCTATGACCGTACTGCGCGCATCGTGTTGTACCCCTTTTATATCATAGGATCCCGACGAATGACACAGTATCGTGGTTCTGTCGAAAGTCTCGTTCCGTCTTTACGTCTCTCGCCTTGTTGGAAGACCCAGGTAAAGGCACTACTTGCTGTGTAGTGATATGTTTGACTTCTACGACTTAACCGCCTGCTCCCTAGGCCGACTCAGGGCGGACACCACTGCCATTTGTAAGGAGTTTATACGCGCAGGGTTCGTGCACCGAATCCCCACTTTTCTAGGCTGCTCGCAAAGTTTCCGCATGATAGCAATACATGACTTACCATGTAGTACTCGAGTGGTCATCGGGGATCTGAACTTTCCTACGGCTGAGGCTACTGTAGCAGAATGGAATGCAGCCGGCGGGTGCGTTCGCTTTGTTCAACACCATTCTCTGGATCTTTCCTAACAACCTGCATTCAGAGAAGTTTTAGCTAAGCTTTAGCCGTATAGGCCGATGTAGCTAAATGGGATGACCGAGTAGCACTCTTAAAGCTCGCCGTCGACACGTACGGTCCAGTCGATAACATTATTGCTAATGCTTGAAGCCGGGCAACTCGAACCCTTCGGCGAGATCATGCAAAACGAGCTCCCGTGGTTACGTCAAGTGTCAAGTGTCAAGGTGACGGGCGTTTTGTACAGTGCGTCTCCTGCTTTCTTGGCGATTCTCATTGGCCCCATCGGTGTGTTCCGGTTTCGGTGTTTTATGTCGATGCTCCGCTTCAATCGCTGGCTTGCCAATGGCTCATTGTATGAGCATTCAAAGCATGCCGTAGGTATTGGATTTCCACCCAAACCTCATTCGCAACACCTATTTTCTAAACCCTCTGGATTAGGTCCTTAGTATGACGCGCGCTCTCGCTCTGCCTCCGCACCACCTGACACAAGCGCATCCTCCGTCCATCCTTAGTTCGCTGACATGGCCATCCTCGAGCGCGATGTCCGTTTCAAGTTCGTCCTGCTGGGCCTTCCATGGGCATCCATCCCGCGTGTTGGCGGTGCCATTTTACGTGTTGCCACTGATCCGAATAGAGAGGCAACAAATGGCGCGACGTATGTAATTCGTGATGATCGTGAGAGAGGGATAGATATACTCGGTCCCAAGACCTATGATATCTTGAGGGAGAGTGTGCGTGCATAGGCTTGTGCGTATGTTGTGTTTCCTATCTGCCGTGTCCGGATCCCCCAGAGCTTACGTGTTTAGTGCGTTCCTGGTAAAGGGACCCTGTTGGTCCGCCCACTTGTCTATGAGGCTGACAACCGTTAATATTGCCGACGTCGTGAGGCAGCGGTCGTGCTGTTCGCAGCACCAAGGGCCTGGAAGTCGGGAAATGTGTATGAGTGCCTTACGAGGTAATACAGGAGCCTCCAAATCACCCCGGCTTCCAGTATCGCCGAGCAGATTCAAGACAATATTTAGATCACAGTCTCGTACTACGGCGTTTCGATAGAAACCCGACAATTCGGGTGCTGAGTGTGCTGCTTCGCTGGCAAAGGGCTTCTAACCGAATGAAACAATCGGGTCTTGTTGCAACTAGTTTCCCGACAGCTTGAGCGGAGCCTGGGGGGCTTTTCTCGCCTCTCGCCCGACGTGCATATGCATGTGAACACCATCAGCTGGATCCGAAATTATCAGTCTTTCCAATGACTGCCGTGGATTGGCAAACTTGCAGCGAGCTGACAGAATTGACGAGTATCACCTACTGTGGCATGTTGCATTGTGGATTGACCGTTAATATTCCTTACACAAGGTAAGAGTGATAGAGTGAGACTAAAATACACGTTTGCGCGCTCGTTTATGCTCCTCATCAATTGACATGAGACAATCATGATCATATGCATAATGAGCAAAAGCCGGCTCGCTTCTGATATTGCGAAGCATCGCCTCAATATCGCAGGCCATCAGCCTAAAACATCACATTGAACATTCCCTTCTTGTCTTAGCACCCCTCCGCAAAGTACGCCGAATGGTGGAAATACCAGGACCACTTGGCCCTAATCGCTCTATTCCACTGCGATCTGCTATTATATTTCTGGTACTGGCATAGCCGCTTGTTAACCTGGCCCCTTGTCAAATTTTGGGCACTTGTGAACCATTGTCGTCTCTCCTAGGCCGCAATTTTCCTTGGTAGGCGTGCATAGATTTCGGAAACTAGATCAATTATGTTAGATTGGTGTAAGTTGTAACCTATCTGCCTAATTGGCGACTAATTGGCGCCCATCGTTTCTGTCATCGAGTAGGCTGGTCGACGCGTACATTCTGTGACAAAGACAACGCCGAACTCGATCTTGCTTGTGATCGCCCTAACTTTTTGCGGAGCTCTGATATAATTCGACTCATACCTCCCCAAATCGCGAAGCGCATCAATCACCCTGGAGATAACGTATAGATCACAGGATTTGAAGAGCTTTTCGTTTACCTGGACACGGAACCGGATGCCGAAAGGCTACGCAAGCTAATCGTAGGCTATTTTGATAACTCTGCTACACTCCAAGCACATCTCAGTTCGTGACAATGCTGATGCTGTGCAATGGCACGGTCGCGTTAGGGCTTTCTGACGTCCCTAATTCGGTAGGATACCCTGGCTCAGACCCACCACCCTTTGTCGACAAGCGTCCGGATAATCATGCCGATATGAGTAAGCTTCAGCCTTCAGCCGACGCGAAGAGACCGAGGGGGCTGACTTGGTGTCGGGCGTTGCTTGTTGTGGCGATTTTATCACTACGATCCAAGTTTTGTATAGCGTGCACCAGGCTCTCTCGTGCTCTAGATGGCGCTTGACGCAATATCAAGAAATTATCATTTCCGTTGGGGCTATCCGAGTGCTGCTAGCACATCTCAACCTGTTTATATGGAATTTCCCATTCGACATCGGCGACAGCCTCAGGCATTGTGTCTCCTCAATAGCAGAGTTTGCGGAAGATTTTCTCTTAGAAATCGAAGGTTACCGTACAAGCCTATCTAATCCAGGTACCGGGTCATGCTCTAGGGACATTCGGTGGGAAGAGAAATTGGGGATACTGATGAATAACGCCGCCAAGGAGTTCAGAGACAAAACGAACCGACAGACAACTGTGATAGGTTGTTTCCTGCATGTCGCAAACGAGTTCGTATGCCACGCCCCGCAATCTGTTTACCTGCTAAACCTGATTCACATCTACTAGACTCATCCAAACGGCTGGGTTAGACATTGGGCGGCCTCAAATGCAATCCAGATTATTAGTTTTGATCCGTCAAAGTCTCGATTTGCACCGAAATTTGTTTGGTCAAATTGCAGGTTTCTCTCAGAGAATGTCTTCGGAACGCTTGATTGGCGGCGCAGGGGGGTTTGGCGTCGAGGAGTTTCCGATTTTGTTCACTGATCCGATGGGGACGAAATTCGCGCTTCCATATTATATCTACAGAGTGTATGACGTGTGTGATCACCCCAATTCGGTTTATGATTGCTCTGGCTAATACTTTGTTTGTAGAGCGTTCACCAGTTCATAAAAACCAGGTTCCGCGGCACCCCAGGGCAATGGTTAATTGACCGCGAAAGATTCGCATTTGCTGATGACAGAGGAAATATGATTCAGAGGTCTTCCTGGGCAAATTTGATCAAACCGGGCTCGAGAGTTGACACGAATGTTCTCGTACGTCGTGAGGTCCACGATGATAATAGTCATTGCCCAAAATGTACTCGCCAACTCGTCCCACGCTCTCGCACCTGGTATGGATGGACAGTCATAGATGGGCGTTCACTGAGTTTACTGACTTCCATCTCGTTGCACCAGTGCATCATGTGGTGCTTCTATATCTGAACTACACAGTGGGCAGTTTGAGGCAAACAATGCCACGGCAAATACGGCTGTCTCCCGGGGCGAACCCGAACCCAAGAGCATCCTCGGGCCTCAACTCTCTGAGATGGAAATGGCAAGGTACTTCAAGCAGATAGCAGTTAGTTATTTGATGCTCCGGTGCCCCCGCAATGCCCAGTTCAACCTTACCTTTGTATGCAGGTGCTCATTGGCCGTATGCCTCCACATGGCAAGCCTTTTTTTTTTTTTTTGTTCCACAAACGCCCTCAACACTTGAACGGTTTGAATAACCATCCACGCATACTCTTTCAACGATGCGGCGGTCGGCCTCGATGGGCTTCCAAATATCACAATGTTCAGCAGCCTAGTTTTTAGATACGGTCTCCGTGAATATGTCACCTGGGTAAGTGCTCCAAACTTCTACTATGGCAGCCATTTGGACACTATTTCGCACCAGTGTTATACAACGTCCCCATTCCTGGGTGTAGATGGTAAGCCGTACTGGAGAGCAGAATTAACAGCGCCGAATGGTGGTACTTTTACGCACTCGTTTATTGTCGCCAACTCATGCCTTCGCTGATCCAGTCTCTCTCGGAGGGACAAGCTCATACCGTGGTGAAGGGACAAGACGGGGACATGCAAAAGACGCCGCGGCAAACGCATATATGGTTGCCAACGGCTTGCTATAAGCGCAATGTGATCCAGCATGGGTTCAATCTCATACGTTATGGCTCTTCACACCTTTGACTCTTCACCTTCTGCCGACAATGATTGATTAGGTCTGACCGACGGGCAATAGTTGTTTCATTATTTCAATGTATTTACCGCATCGGACTCGAAACAGATCATAAATCACTCTTACCACGCCGCGTTTGCATGCAAATCCTGAAGTGCTGCAAGGGTAATTCAAGCAAGGTCGGAATATCTGAGCGTCACATCTCTCACACATTCCAGAGTATGAAACTTCCCCTCCGGTTCTTCGCCTGTGCGCCTTGCCCGCATCATAGGGGTCAGTGATTGCGCGATGCTGGCGACCAAGTCGGTCTGGCTGACAAGTTCACAGCGCGGAATATTGGGTAGCGATAGCTTACACTGTTTGTTTTGAGGACTTGGAACTTTCTTTTCATCGGAGATATGTGGTTGTGTGGTTGTTAATTGTGAGTGATGCGAATGGCCAGATGTGTCTAATCTAATTCAGACTGTAAAGCTGTAATGAAAAATTATGTTAAATAAATTGACTGTGCCAAGGTTGGGCTGGAATTACGGCAAAAAATCTGTCACCGCCCTAAAAACTTCGCTTGGGCGAATAGCCCGCAGTGGACAATATACGTGTGGTTCGGTCAAAAAGGATGACCATCCCGACATACGGATTGCAGGGATGACATCAATAGGGGCGTTTGGAGTGATGTAAACCCGGCCTAAACTCGGTCTCAACTATTCACAACTCGTGTGGGAAAAAGGGACGAGTTGATCTAAACTGATCTCAACTGATCCCAACTCGGCAGAAATGTCCGGTCAACACCTCAATGGTAGGCGCATTCTACTTCAAGATGTTCTTGTCATGAGCTCTCTTTCTAGCGATCGGCCGAGATGGTCGGAAAAATATTAACATTTTCTATGAGAAAGTTGTTTCTAGAGACCCTGAGATGGAAATAGAATGGGTAGGCCGTTATTATTTGTCGCTTCAGGTCTCATAATCGTTACTCATGAATCACATCAGGTGGATGAGGCAGGAGAGGATGCAGATGGGAATGATCAATGGACGGCCACACTGATCGTCCGCCTGTGTGAGTGAAAGCCTCCTTAATCCTGCAATCATCCGCACTTACTTTCTTACCAAGCTGACGGCCAAGTTACCACTTACTGTGGAGCTGGCCGCAGAAAGGGCGGCGCCAGAGACGCTGCGGCGCACTCATACCTCATCATCCATGGCTTTATTAGGTGCGTTCACGGTACCGCAACTTCGTTGCAACTTGATCACAACTTGACTTTCTCAACTTTGATCTCCGTGATGCCCGATCAACAACCTGACCTCAACTTGCAAATCGGAAATTGGAGCCCCCTACCTCCATTTTGATCCTCAACTTCGATTCACAACTTACCTTTCCTTCTTTTACGTCAGGGCGCTTATGTGGGCAACTAGTGCACGTTGTAATGAATTAATTCTCCTTTTATGCGGTCACATTGGATGCAGCGGAGGATGCTGAGACAAGTTGAGAATCCGGCATCAAAACCCGCGCACATAATCGTGAACGCCCCCAAAAAACATCAAATCAATCCCAGCTCCCACCTCAACTATGAAGTTGTGGATGAGTTGTGACTAAGTTGAGACCAAGCTGAGGTGTACTGTGAACACCCCTAAATTGGCATTTTATTCCATCTCAATAGGTGCCATGGACGTGGTGCAACAGGCGCATCGCTTCAGCTATAGAGGGGCTGATGTCCTGCTCACACTTCAGCATTCCAGCCTCCCCTTCCTAGAATGAAAGCGCAAGGTGATTACTTCGTAATTGGCCTTTTTCAACGCAACTTGTCTCTGCGGCCTCATCGAGGCCTGACCTAGAGTGATTTATCCACCTCATAAGATTGTTGACTCGTTTGTAGATTACATTCACCCATCACGCATTGCCCAACGAACGCTCAGCTGTCGCTCACACGAGCCTTGCACACCGAGTACTGCCCCGCCGTCCTCACCAAGGTTCGAAATGTCTGCGGTTGTCATTCAGATATTGCAATTTTGCCGTGCCTCATTCCCGGAGCGGTTCCTCATACGACGGCGCAGACAGACAACTCCCGAGAAGCTCGACACTGCGTTTCGTAACCGTCAGAGATTCAAATGCCTTCTTGACCTCGATGGAAATGCACAGTCACATCCCTATTTTCGCAGTCGTTGACTCCTATTCCTTGACCCCCTCATCGCTGTTCTCTTGTACCCTTTTTATGTCTAATCACCGTTGCAGCACTGGCAGACTCGTTGCGAGACGCGATGCCTAGCTTTCACCGGAACGCCACGTCCACACGTGCTGTTTTCGTTACAATGCCGCTTAGATACACTAGATTTTCCATCCGCATTCGCAATAGAATGATTATATTTTGGATCACACATGTCGGACAGGACAAGGACACGTTGAGAAATTTGCAAACGAAAGGGAACGAGAAAATATATATCTCAGATGGAACACACGAAGTAAAACCTTCAGTGCAACTAGATTCTATTCCCAAACATAGAGCACCTTTTAGCTTTGAGGCCTTGCAAGCGTAACCTCGTCAGGATGGCTCCACGCCCTGACCTCGCTGAACCGATTTGCGCAAGTCAGAAGGTGATTCCATTCCATGGCATGGGTTGCGGAGAGCAAAGCGCTGGGCCAAACGGACATTTGGACCTCCGGAGGGATAAAAGTGTATTTCGGCCGGGTGTGATTTGTGGCTTACTTGGGCCATTTGGGCATTATCTGAACGACCCTATTGTCTCTATGTACAGACGCCTTCACACATGTTCCACATATTTGTAGCTGTACCCGATGGACGCTATGAGTCATGAAGAAACACGACATTAGTCTGCGTCATATTCAGCACTCCCTCATTCTACACTGCATCCATCGTGGGCCATGAACAAAGTACTGCATGTTGAGTTGAGTTGGTCGAGCTCCCATGACAGTGAGAGTGCGGGGCCAGAACAGGCCCAAACGATGCTCAGGTGGAACCCAGAACAGAAGCAATCCGCCTGTTGTTGTCACCCAGCCATCATCATGGAGGACGGAACCATCGGAAAAGATGACATCTTGAACTGTAGGCGCTGCTGCTGCCGGGTTAGCCGATGGCAAGATGCTGGCATTGTTAGGAGAAAGGACAATAGGAGGGGCTGTGGAGGAGTGCTCTGGAGTATGGTTGCCGATCGGGATACGTGACTCGGCATCCCAAATTCGAATTGTTTTGTCCTCAGAACCTGAGGCAATGCGAGTGCCATCAGGAGAAAATGCAACCGACAAGACTGAGCGAGAGTGCCCTTGCAGAGGCTCACCAATTGGTGCACCTGACACGGCATCCCAAATTCGAACTGTTTTGTCGCGAGAGCCTGAGACAATGCGAGTGCCATCAGGAGAAAATGCAACCGAGCGGACACAACGAGAGTGTCCCTGCAGAGGCTCGCCGATTGGTGCACCTGACATGGCGTCCCAAATTCGAACTGTTTTGTCGCGAGAACCTGAGACAATGTGAGTGCCGTCAGGAGGAAATGCAACCGAGCGGACACAACGAGAGTGTCCTTGCAGAGGCTTGCCGATTGGTGCACCTGATATGGCATCCCAAATTTGAACTGTTTTGTCATCAGAGCCTGAGACAATGCGAGTGCCGTCGGGAGAAAATGTAACCGAGTGGACCCAACGAGAGTGTCCTTGCAGAGGCTCGCCGATTGACACACCTGACATAGCGTCCCAAATTCGAACTGTTTTGTCGCGAGAGCCTGAGACAATGCGAGTGCTGTCGGGAGAAAATGCAACCGAGCGGACACAACGAGAGTGCCCTTGCAGAGGCCCGCCGATTGGTGCACCTGACACGGCATCCCAAATTCGAACTGATTTGTCCGAAGAGCCTGAGACAATGCGACTGCCGTCGGGGGAAAATGCAACCGACAATATTGAGTCAGAGTGCCCTTGCAGAGGCTCGCCAATCGGTGCACCTGACACGGCATCCCAAATTCGAACTGTTTTGTCGAAAGAGCCTGAGACAATGCGGGTGCCGTCGGGAGAAAAAGCAACCGACTGGACCCAATGAGTGTGCCCTTGCCGAGGGTCGCCAATTGGTGCATCTGACACGGCATCCCAAATTCGAACTGTTTTGTCCGAAGAGCCTGAGACAATGCGAGTGCCGTCGGGAGAAAATGCAACTGACCAGACTGAGTAAGAGTGCCCTTTCAGGGCCTCGCCGATTGGTGCACCTGACACGACATCCCAAATTCGAACTGTTTTGTCCGAAGAGCCTGAGACAATGCGAGTGCTGTCGGGAGAAAATGCAACCGACAAGACCGAGCCAGAGTGCCCTTGCAGAGGCTTGCCAAATGGTGCACCTGACACGGCATCCCAAATTTGAACTGTATGGTCCAAAGAGCCTGAGACAATGTGAGCGCTGTTGGGAGAAAATGCAACCGACCAGACTGAGCCAGAGTGTCCTTGCAGAGGCTCGCCGATCGGTGCACCTGACACGGCATCCCAGATTCGAATTGTTTTGTCCTCAGAGCCTGAGACAACGTGGGTGCCATCGGGAGAGAAACCAATGGAATTGACGCCTTCTGTGTGCCCGATAAGAGTCTGACGGATAACGGGCCATTGTGTTAACCTTCCTACTTCAACTGAAAGGTTGTTCTGGAATGCATTATGCATATGTTGCAGAACGGCGGATTCAGCTGGTGAAAATGGCAAGGATGATAGATAGATGTGCGGCACGCTTTGAGCCATGGGATATGCAAATGCATTGAAATATCGAGATCCTTCAGAAATGATGGTCTCGAGTCCACGCTCCTGTACAGGCAAAATTAGTTGATTGTCATCGTCGTGCTCGGGAAAGTGGCAAACCTTAGCCCAATTGGTCACCTTCGTTAGAATCACGGGTATCATAGACATCTGCTCCTTCAGACTGAACACTTCAATCCAGTATAGAAATCGGTGAGTGAAGAAATCCCTGACTCTACCCACAAAAGGGTGTAAGTCAGCTTCCGACACCGATCCGGATTCCAAATGGTCTGCCCAATATCGGCTTGAATACATCAGCGCAGGCGTTATGGCTTGTTCGACGCGCTCTTGAATCCCTTCAATGTCCTTGTTCCGATAATACGACGTCTCAATGCCACAGATGTTAAACTTGAGACCTTGTTCCATAACGCGTAGGCATCCGGATGCGAGGTCAAGGTGACAAGTAGACATGATGACAATATGCCAATTCAAAATGTCAGGTTGACGCCTTTTGAGATCGCAAAGGAAGTCGATGAACGATGCATGTAAGAATCGAACAGGTCGCCCATGACCGCCCTGCAACAGCGGCCGCAACCGGGAAAGCACATCTCGCACGACGCCCATACCGAGCCCCAGCAGCTGGCCAATCTGCTCATCTGTCAGCGGCTCACGGGCGACTACTATCGCACCAAGGATAGAATGTACATATTCGAGTTCGTCGTCGGCATATGAGTCGAATGAGTGTCTAAGAGCGATCATATACAACTCGTCCAGCCTGTCATGCGATCGTTGGTGCGCTGATGCGCGCAGGATCTTGTTCAACCTGTCTTCGCGGGGGCCGGATTCAATGAAGCGAACGGTTGTAGATGCCCAGATGAAAAGACCCCCGGACAGGGAAACGAGTCGTTGTATTACTTCCGCACCCAGCCGCTCGGGCGGCGCGTCGCTACTTGTGGACGGATTTGAGTTGTTGGCAAGCCGCTTTTCAAAAAGCAGCTTGATGTCGAGAGATGTCGACCGATCGTCCATCGGCGCGTCATATGTGTCGGGATTCAGGCGCGATAGTGCATCGTGAATGTCAGGTTCATCTCGACTCGCTATCAATACTCGGACAACCTTCGGAAGCTTTGCAAGACCATGCAAGAGAGTGTCAAGCAGCTGCCTCCTTGATTCCGATGTGCCGCACTCATCGAGAGCATCAAGCATAACAATGACAGGGCCAACATCATGTTTTGCTGTGAAGGCGGCAAGTGGTTCCACCAGAAGATACTGGAACTGCGAATCCAATGAGGACTCCATAACATGGGGCCGGATTGTTATCTGTGCTTCAAGTTCACGAGCGAAGATTGGATCAAAGCGCGCCAGCTGGTGCGCGAGTGTATGGATTACGCGGTGGGGTTCATCATTGTCTGTCTTACTTCGCTCCCAGAACAGGAAAGCGCCTCGTCGACACAGCTGGAAGGTGTAATGGGCGAGTGTGTTGAGAATTGTGCTCTTCCCAGACCCAGCTGGTCCGCGAAGCCAAACGATATTCTTGTCGGCAGTAAGATCCGTGAGCGAAGTAAAGAGAGCTCGTAGGATGTTCACTCGAGTTCCAGGAAGACATCTTTCTCGTTTGGCTGCCATCATATCTAGAGGCTTGAGATCCTTCAATGCCTCCATTGGTCCTATCTACGAGTCAGGCGCAGTTTGGGGCATAAAACGAGAGAAAACTCTCATACCGGGCAATTCCACACGCCCTGGTGCTCGAGCCGGCATGAAGGGAGTTTGTGGCGCCTTTCCGGTTCTAAGTTCCTCCTTGAGTTGCATAAGCGTTTTCGAGAGATGTGATACGATGTTCTGCGTGTCTAATATCGGTTGCGGGGCTAGTTGGGATTGGTGATGGGTCGTGAGACTTAAACAAATCATCAAGAACGCGCGATAAGATGAGCTGCTTACTTGCATTGGAGGTATAATGCAGAATGAAAATACTACATTCAATTGTTTGCAATGCGATCCGGATGACAACGTCTTCGAGACGCTGAATCGTGTCTCCGGCATCGCCTTCATCGACAAATGAATAAATATTGACCACCGACTTGACGAGTTCCTTAAGCGCCTCGGCTCGGGCAACTTGCTTCTGAGCAGCCTATCACGCGCAGTCAAAATCTCTACACCAATGATTTTAGAAAAAACCATACTGTGGACGCTGATTCCATGAGCTTCCAAGCAATATTTGCGTATAGGCGAGACTGTTCAAGAATCTGGTGTTCACCCGATTGATACAGCCCACGCTATGAAGCCAGGGCATACCTCGGCTGTCTCATTAAGCAGATCCGCCGCGATCTTTGTCTTTTCAACTGCTTGCCTTAGGTAGTCGAGAGTGCCGCCGTCGGAATACCCAAAGAGCCCTTGAGCAGGGTCAGGAATTGGAGATGAAGTGGGCAGACCCCGTTCATAGTCGTCGCCAGCACTGTTGATGACAGGTTCACCAGGTGACGCCGCGGGGTCCCGTAACTCGACAACAAGCGAGCCTGCTCCTTGACCACATCATAAAGCGTCAAGGTGGTTCCGTGGAGACGCATGGTAGGACCGGACGACAAGGCCGGTTCCGAGGCAATTGGCTCAGGTCGGTTGTTCTTGCATCGATCCAGCAACTCCCCGATCTCGATGTCCACGGAACCGACCACATCGGATCTGCGTGATTCCCTGGAATGCTTGAGGTGAAGGGACAATATGGAAGACAATTCCGCTGTTCTACAAGCGCGGGATCAAATAACAATTCGTGCTCATGTCAATCGCGGGAGGAAATCTCACATGGTGCAAGTGTGGTCCCAAGCTAGGCTCAGATTTCGAATTACCTCAGTGTTAGAAATTTCAGTCCCTGACAATTGCAGCCTGACACAAAGCGTTGGGTTCTGGATGATTGTCTTGATACCTTCAACTTTGATAACTGCTTCACAATGAGGAAACTGTGTAGCCACTGGAGCATAAGCTGAACATACTAGTTAGATTGTAGTCGCGTCTAGTGCCACGGCCCGTGGTCACAGGGCTCCGTTGAGACGCGGCCATGGGCGGGCGAGGCAGGTGGCGGTGCCCACGGGCATTGCCACCCTTGCGTCGGCGGGGCCAGAGCAAACGGTACCAAGGGGCCCCACGCTTTCCAAACACTACTGCGTAGTAACTCCCCTCAGCCTCCAAACATCTCACGAAATTGCCGCCTTCCCTTACATCCCCGCAAGCCCACATCAATCGCCGGATTCCGAACTAGCTCCGAACTAGCCACGTATCTCTGTCGACAGAAAATTTGAGTGGCAGTCGCAAGATCGATCACATGGAATGAATAATGGAAAGAACCCCAACGGCCTCAAGAGTGCGGAAGGCCATTCTTTGTTACGCGCATGATCACGTATCCCCCACCCTACTGTGGACGAAGGCGCTGAGCTGAGGATTCTTTCTGATATACATACATTACGCGTTCGGTGTCCTAACACTTCAAGGGCTTGCCCTCTTATCATTCCGCCTCCGTCTATATATTAGTATACTGTAGGCCCCGCCATTTGGATCAGATGGTCTCCAAAACCTGACCTCTGCCGCACATGTGTGCATGAGTCACTTACCGAGGTCCGCCCTCAAGCCCGCCGCATTGCCAACAACTCGAAGAGACAATCGGAATAGTTTGGACCACTTTGATCCCACGCGTACGTCGGCGTCTCCTTAGCCACCTCTACCAACTTCGAGCGGATTATCCGCACCTTTTAAATGGCCCCAATGTTATCCAAGTGGTAATTGAACATACCAAATCCAACGCCTTGGCATATTATTACGGAAATTAAACCTAGTTTCTAGCGTCACTCTATTCCAGGGGTTTAAATTCGACTATATCAAAATACGGCAAGGCTGACACGGCAAGAATGCTCGTCACCAATGGAAATAAACATAGGTTGGACGACTCGTTCAAATGAAGCGAGTCTGAGATCAGGATGCGGTGCTGGGCGGGGCCCCTGAAATTCGAATTGCATTGTTCGTCTAACGTCTAATTGCCGCGGCAGGTGCTAATATTGCCAGTATGGCGGTCACTTCAACCACCAACAAGGTCTGGAACCAACTCTGCCCCAGACACCTTTGACGAATGACATAGCCTCGCCTGAGGCTGGTGGCGGTCTGAACCTTCCTTTACGCCGCTCGCCCCGGCGGAAAGCACGCCCCAAAGCAGCAACCCCCCCTGTGTTATCAGTGCCACTCATCGGAACTTCTTGGCTGTTCTCTATGCTGACCCAGGGCGGACATCACTGCCCTGCTGCCGTTTATAAGGACAAGGACCTGCAGATGGCTGGCCAGTCCTTTCGAGCTTTTTTTTCTCTCTCACGCATGTCCTCACCAGATCAACAGCACTTGAACGGTTTGAATCACAATCATCCACTATACATGGTCTTCCAACGATGTTCCCTCTGCAGCGGTCGGCTCCAATGGGCTCCCAAATATCACAAATTTCAACAACGACGTAGTTGTGAGATACAATCTTCGTAACCATGTCTTCTGGGTAGGTGCTCCAAACTTCTACTATGGGGCAGCCATTTGGGTACTATTTCGCGCCAGAATTGTGCAACATTCCTGGGTGCCGATGGTAGGACGTATTGGAGAGCAGTTTTAACAGCGCCGAATGGTAGTACTTTTATGCACTCCTTTATCGTCGCCGACTCATGCTTTCGCCGATCCAGTCTGTCTCGGGGGGACAAGCTCGTACTTTGGTGAAGGGAGAAAGCGGGGACATGCAAAAGACGGCGCGGCACAGGCATATCTTGTTGCCAACGGCTTGCTTATTCCCGACCCTCTATAAGCGCAATGTGATGCAGCATGAGTACGTGTTTCAATCCGATACGTTATGGCTCTTCACGCCTTTGACTCTTCACCTCCCAGCGATGATCTGACCGCAGACTCTTCCTCCACGGACAATTGTTTTTTCATTATTTCAATGTATATCTACCACATCGGACTCGCAAAATGCACTCTTACCACCCCGCGTTTGCATGCTAATCCTGCTTCATCCAAGTGCCACGAGGGTGATCCAAGCAAGGCACATGCAGACGAAGACTGACGACTCTGCCAACAAGGTCGAAATATCTGAGCGTCACATCTCTCGCACATTCCAGAGTATGAAACCTCGCCTTCGATTCTCCGCCTGTGCGTCTTACCCTCATCATAGGGGCCAGCGATTGCGACCACTGGCAAGTCGGTCCAGCTGACAAGTTCACAGCGCGGACAGCCGCATGACGCGCGTTACCGCGCAGAATATTCGGTAGTGGTGGCTTACACTGCTTGTTTTGAGAATTTGGAACTTTCTTTTTATCCAGAGACATGGACATGGGCAGGGCGGGTGAGCTAGTAATGCGCGACGCCAGATGTATCTAATTCAAAACGTAAAGCTGCCAATGCAAAATCAAATTTATGTTAAGCAAATTGACTGTGCCTAGGTTGATCCCCTTTTGGACTGGTGGAATTACGGCAAAAGATTCGTCGTAGCCCCTAGCAAGAACCGTGTCACCGCCATGCTTGCTTCTGAAAACTTTGGAAGAGCCGTTTGGGCGGACAGGCCTCAGTAGGCAGCATACGTGATTCGGCCGAATAGGATGACGTTGTCGCTCACGCGAGTCTTGTACACCGAGTACTGCCCCGCCGACCTCACCGATAAGATTCAGCGGAGCCTCCGACACGTCACGTGCAAAGCACCGCCCCGCACTGTATTGTGACCCTCCGAGTCAAGCTTGCTAATTACCGCACATATGACGGTGCTTCAACAGACAGACAATCTCTAAGAAGTTCGACACCGCATTTCGCAACCGCCGGAGATCCAATGCCTTCTTTACCTCGATGGAAATACACAGTCATACTAAGCGCCATCCCCTATTTTTTTCGCAGTCGTTGACTCCTATTCCTTGGCCCCTTCATCGCTGTTCTCTGGGCCGTGACCATACTGGGCGCATTGTGTTGTGGCTTCTTTATGTCTAATCGCCGTCGCGGCCGCCCCGTGTGGCCACTCCAATCCTGTTGCCAAAGTCCATGTCATTGCCATCTCAGGGTCTCGACGAATGACGTAGTATCGCAGTTCCGCCGAAAGTCTCGTCCCTTCTTTACGTCTCTCGCCTTGTCGGAAGACACAGGCAAAGGCACTACTCGCTGTGCTAGCGATGTCTTTGACTTCCACAACATGACCGCTTTCACGCGTCGTGTTGTTTCCTCCTCCCTAGGCCGACTCAGAGCGGATACCACTGCCATACCTTGGATGTTTATAAATGGGTCTGCTCGACATTGCAACTGCGTCTTTTCCAATGTCCTCTACTGATCAGCACCACCTGAAAGGTTCCGACCACCATTGTCCATCCGCATACTTTCCGACAATGTTCTCTCCACAGCCGTCGGCGTCGGTGGTATCCCCAACACCACAATATTTAATAACAAAATGGTAAATGAGTACCGTCTAAGTGAAGGCGAGGACTTCACCTGGGTCAGTTCTCCCCTAAACGCTGTTTTGTGGTGTAGTCACTTAAATGTCATTCTTCATCAACAGACATTAAGTGAAGTGCGGGACGATGAAATGGGCCTTACGCGCTGGAAGGCAGTTTTAGTAGCGCTGAACGGTATTACCTTCCTGCACTCTTTCATCGTTCGCCGGCTCATGTTCGCATACGCTTAGTTTGGGGTGGCGGAACAGGCACGTATGAAGGCCGCGGCGACAACAAAGGGCGCGCGAAGGATGAAGCCGCCCACAAATACCTACTCGCCAATGGCCTGCTTACTCGCCCTCCCCTGGAAGAGTAACGTTCAGTGAATTAACAGGTTGCATGTTACAGTCTAACGTATCCCTCTTCACACTTGGATCTCCCAACTTTTGTGCAGATTGGCCCCTTGGATCCGAACACAAGACTCTTTCCTTATGCATCATGTGTCAAATATGTCATGTATTCACAACTTGAACCTCAAACATGCAATCCGTTTTGACTCTTCCCGTCATGTACTTCATCCTAAAGCGCAGCCAACTCATTGAAGGATTAACTCGGTAAACGTCGTGTCTTGAAGAAAAAAAATAAAATTCGAGCTCGCTTGCATTGTATCGGCCCCAGGGGTAGCTCTTTAGGCGAGGGTGATGTGTAGAGTGGGACATTCCATACAAAGTACCTGCCTCACAACACGGATTCCCGGACTGTTCTATATTGCACTATTATTCTTTGCGAGATGGAATACATGGAAAGCATATTTTTCCCTAAGTGAGTCGCGTGCACTTGATTTTTCAGGAACTCCTCGGTGCCGCCGCTTATGGGAGAGGGAACAGTAATAGGAATTGGCTTACTACTGGTACCTCAATGTCCAAGGACATCCTTTCAAGTCTTCCCTCAACCTTCCGCCCACTAAGCAGAGCAATGAAAGAAATTTTCATTGTTGACATCGCATGCATGCTTAACTGTCGCAGCCTTAGGACCCTGGTGAAAATGTATGTCGATAGTGTTGTAGATTACATGTAAGCAACTTGAACACATACAATAACCTTTTTCAGTCGCTTAAGTTGCTGGGAAACTGTCACCACGTGATGTTGTGTTGTTGACGCTGATGACTAAGCATCGGGGCGCGTTGCCTCAACATACCTTTCTGCCCCTATACTGCAAGTTGGAACACCGCCGTCACCGTGCTGTGGACTTTGTTCCGTCAATAATTTTCACCCCCCACCGCCCCGGTTCTGGATCATATCATTACTTGAGCTATCCTTGAGCGATCCAGGAGGAGCCTGCTGTCGCTCGCGCGAATTTGTACAGCTGCATACCCTGTCAGCCCTGCCAAGGTTCGTTTCAATTAGACATTTAGGCGGTACCGCCAACAATTCAGGTGCATGGCATCGCGCCCATTGTGCTGCAAACTTCCCGCCGTGGGCCAGCATGGGGGGCGCTTGGATCCGCTACGTTGGTTCTACTACCCAATCCATACCATCTCTACAACACCCCTGAAAATTTGGCGGATGGCATAGCACTGCGGTTCACAACCGTCGAAGGTCTCATTCTTCCCGCCGTAGAACACACTAGCAGGCAACGGCGGTATTCCCTGTGCCATCTGTTCGAACGTTGCGCCATTTTCTATGTCGATCGAAGGCGGTAGCCACTGCCCTGCCATGCCTCAGATGCTTATAAGCGGCCCTGGGGATGGCCTGTCAACGACAAGCGACAAGGTCTTCCTGCGCGCCAATGCCCTTGAGCTCTACTGATAAACAACACGCAAACGGTTTGGATCACGTTCGTACACTTTGCATGCTCTCCCAACGTTGTTCCCCCCTTGCAGCTGTCGGTGTTGACAATCTTCCGAACACTACGACATTCAACAATGTAGTGGTAAATAATCATGGCTTCCTTGAAGGCAAGGACTTCACTTGGGTCAGTCCTCCCAAATCAACTTTGATGGTGCGGTCATTTACACGTCACTCTTCACAACTCGCCAGAATTTCGACCAAGAACAGGATCGAAAAGGAAACGTGTGGAAGGCAGTTTTAAAAGCGAAAAACAGTGATACTTCATGCTTTCCTTCATCGTTGCCTACTTATGTTGGCGCATATGTAGTTTGTACCGCCGGCGGCACCGGCACGTACGAAGGTCGTGGCCAAAGACAAGGGCACGCGAAAGATGCCGCGGCGCATGAATACCTTGTGGAAAACGGCCTGATTGCGCGCCAACCTCTTTAATATTCGCTGATCTTACGGGGTTGGCGTGATGCGATCCGACCCCTCTTCACACTTGGACCCTTTAACTCCTGTGCAGAATGGCGCGTTGGATCTGGACACAACTCGAGCGCTTCATTTTAATATGTTTATACTGGACTTGGAACATATAATGATGTGCGGCTCCTTTCAATTCTTTTCTTCGCGTGCTTCATCTTGAAGTAGCGAGACGACTCATATAAAGATTGAGTGAGTCACCTGCGAAGCGACGTCAAAGGTTCCGAGCTTTCTAAATCCAGTGCATTTCAGAGCATGAATCCTTTCCAAGCTCCGCCTAAGTGTCTTGCCTGCGCATCTGCATAGGGGCCAGAGATTGCGCCGGTCGTCGGCCATCAATATTGTTCCTGCAAGGATGATCTCCGCTTAGGTGCGGCTGACCCCTATGTTACGAAACCCCGCTCGTCACAGAGACGAGCGGGAACTCTTAACGACGGTTGTTTCGTATCTCGGCGCCGTCCAGCTGCGCGCCAGCAAAGTTCATCGTTGTAGCGCATTACAACTCGCACCGAAGATGCACCACTGCCATTTTGATGCGCTTTTATCCACACGGTGGACTTCAAACCAACAGACTGGCATACTTCACCACATGGAGCGATGTTTGTTCATCTTGTGAAATGGGACTCCTACGACTCTCGCCGCACATATCTCTGACAGCCGCTAGATAAATGCTGGCGAGCCACATCTGCTCCGGATATCACTGCCGCCATCCGTGAGAACGACGTCTGTCAGCAAATTGTTCAACTGGTTGTTGAAACACAGCTTTGCATGTCTCGTCGCCATGTATCCGTCGCTGTCGTCATGTTTGAATGCTATTGTTCCTCTGATGCGCCGTGTCACTTCAACCCTGAGCTCCTGTCGTCGCCGCCCCCCAACGCGAATTATTCTCCTTGGATGGCGTAATGCAAGAGCGAGCGGTGGCAGTCACTAGGTTAAATACTCGCCTATCTTCATCCTGGAGGACAGATTCGCAACCTCTCGAGCCCCAACCTCTACACCACGCAGAAAAATGGCCGATAACAACGTTGATCAACACTTAAATGGTAGGCGCATTCTACTTCACGATGTTCTTGTCGTGAGTTCTCTTTCTAGCGGTCGGCCAAGATGGTCGACCAAATATCAACTTCCTCTATGAGAAAGTTATCTCTAAAGACCCTGAAATGAAAATAGAATGGGTAGGCCGTTATTATTTGTCGTTCAGGCCTCATCGTTGCTCATGAATTATATCAGGTGGATGAGGAAGGAAAGAATGGGAATGATCTATGGAAGGCCACTCTGATCGTCCGCCTGTGTGAGTGAAAGCCTTCTTTACTCTTGCAATCATTGGCGCTTACTTTCTTATCAAGCTGACGGCCAAGTTACCACTTACTCTGGAGATGGCCGCAGAAAGGGCCACGCCAGAGACGCTGCCGCCTACTCATACCTCCTCATTCATGGATTCATCACTGCCTTACCAACGTAACCCCCCCACTTGCCTCGCGCACCTCTTTGCGGCTCTGTGACCACCGGGACGCCCCCTATCGTACTTTTGATATATTGATACACTTAATTTCTTCTACACCGTTTACTCAGCCCCCTCTCGGCAGGATTACATAGTTGCTCTCGTATTCGCCATTTTGGCACCCACCATCCACTCCCGCAGCGCGAAAAGCAATAGAGATTTTAGATTAATATTCCTTACCCGTACACCAAAATGTACTCGTGATTGATAAGAAAAGTCAGAGTCAAGTGCACACTTGAACTTTTAAACGTTGCGTTGTTAATGCTGGAAACCAAACTCGACTTGGCATTGCTCTGAATGCTCTGGGTCACCCATACTATTTCCCACAGGGTCGGGCCCGTCGATATTATCGTCAAGTCAACCACTGAAATTCAGGGCCCTGAACAGCGCCGTATCATACATATACATCTCATGAAGAGTTGTACTAAGTACTGCAGAGAAAACTGGAGGATTAATGGAGCAGTTGAGAAAGGGTGCCTTTTGAATGTCAGCAAAATCCCATGAGCAAGTAGGCCGTGTATGAACAAGGTGGAAATATTCTGAAAAATGTGCGAGGATTGGAGCATGATGTACGCTATCGATTGACAAGATTTTGTGCAGATTGGGGTGATGGGAGAGGAGAAATCAACCTTTGAACAACGATACAAATGTAAACCGGTCGCTTGGATGCTAATTTGGCCGCACATACCTTGTATGATGCCTTCAAGCCAACCCGGAATGAAGCCTGAGCCGCTGGGGAGTGTTCCAAGTCAGTGATTCCAGCGTGGGGCGGAGCTTACAAAACTGCGGATGTACGGCTCGGAGAGCACCAAGCCGATCAAAGTGTCATATTGCCATAAAATTTGGCATACAACCTCACACTGATATTGAAGAGCATATGTCCAAATCCTACATGCCCGCTTTCACTGTGAGACGAGAAAAACGCGGGCGCCGCGGGTCCCGTGGGAAAAGTACTGTCTGGCAACCAAAGGCAGCCAACACCAATGTTTGGGCAAATCAGAGTACGCATACTCTGCTAGCCTGCAGAATTTCAGCCAGATCGGTGCAGAATTTACGATTCCCGAGCATCTCCGACCAAGGTACCGCTCTCAGAGCATTCCGAGCACTGTTTTCTGTTTCCTGACGACGGCGATAGGTAACTTGACAAGCGTTATCGAATTAAGAAGCGAATCTTTCGCTCGATTCTTCCTTACTGCAAGGACCTGTGGTATTTCTTCCAAAACATGCGCGCGGGACACGACCGGCATGACTCCACAACAAATGCGGAAGTCTACGACATCACGAACCTCAAACCCGGGCCTCAATCTCGCCGCTGTGGCCCGTACGAGCAATGTTAATCGGCAGCTTCGATGTGCCTGCTTTGCTATTATTAGCAGCCATTCCTGTGCAAAAAACACACCAGTTTTTTTTTTTAAATTTGAAGCCGCCCTCTTCGCGCCGCGATTCAGATGCACCAATGACCACAATCCACGATTGACAATCGACTGGCCCCTATTTCTAAGCCTACCGCTCGCCTCGTAGCCGAGCGCGACGTCAGAGCCATTGGCTTTTCGACTTGGAGCTCTCAGCACTGGTGGTGGAAGGAATCGCGCACCCCTTTACTCTACGAGTCTGTGCCGCTGATATGTGTTTCTAGATGGGTTTACTCCCGAACACAGGCACGACTGCTGACCCTCAGTGCAGTGAAGGGTTGTCTTTCGACAGCCGTGTGAAATACCTCCATTCGTTCCACTTAGAAGAGCTTGCCTCGAAGCTGTACAGAAGCTTCTAAGCCTCCGTTGTCAATGTGACCAAACTTTATCGACATCGGTTCAGAGCATTCGCAATATCTCGTCTCAACCTCAATCGGCGCAATATCATCAAACGCGCCCATACTTCACACAAGAGTTTACATGCAGCAATATACCCAAACGCGAACCACCCCTTGATAGTTGGCTGTAGCAGGTTTAATGCCGCTGCCGCTGCCGCTTTCTGCTTGTCAGGATGTGTCTACGATGACAACTTGCCCAATCGGAGAACAACCCCTCGAACGCCCGATAATTACGTACTTTAAAGACAATCGCAGAGTGAACCAGTGCACGACGGCTAACTCGACTGGTGGATAGATTTCGGAGGCGCAACGCTTGGTCATACGTCATCTAGTGTTGCTGTATCCTTTCTCGATTCGTTCGCTCCGACAATGTCAAAGGTTGCCTATCCATGATGTCGCCGTGTGCGTGTTTTCGTCAAGATGTCAGGACCTTCCGCTCAGTCCGCACGGCAAAAATAAATAAATGAATATGTCGGATCATTAAGACTTCGGGTCGTTTTTCTTCTTTCGCCCTCCTGAAGTCCAAACAGCTCTGCTGGATGCATTTTGCTATACGAAACACACCTCTCGACGTTTCATGTCACCTCAGATTATGCGCTCTCATCGCAGGAATGCAGCCTTTGGCGCATGTCCAAGTTAACGGCTGCCTCGCTTCTCGCGCGGTCTTCCAATGCTGTACTGCTGACCCTCCGAGTCCGTTACCCTGCTCCGTATGGGGTGCACGTCGATACTTTGCTCGCATCGCCTTGCTTTCGCATATCTGGCATATTTCGAACATATCGCGCATCCCTGACTTCGGTGTACCAGTGAAACCTGCGTGCCCTCGTGTGCTTCATCAATGAGACTAAGGATCTTGGGGTGGAAGCTTCGACCGTGCCACTCTTAACGCTGCGACGCATGTAGAATGCACATAACTGCTGGCTCTCGTCGGACCCTTATGTCACTTGGCGCCTGCACCAATTTAAAGCGTTGATCAGTCGTTTTCCCGCTTTTTGCGCCGACTCTCATGACAGAGTCGCGCTACCAGCGCGAATGTGCGCTCTTCTCGTGCTACAAAAAGGTGGCATGGAAATCCCTACCTCCAAACTAAGAACCCCCAACCTCAGTGCTCCATACCCTGTCTTGAAATGACCACCGAGACTATCTCCCTGACCGATAGTGCGTTGCATGTTTTGACCTCCATCTTCTCGACCTTTCTGTGACATCGACTGGTTCTAGTTATTGCAGATACCCGGATCATCCGGACGGCCCGCAAAGTTGCGGATGAGCCAATATGGAAACAAAAAGGAACTGCCTTTTTGGTAAGAAAAGGTTGTTGTTAAATATGTTGCATAATTAAAATGCGCTGTTTTCCGTAGGAGTATAGGACCAAACCCGGCGCACGCATTTCCGAACACTGGGCGAAGTTGATAGGTAGTGTCCTGACGATGGGCTCTTCTTCATGTTGGCTTATGTATTCTATTTTATCAAGTGAACGGTAACGTAGAAGGCGAAGCGACGGCTCGCCGCCAGGTCGAAGCCTGGGAGATGGCATGCCAAGCGTGGTTGAATAAATATGGGTACTTGGTGTGATTCGTGGCAGACTCGGTTGCGAGGCGCGATATCTTCCAGGCAACCAGCTCAACTAGCTTTCACCGGAACTCCCCACGTCCACATGTGCTATTTTCGCCACAATGCAGCGTAGATACATTGAATTTTCCATCCACATTCGCAATAGAATGAAAGCACATTTATATTTTGCATTACACATGTCGAACAGGACGAGGACGCGTTGAAACAATTTGCAAACGAAAGTGAACGAGAAAATATATATCTCAGATGGAACGCATGAGGCATGAGGTCAAACTTCAATGCAACTGGGTTCTATTCCCAAACAAAGAGCACCTTTAGGGCCTTGCGAGCGTAACCTCGTCAGGAACTCCCCATGCTCTAACCTCGCTGAACCTATTTGCGCAAAAGCTCGTGTCAGAAGAGTGATTCTATGGCGGAGACTAAAGCAATTATTGAGATCGGGAGCGGCTCACGTGACTTTCAGTTCCTCCCTCCGCGTCTGCTCTAGATCTGTTGGGGAGCCCTCTTCCCCTTAATGCGCAGTAGCAAGCGCAGTTGTATCGACTCATATGTAAAGCAAGATGCCGTAAGATGAATTGACTACTGCAGGAGTAGTGCATGGACGATATCGTGTGTCAGACAACTCCAGATAAAATGATTGACTTTCCCTGCGCTTCAATGCGGTATTCGTTTGCAAAATTACCCCTGACTATCCGGCAAAAGTGCTGCAAGACAGATATAGTCAAGGCATCGGCTCTGATTCTCTCATGGGATGACCTGCGCGCGTCATAACACAGAATTTGCTCCAAAAACATATCCGGACGAAATGTGCCCCGTCACCAGCTCAGCTCCCAATGATTGACTCTTTCGACGCAGCTGCGACGTCGATGATTGCGCCGGTAGCGCTGGCATCTAGTAGCCAGCCTTATCCATCAATTTCTGGCGATTCCAACTGGACACTGCCTAACACCGCGCTGGCCAAAACAATCTATTCCACGTTGCCGCGCATCAGCGACCTTCTGTTAATGTTCTGGGTTTAACTGCCGCATTTTCGCCATCTACGTCGGTGGCAGATGCTACATTTCGTGCGCCGCCAATATGCTGAAGCTGCCAAAGGATGCGGGCGGCACATTACGAAGACTGTGCAATCATGCATCAATGCGCACATATAATAATCCCTCACATTCCTCCTGAGCACCCAAATAGCCTGAATGATTCGTTTCTGGATTATTTGGACTTCTGCAGTGTTAGTGGCTCGCGCCTTCAATAAAAGCTTATGCCGGCGAGACCGAACCGCGACGCTCTTCGCGCCCTGGCGCCCGAGTGTGGTTCCCAGGTGGTATTCCGTCCCGACTCTGCGCTGCAGCACGGAGTGCGCCTCTCCAATGTGCCGCCCTGCTGACGATAAAGGCTCATTGCTGCGCGTTCGTGCGCTCTTTCGGTCCTACAAAAAGCCGATAGCTGGACCGTTGAACTGAACCCCACGACCCACTCATCTGACCTTGCATTATTCCTGGAATCCAAAAACATGCCACTCGAACAATTGACGCAAAGTGGGTCCTGCGATTTCAGTTACGCATATTCATGGCCTCATTGTTGCCAAAACGTTGGCTAGGTCCATACGCAGCAAGTTCTTTCTTTTTCCAGCGGATCCGCGAGGCTTTGGGCGAGGAGCCCGTTTTTGTACGATAGTATTGTCGAACGGTGCAGACCCGATTTACTCCCCGTGCTTTCCTAGGATGTCGAAGTGTTTCACCGCTGGGTGAATGGTCAGAGCTGGGATGAGCACAGTGCAAAATTAATGGGTACGCGTCTTGCTTATGTTGTGACGCTCATTGATGAATGTGTTCATTGATAACGTTTTATATCAGTAAATGGCAGGCCCGCCAGCATTGGACACGGCCCTACAAAGAGCAAAGCATGCGAAGAAGCGTGTAAAGAGTGGTTAATTGCTGAAGGCTTGTGGATGCGTGACTCTTGACACCACCGTGCTCGTGAAATGTGCCGATCCTTAGCTTGTCTTGACAAATTGCGTGTACAGCACTACATGTCTGTGCAACAATAGCACCTTGTATAAACCACCAAGGTGCGACAATGCAATGTCGATTTGGCAGTGGCTACTTTGTACTTGAAAAGGTTTTCACATCGCCGTTTTCCTCGCTTCGCTTTCGCAGTAAAATGATGCCGATGTAACCTACGCCCCGTCCTGGCCTTTTCCCCATGGCCATCGCAATCGCTGGCTCGTACGATGCAAGCAAGACGTTATGTGGAATGGGAAAGATTCACGTCCCACTGTACGATTAATTTACATGTAGGTCTGGTGTTCCACCAGAAACGTTGCGACAAAAACGTCGCTTTTCAATGACACTAGAGCTGTGGTCCGTATTTGCGAAAAGCGCGACGCGATTGATAAGATTGAGTGACCCAACCAAAGTGGAACCAAACTGGTAAAGAATGCGTCGCGCGCTTTTGTGCAATTTCGCAAAAATTTGTGGACCCGCCGAATGCTATCGCTATTTAGCGGTCTAAGGTATTACAAATTCAGCCTCTGGGTCGCTCTCTGGGACGAGACGGAGGAGAGGGAGGAGGCAAGGGAGCGTGGGAAATATATCCAAACGAACGTTATTTTGAATGCTTGTGCCCTAGCGTCAGCATGCCGGCAAGCCAGCGGTTGTTAGTGGAGCACCTCGCCAAATGTCTAACCTTGAATGGGTTTAGAAACTTGCGTTGAACGAATATGTGTGACGGTCACAACATGGATGTGATTTACAAAAGGGCAACAATGGCAGGCTGGTGGGGGGCCGTTTGGTTGCCTGGCAAAGCGTGCAGCCATTATACCTATAGAATATAGATACACTTTGCTATGCCATTCACGACCTACAACAGCACTCAAAGTTGTTGAATCGGAAATTAGATCAACTGATAGAGAAAAAAAAAAACATAAAATGTAGCCAGACCGCACGCCTGCCGCCTCGTTAGATCATGAAGGGACTAGCGAACGATTGGGGTAGAACGCAATGCACGAGCTACCTATAAACTTTGCTTTTGCTCTCGTAAAATGAAGGTACTCGCGTATGGGGACAGCGGGACCCAGAGTGTTGAGAGAGCGTGAAGGAATATGGAGAGTCGTGACAAGTTCCCGGAACATTTAGAGGCAAAAAAAATGATTATTCGCCGACCAGTCTGCGCAGCGACGAATAAGCACAAGGCATACAGACAGGAAATGTTGCCAACTCACAATTACAGATAACGCGCTAGCGCGGATCTACGTAACGACCAGATTTGGAAGAAAATAGAATGTTGAAAACCCTAAAACAGGAGATGGGTCAGATGTGGCATTTTTTCACGTTGCCTGTTGTTTCTCGTGGGGGCGACGAGAGCCCTAAGAACCGGCGTGTCACCATCGTCGGACGATGCGAATAAATGTAACTCATTGTTGCTCGTTGAATGGACGTTCGCTGCGTGGAGAGTTGCGCAGCGAAGCCAAAGTGACGGAGCGTGTGGGAAGGGGAAAAAGAAAGTCGCGGCCAAAAAATCATTGCAATGCTGGGAATAGCACATAAATACATGCTGGGGAAGGAGAGCTGGTCAGCTGTTCGTGCTCAAAACAAGTTTAAGCGCTGAACTGCTCACCAGGTGAAGTATGAGTAGACTACCGGTCTGTGTATTGCTATTTAGTTGATAGCACATGTGAGGAGAGCAGCGAGACTTACAAAACTCGTGTGTATCGTCCGCTCGTTTGACGACTTGCTGTTGATGTCAAGAGAAAAAATGTCAGAAAAAAAAAGTGAGAAGCCTCGTCACGCGTCACTGTCACAGTTCACACGAACACACCTTCCATGCTTCCTCAAAGTCTATTGGCAGCACGACGTAGCGGTTCTTGCGCACAGCTAAAAACTACGCTTAAACCTCTGTAGACAAAGAATCTTTGATGTCGACGCGTACCTTGTAACCCTCCGGCCTGACATATGGCAGCGATTTCGGCGGATGCAAGTTTGTCGGGACGAGAGACGTCTGAAAAGATTGCTTGTCAAGAGATGCCCTAGAACGGTTAGTTTGATAGCGTGGCTCACAGTCTTCTAGGTCAACATCAGGGCCAAGATTCATTTTGGAAGTGATTGTTTGGAAGATGAGACGTTTTTCTCGTCGTGAGGGCAGAGGGAACTCGATTTTGCGATCAAGGCGACCTGGTCGTAGAAGTGCGGGGTCGAGGGTGTCGGCTCGATTAGTAGCCATTATGACCTGGGCATATATTAGTTACAAGGCGCGACTGGCACGATTGAACATGCGAAGTAGTTACTTTGACGTTGCTGCCCTGGTCGAAGCCATCCATTTGGTTGAGCAATTCTAGTAGGATACGCTGGACTTCGCGATCGGCGCCAGTTTGGGCGTCAAACCGTTTCGTTGCGATAGCGTCAATCTCGTCGATGAAAATGATGGCGGGCGAGTTTTCGCGAGCCAATCGGAAGACGTCGCGAACCATTCTCGGACCTTCTCCCAAGTACTTTTGCACAAATTCGCTGCCTACTACGCGAATAAATGCCGCGCTTGTGTGGTGTGCGACAGCTTTAACGAGCATAGTCTTCCCCGTCCCTATAGGACATCTCAGCGCTGGGGATGTAAGAATCAAAGGGCAAATCAGGAGACGTACCCGGAGGACCGTATAGTAGAACACCACGAGGTGGGTCGATACCAATCTTGCGGTACAGGTCAAAGTGAGTAAGCGGAAGTTCGACGGCTTCCCGAATCTCCTGCTTCTGCATGTCCATCCCGCCCATGTCGTTGTAAGTCACATCGGGCTTTTCATCTGCACCAAGCAAAGCAATGCTCGAGTCTGCTTCAGGTGGGAGGATATCTACGAGCGCATTGGAATGCCGATGTAATGCAACAGAAGAGCTGGGCTTCAGTAACTCCCGGTCGAGGGTGCTGAGGATCCGTGAGACGTAATTTGAGCCGGTAGTAGATCCAACAATGCCGGTATGGTGATCGATGGGCTCAAGGAATTGTCCAATAACAAGTGGCACGGATTGGATGCGTTTGACCTCTTCTTGCGCACGGATGAGCTCTCGTTTCAAGCTCGCTTGTTCGTCTTTTATATAGCTTTCCTGCAAGTCAAGCATTTCAAGATGCCTAGTGAGCTTCTTGTATTTGGTGTAGTAGTCTTCCTCTTGCAGCTCCTCGAACAGAGCTGTCTTCTCGGTAACAACCGACTCGAAGGTAGGCTCCTAAATTGTACATGTGAGCACAGCAATACTACTCGAAACCAGAAGAACGCGCCTCCTTTTGAATCTGAATCCCAATTTCATCCATTGTTTGTGGCCAATGCTCGAGGGGACGCGTAGACTCGTGTGAAGTGGTCGCGTGACTCTTTGGCGTCTCTCATCCATTTCCTGCTCACACCTCGATGGGTAAGAGGAAAAAGTCCAGCAGAAAACCAGGAGCTGGAAGGAAGAAGACTGAGCCTCTTGGTACTCTCGCTTTAACTCAATAACCCACGCATTCACTCAGGCAGTTTGTTCGTTCGTTCCACAGACATTGTATTCGACTGTCTGTTCTGCCATCATTCAAAGAGCGTTATTTGCAAGCTCGACCATAAAGACAATGTCGGCCACCTGAGCTGCAAAGTGTGTGGCGTGTCATATCAAACGACAATCCATCGTATGTTTTCCATCCAAAATGTTTCCATCCATCGCGCGGATTCCGCTGACTGTCGCCATTCAACCTCAACAGACCTCTCCGCACCAATCGACGTATATAGCGACTGGATAGATGCTGCAAATGATGTTCAGGTTCCTGCCCGAAATGACGACGATGATTGACATCTACCTCAGGCGCCACTTAATTTGTACGTTTGTGGACTAGCAAACCATCCATGTATTTCCATCTTTCCACCATCATACACTTCCCCCGCGTCCGCGCACGATGACTCCGTATATTGCGCACTCTAAACGATCTACAATAACGTTGCCGCCGAGCAACCTGGGCAACGTATTAATTTGGTCAAAAAGTGGCCATAGCCATTCAGTGATTCACCACATCTCACGGATCTGCGCGACTAACGCTAAACATCGTGCACCTCTAATACGTGGCCATTTTCTATTTTCAAGCGCCTTGTCGCAAGCCGAGCGGCTTGTTCCTCCGAATGCGTAATGCAAACGACTGCTTTGATGCTCGAAGAGTCGGATTGAGGCAAATTCTTGAGCACCTTCTCGACTGCATCAACTGAACCACTATCGAGAGCACTAGTGGGTTCTGATCGAACATTGGTTAAAATTGGTTATGTTCAAAATTGCTGAACCTCTCACCGTCCAGAAGCAACACGTCTGTCCCTTTGATCGAAAAGGCAATTATAAGTGCCATCCGCTGAGCTTCCCCACCGCTGAGGCTAGCCCAGGACCGATCCCAGAGTTCGGCTTCAATCCCCCAATTCTCAGCAATGCTTGCTGCAGACTCGACGTGACCTGCTATTGTTCCAGTAGCATCGTCGACGTTCTGACGCGACTTGAAGCGGTGTATAGTTTCAAGGAAGTCGCGCGGTGACCCCGGAAGAAGGGCGGGCCGTTGAGGAACGTATAGCACGCGAGTGCGGTATTTCGGTATCCCTGAATGTGTGGAGAGTTGTTTTTGACTGCCGCATGGCATACGTAGGTGCAATTCAGCGCGTACCAAAGGATTTCGGGCTCCTGAGGCACGAGAGGTGTCTAAGTGTCAGTCTTTGTTGATTCCCCGACTAATGACGGACGCACATACTGGCCATGATACTCAACTTCGCCCTTGTACAAGTTCAGATGCGCTAAGCATTTAAGCAAAGTAGATTTCCTAAGGATTATTTAGCTGTTTCCCTGAAAGCAAATGGAAGCAATGGACGACTTGCCCACTTCCGCTCTTGCCAGTCAGAACAAGGAAATCACCCTCTTCGAGAGTGAAGTTGACGTTACTAAACACGGGCTGCCCAGGAGCTTTCTCCCACTCAAGATTGCGTATGCTCAGGATGGGACTCATGGATAAAGGTGCTGGGGCACAACAAACTGCAACTCAAGTCGCGTCTCCTGTTGCGGATATTATACTATATTATACCGTATATTTCTTCTTAGGGTATTTCACAGACCTGGCAGAAGCTCCGAATGACAATGCCAATCAAACGTGGAGGTGAGCGTACCTTTCGATCAACCTCCATTCCCAGCCATAATTTTCGCAACGCGCGTCCATGAACAACGAAAGGGATTGAATCAACTTAAGAACAATAGATACGCCGAGCATCATACATAAGGAGAGGCTGAGCTGTCCCAGTTCGCTGTCACTGCCTGTCAGGCTCGTTTGGACCCAGATTTCGCTTTCTTTTTCCTGCCTTCCTTGATCATGACTGACCCAAGGAATAACCCAATACCTGACAGGCCGACAACGATAAGGAATGCTGGTATTCGAACCGCCCACTCGCGCGCGGGGAAGTAGTCATGTATTGAGTGTGATGCAGGGAAGAACGGCTAATAATTCGAGCACATTATTTGCTATGTCAGAGTGTGAGTGATGAACTTTGCTTTGGGGAGGCGTACAAGTATCAAAGCCCAAAGTGTGTAGTATGAGAAGACAATCGCAGCCACGAGCAATGCCAGCGTGCCAAGGACCTTGTCACTAAGAGCCTTGCGATAACGCGTTAGTTAGACGCAATGTACTTTATAGACAGCATTGTACGGTCGCTTGCCATATGGAAACACAAGTGCACACGAAAAGTCGAACGCCGTTGGCTCTTGTTGTTGTCTCGTTCAAATCCGGAAATTGCCCTGCACGCTTTCTCCTGACTTTTTTAATCCACGCATTGGGGAGGAGCAACTGCTGGCTCAGGGATCCCTTCTGGCGTGAATAGCGCCTTCCTCGCGCTCAGTCTTCTTCATGGACGGGGCCCAATTTCCATCTTTGGCTCAAATCCGCGTATTGCTCGTCCCTGTGGGGACCATCCGGCGATCTGTGTTCGAGAAATACGCTGGCCTTGTTCGCAGCATCGAACAAGTGCGTTTAGGAGACATACTGCCTGACCCTCGAGAGGACAAAAGTACGTCGTCGTTCTTCCCAACGTCAGTGGCCACAATGCGTCTCATATTTCACATAGACAGGTTCCTCCCATCTCCCCTATCCACTGGATATCTTCATATTTACTACACACGCCATCCTCCTCCTGCATGGCATCACTCTTTGTCGCTTATACGCCTTTCCTTGTTCCCGCTGGCAGTTATTGGAATAGCTGACTGCTCGCGGAATGATTCTATTTCCTCCCTCGGCGCTGAGTTTAAAGCAACACTGTCTAGTATCTTTTCGGGAAGCTCCGCGACACCATTTGCGACTAAATGTTTTGTGTTCGAAGATGGTGACGGTATACCGGATGTTAATGTCGGGTCTTCCATGCCTGAGGCCGTCATGATCCCAAGCCTTTTGAGCAACAAGCAAGTCTATATTGGCACCCTGTTAGCTGAAATTTGTCACGACATTCTTGCCGAGTTCCCTGCGCTGGTGTGTCAACTTCGCCTGTGCACGCTTGCTGGGGCTCACAAGATTTTGCAGGTCAAAGCAATCGACAACCCAGAAGGTCTGCATGCATTATCCAACCACCTTTTCCCATCAATATCCAAATATGTTGATGGCGGTGGATATTTCGTGCATGGACCGCACCAGCCCCCAAGTGACGGCAGTCGCCATTCGGCGCCATCATCTGTTACTGCACGATCGTCTTCTCATGCAGATATGAACGGGAATCTCGCTCGATCCAGTACACCTGGTCCTACCACTAATGGCGCTATGATAGCCTCAACATCCGGATCATTGCTCTCCATTTCGTCCTCGAAGAAACGTGCAAGTTCTACAGGCCCTTCAAATGGACGACTTGCGAAAATAGTTGGAGACCTTTATCTCCTTGCTGGAAAGCTCTCAGACGCTAGCTACTGGTGGACCCATCTTGTCGTTTGCCCCAAGTGCAGTTTGTCTCACTGGTTTGCTTGATGTTAGGTATACGGAAGCTATATCGCTCTTTCGCACGCAACAAGATTCTATTTGGAACGCGTCATCTTTGGAGGGTCAATGTATTCTCGAAATGCTCGAAGCTTGGGCCCTCGGAGATTCATTGGTAATTTCCTGGCGCTTCTTGTCAAGGGGCGTATTGTTAACGCTATTGGCAGCACACCTCTTTGGGTGGAAACACTCTAGCTGACCCTTGGGCGAACATATCTGATAAGATGGGCCAAGCAATTAACCTTTATTCCCGTGCATCTCCTATGAATGTAGCACCCCAAGGAATTCCAGACCCTGAACTCGCCTCGATCGTATTTCTTTACACCGAGGCCATTCTGCGATATGGACGCATGCTTTTTGCAGTGTGGAGCTGCAAAGGGTGGAATCCGCTTTCTCTGTCTACAATGTTTTCGGCCAAGCTGCCTCCATCGTTTGCCCCTGACCCACCGAGCGCTCCCACTTTGTTCCGGCTTTCCTCCATCACAAATATCACACGCTCCCAGATATCGGCGGTCGTCTCTCAGGCTCATGGTCCTTTTCTCCTCCATCTCGAACCATCGGATCGCATTCAAGTGCTGACATCCCTAGCAGCACTTTATTCGTGCCTAGGGTTCAAGCGAAAAGAAGTTTTCATACTCCGAGAGGTTCAAGCCGCTGTGATGGACCTTGTCGTATGCGGGCGCGAGGAATCGCGTACCGTAACACCCTCCCCGCGGCCCACCAGCTTGAACTCGGAGTCTGATGGTCTCTCCTCGGCGCCACAAAATGCTTTAAGCATCCGGCATGCTGAAAGTACCGAAGGAAACGCTAACATAATCCGAATTGCTCGGTATATTGCCCGAGTGTATGGGATTGACCTCTGTCGAGTAGGCTTGGCGGACAGTGAAAACCGACGGCTGTCCGCGAAGTCACCTGACGCAGCACCAACTCTCCCTCGCCTGGCAGATGGCGACGCTCGGTATGGCTGGCCAGAGCTGCAGGTGGGCGTCGTCCGGGAAGCCTTGGCCATGGCGGAAGCATTACCAGGTGAAATTACGAGACCTTATCAGTGAATAATCTCGTTACTTGATGCTAATTGTCCATAGATCATCTTGCTGTCGCACAATTTTCGTTATCTACTCTTCGAGAACTCCGTGATTACATTACAGCACAAGAGCAACAGCACTTGTCTGCATCCGCCAACCGCGCAATATCCATTGGCAGGAGGAGAGGACTTTTCCACAGCATGCAGTTCTGGTTCGATGAACCGCTGATGAGTGTTGAGTTATCCCCGTGAGTAGTTTTTCCTCCCAAAACCTCCGTGTTCTGGGCATGTCTGTATGTATGTATATGTTGCAGAATACCTTTCTCGCGTCTTCCCTCTGAACATCAACGAAGTGAACTCGAAATGCGAGGGACGAGCGCTGCCATTCAGACCATTCGAGGGCCTTTCATTTATGACCCCAGGGCTCAGAGAAGTACTTCATCAGTCGTACGTACAACCTACCACCGGGCTTCTTTCCCAAAGTTCACCCACGCCTGCCTGTAGCGACTGGTTCAAAACGAATCGGCCGAGTTCCTCGTCACATTGAAGAATCCATTCATGTTCGACCTTGAAGTTTCATCTGTAGTTCTCAGGTATGTCGAATCGTTATTTGCTGATCCTGCTATTGAAATGATGCTTTGATAGCACTTCTGGGATGCAATGTCATTCTCAATCACTCTCCGCGACGGTGCCGGCTTTGTCCGTCCACACACTTACTCTTTCGGTGATTCCTCTTGAGCCCGGACAACTCATCGTCCGCGGCTGCCAGATCCAACTTCCTGGCGGGATACCCCGTGAATTCACCTTTTACCTGCCATCAGATTCGACGAATAACCGTATGTCCGCCCCCCCGCTTCGAATCTCATACTCGCCATATGACGCGGAACGTATCAAATTCGTGGGCTTGGGAGCAAATCACTTACTTCGACCGGTTTCGTCCGACGCTCCGTCGGGAACAAGTCCAAGCTCACAAATGAAGTTTCTACAGTACCAAGTGGTTCCGGAGCAGCCCTTGTTGCGGATTCGAAGGTCGTCAATAGTGCAAGGGACCCTTATGCTTTATGAGGGCGAGATGTGCGTGTCCCGCAACATGCGAAAATCCTAGATCTAACCCTGGCCATCCCGTAGCTCCGAGATTCGATTAACGTTGGAAAATATCTCCAACATCCCTGTCGATTTCTATAAACTGTCGTTCGATGATTCCACCACTGGACCAGCCCAGCAACTCCTGGCTGATGGCAAACTGTCGGTCGCCGAAGCATATGAAACAGAGTATGACCTCCTGTACCGACCATTCTTTACCTGGACGGCCCCAAAACCGCTGCCGGCTATTGCATCGCGTAACAGGATCGTTGTGCCGGTGAAATGCTATGGCAAAGTGGGCTGGTGCGTACAACATTGTCGCGTCACATTGGTAGCCTTCTTGGCTGGAACTTACTCAATGTTCGGTTTCTTTCGGAACCATGTAGCTCACAAGGCACAATTCGAATATCCTATTCATACCTCAATCGAGGGGAATCCCACCTGCAACTGAATGTGACAGACACATTTCATGCACGACAAATTGTCTACCCGGTGAAGGTCACCGTTTACCACACCCTTCAGTTCAGCAACCTAGACATCATTCCTCTCTACTCTGCGCCGTTCACTTCGCGAGCGTCTTCGCACAATTTGACAAAATCGTTCAGCGACGTTCAATCTGACCAAGGCGAATATTGTCTCGTGTCCGTGGACGTGAGCAACATCTACGGTCTACCATTTAGTGTCACTCTCGAACGCCACCAAGAAGGTACGTTTTCGGAACAGGGCTTAGACTTTGCTTGACATCCTGGCCGCTTATCGCAGGAACGCCTTCAGCATCCATCACGCGAACCGTTGCACCTGGTTGCACGAACAGGTTTGTCAGCGATTATTCTTAGCGTGAGCCCGGCTGACAGGAAGTTTTAAAAGATTATTCCTCCCCGTAAAGCGTATCATGTTGCCACACTCTGTTTCATCCTCGGCTATTCCAATACTTTCCGATCGCCAATTTGTCGTTGGCAAGGACAAATTAAGCCAGGAGGCAGAGCTCCTTCAACGCGAGTTATTCTGGTATCGCGAGAAGTTGGTCGAGCTGTTGAAAGCCCATTGGGTCGAGGTGAGTCGCCTATCATCTACGTAAGGATACACCTAATGATATTTATCTTCGAGCCCGGGACGGGACGTACGGGGTTCTTATCACTCAGGAGCCAACGCTTCACGTTGCCGATGCGTAACGCACTACGCAAGGAAGTTTTCCCTATCGACGTTGCTTTCACGCCTTCGAGTTCTTCCCTGGATCATTCGTCTAATCATTCGATCGCGGTACGGAAAGGAAAGGAATGGCACGTAAGGCTACGTGAAAAGGTCGACATGGTGGTAACCGTACGGAATGAATGCGGCGAGTCCCCCTTGTTCAGAGATTGTCATGACGTCTTATATGCTTGCCTGCAGCGTCTCCAAAATCTCTTATGATGTCCGTGGCGACGGTCGCGCCCACTCCTCCGGGTTACGCTCTATTTGATGGCAAACTCACGGATAATTTCCTCGGCACTCTTCCTGCCTCCAGCAGTGACAAATCTGCGGACACGCCCAAAAGTCAATCTCTGGGTGTGCGCTTTATCACCAAAGGCATTTACGACATCCTCGTGGAAGTCACTGAAGTGAATGAGGACGGAAATCCGCTGCCGTTCGTGGAGAAAGATAGAACAGTTTTGATGGTGAAAGTTATCGTTGGCAAAGAGGATTGACGATAACATACTCATTTACACAACAACCCGCTGCCATGCATTTCATTGCATTGTGCAATTCGGGATTAGACGTTCAGGGGACATGGGGTATTTACATCGTATCATTATTCCCTTACCTTTAAGTTATTTCTCATACTGAAATCACGACTGGCGGCGATATAATTATAATCATTGAGCGCCATTAGCATCAGAGGAAAACCGTTTTTACAAACAAGAGCAGAAAGAGGAGGATAGAAGATAGCTACATGAACCTGGCTGAGGTATATGCCCGCTTAAAATTCATCATCTTCCTGCCTGAAGACAGCTGAATAGGCAGTTATGGTGACGTATATTAGCCCACCGCCGATGAGTGACATGATCGATGCTGCGGGATGAATGACACGGGCGTGCGATAGAACGATAGGGAGAGCGAAGCCAGTGACGACGACGCAAGAAGTGATGAATCGACCAAAATCAACAATTGGCGATGTCGTATCATATTCTGCTGAAAAGTCTTGTCCTCGTGCGCATGATGCTGCTAAAGCGTTTGGCGCTGGTGCTAGGATGAACGTCAAGGCTGTTCGCGTAGCAACAAAGTCATGGCGCGTGAGGGAGAAAGGATGAGATGGGAGTAGAGGAGTTAGCACGTTGAAGTGACGGACCGACTAAGAGTGGCAGCCAGTTGTGGAATAATGCGCAAGATAGTATGACGAGTAGGAAGCCTACGGCTAGCACGAATGCTAGTAATATCACGGCTTTAAAAGGGTAAATATGTCTATCAGAAGAAGTCTCCTACTATTGACGAGACGTGAGTCGATCGACTGACTCTTAAGCCCAGCCATCTCTGAAACTTGGCTTGAACGCCGCGGCTTGCAAGGATGTTGCCGAAATGTGGGATGGAGCGCACGTGCTTCGTGAGAAATCCGAAGCTTGTTGACTTGCTGGGCGTGTTGCGGCGGCCTTTGCGCGCAGCTGATGCCTAGCTACAGCCTCACAGCGCCCAGATACGTATACCCCGCAGCACGCGATCTGGGCCAATGAGCAAATTTCGCTCCAAAGAGTCCCCTTTCTGCGTGCCGCAATAAGCCGCAACGTTCGAACTTTGAATAGCTCATTCGTGTTCAACGCTTTTTTTAGCTAGTGGTGCCAACCACCATGAGATCCAAGATATGAAGTGATTCTAAATTATACGATGCCGAGCGGCTCGGGCGGTAGTAAAACGAGTCGAGCGGCTGATGCACGAAATAGCTCATGGAAATATCTTGCACCCCTGCAGGCCAGATTAATGTCAATTCCTATTGCCTTGCGCTGATACCGTGGTTGGCGGCACCGCCACTCTCGTGCCTGACCACAATTTCTTGTCTGGCCCGGACAGTGCTATTTTGAGTGCGTGGCACAAACTGGGTGCCTGATATGCACGGCGTGGGATAGGACCCAGGGATTATGAACATGTTTGCCAAGTATACGCCAGCCATTTGCGAGAAGCTTGTAATCCAGGGTCCGAGTTCCCGTCGAACATACATGGCAACAATAACATAGGCGAGCGGCTCCGCAAAGCATGTTGCTTCACTGCGCCTTGAGAATGACCAAGGGCATGTGTTCACCGGCTGTGCACAGCCAATTCGTCATTCAACTCTTCAACATATAAATTGCACGACGGGCCACCCCCACTTGGTTCTTTTACCTCACAAAGTTTCTGGACTCTGATTTCACAGCTCTATGAGTCAAGAGATGAGCGAGCCCCATCATCATTCGCCGTCTCTTGTAGCGCAGGAGGTAAAACCTGTGGTAGACAACGAGGTCCAAGAAGTTCGAGCTCCGAGCGACGCCGAGGTTGCTGGCGAACCGCCAACCACGGAACAAACTGGCTTCAAGGGTTGGTGGGCCAAATGGGGCTTTGAAATCAAGCTACTTCTTGCCCTGCTCCTGCCTGTCTTCGTCGAAGTGAGCAACAGTCTTCTTCCGTTGCCCCGCTCTGGACGCTGCGCTGAAATACACGTTGCGCCAAGACCCTGGATTACACTGTTGTTGCCAGCGCTCAGCCCCAGATCGCTTCCGCTTTCAACCGTCTCGATCTTCAAGTATGCATCACTTTATCACCCTGCATTGTCAGTCCTAAATCAGTTCACAGACATGGGTTGGAACAAGTTATGTGCTGACAAGCACAGCTTTTCTTCCCCTTTGCGGAAACATTGCGGATATCCTTGGTCGGCATGCTGCCCTGTTCGATCACATTCTTCCTACCCATCGATTCTTTCTCATTGTCGGTCATCCAGGCAAATCGGCTTTGTTGTCTTCTTTCTCGGTTCTGTGCTATCAACGGCCGCCCAAAATATGCCTATGGTGCTCGCGGGCCGCGGTTTGTCCGGCGTGGGGGCTGCATTCTTGCTCGTTGTCGGTACCCTATCACTCTCTCCTTGCAATGCGTCCTCACTGTTTCGTCTCGGGGCCCAGGTTGTGCGCGTTATCTTTTCAGACAATCGTTCTGTCACTGTGAATGCATGGAGAACCGTTACGATTTCCTTCCTCTTTAGCGTCGGCTACAGTGTTGGTCAGTTGCGTTGGGTTGTCAAACGCAACAACTATCACTCATCCCTATTGCTCCCTAACAGGACCCATCATCGGAGGTGCACTTGTATCGGTCAACTTCCGATGGATCTTCGCTATCAATTTACCTGTACGTTCACGATTAAAAACACAAGCCCAAAAGCTGAGCGAGCATTTTTATGCGAAATACATTATTCTATCTTTAGATCGCTCTCTTAGGCTCAATCTTAGCCTTTATTATAATTCGTCACCAATTACTGGGACCTCGCCCCGATCCCCGCAATTCGCTACCTGGCTGGCGTGTTTCTGAACGATCATACTTGATTGCGAAGCTTGCTCGTGTGGATTGGATTGCGGCTGCATTCTTCACGATCGGTGCAGTCCTCGTTCTCGTGGGCCTCTCGTGGGGTTCAACAGAGAAATGGCACCAGGCAAAAGTTATCTCTTGCATAACGATCGGAGGGATTCTGTTGGTCATCTTCCTCGGATGGGAATACTGGTTGGGCAAATACGAAGTACGCTTCAACCCCGATGGGAGTCTGATGTACCCCGAAAAACCACTTCGTATTCCTCCATGGATCATTTCTCATACAAATCGCATGCTCCCGTTATGGATTTTCACGAATTATCAGATTCCTATCGTGTTCTACTGCTCATTCACAGGAGGCATGGTCATGTTTGGATGTTTCTATTTCTTGGCAATCTATTGGAGTATTGTCGCTGGCTATGGAAACACTCGGACTGGTGAGTGCGGAGTGCTTTTTTTCAAGGAAAAAAAATTGCCCTGCTTGGATGTATACACGATGCGACTTTGCCGCTGATCTTCAACCTTTTATTTTTCCTTTGGCCTTGCATCACATCAGGTACTCAACTTGTTTGGTTCACGCCTGGTCTCGGTAGTGGTTCCTGGTTATCATTCGCCATGATCGCTCGGTTGCGTCAGGTACGTCCTCAATTCATTTAGTATCTTCCCCACCCTATAATCGTTAAAATTATCTAAATGGGAATGATCTAGCCGCGATACTGTATCATCCTAGGACAGACCGTCCAGGCAGTCGCTGTGGGCCTGATTGGCCTATCTACCTCTCAAAATAAATATCCGGAAATTAGCGGATTCCTTGGCATGGCGGGTGCAGGTGTTGGGCTGACGATTGCAACGCTAGACATCCAGTCTAGGTTCCTCCTCCCACCAGAGCAGAATGCTGTTTCAACAACCATGAATCTATTCGTAAGCTTTCTCATCTTCGCATTCTTCGCTCACAAGAAACGATTTGTCGCTCAAGCATTTTGATTTCTTTTTTCTTCCTTTTTTTTCCCTCAGTTCCGCACGGCAGGAGGCACAGTTGGCCTCGCACAGCTCTCAACAGTGCTTGAATCAAAACTTCGATCATACATCTTCGGACTCATAAAATCTGGTAAACTCTCCGTCGACGATGCCCTTAAAATCGCACGAGGTCTCACATCTACAGGCGGTCATCAATCCGCTAGTCCCGGTATCGCAAACTTGCCACCCCATTTACAACAAGTCGTCAAAGATGCTTATGGATATGGTGTTAAATGGGCATTTTACAGTTTGTTGCCGTGGTGCTCTGTTGCTGCCCTTGCTGTGTATACGCTGGGTAATATTGTGGATACGGACAGGGCGGAGCAGGAGAGGAAGAAGTTGGAAGAGAAGAATAGGAAGTTGGCGGAGAATGAAGCATCTGCTCGTGATACTCGTGCAAGCGGTGGTGACGAGGTGCAGAAGACCGAATCAGGTCAGGAGGTCCCGACCACGAGCGCGGGTGCGAGTGGCGCCAAGTCGAATTGACCAAGGTATAGAGGGCCATTCATTTATCTTGTCTATAGCGTCGAGTTGCTGATCGGCACGGGGAAGCGACCCTCCCAAGAATACCCCACCTATAATTAATTGTTGATTCGGATTTTTGTACGCCATACCCTGTTGGAATTATTTGTTACTAAATATCACCCCTAATCAAATACCTCTGAAGCCTTACACTGAACTTCTACTGGACCAAAATAATCGCGGAGGTGCCTCTCATGAGACACTGGCTCCCTCGTCTCGTGCCGTCGCAATTAAACTATTAGGATGGGATGTCTCCGTCTCTTGTCGAGGATCTTGAATATCATGCAAAAATGCACAAAGAACCAATCCTACTCCACACCAAGGAACAAGTGACAGGAAAGCATTACTTGTACCCCACTTGTAAGCTTCAGTCACGATATTCCTCAGTCCAATCGGAAGATCGTTCAACCCTCCACCAGAATGACCAGAAAGCGTGTTGAGAGATGAAAATATGATCTCGGCATCTTTCGATGTCAGTTCCCCACGAATCAAAAGCTTCCGAATATATCCCCTAATTTTTGATTCAAGAATGGCTGATAGCTGTGCTAGTCCAACGGTACCTCCCAGATTTCGAAACTTTTTGCAATTGTTAGACAATCAGCATCGGTATGAGTATAGCTTAAAAATGTACTCTTACAAATAGATTGAGCGTTACAAGAACCGCGGCGAATGGTGCGGGATGGGAGTATTGAGCTTGAAGAGCCAGAGGACCCAAAGTAGTCCCAATTCCAAAACCAGTGACTACTAAAAGTCCATCTGCAGTACCGCGACGATCACCTCGTATGGCGTAGCTGAGCAG